>JABLTK010166279.1_pt1 | contig 17931 bp, 33 predicted proteins | sample 7160131 | NCBI WGS metagenome assembly JABLTK01 (sample SAMN14651221, study PRJNA627086) | human gut metagenome | isolation source: feces | host: Homo sapiens
ACTTTCCCTTCTCCTGCTTCTCCACCTTAGGAGTCTGGTTTCGCACCTTTCCAGCACGAGTCAGAGAACCATGGACCTTGCCACCTCCAAGCACACGAAGAGCAACAGTCAGAGTGGAGTCATTCTGTACGTTGTAGTCTGCAAGAACACAGGAATCATCAAGTTGCTTTCCTGAAAAGACGATGCGCTGAGCCTCAATAGCAATACCCTCCTGCTCCTGAATCATAGACTTGATATCTGCCACTGTAGTGGTAGACTCAACAGAGAAAACAGATGTTCCTACGAGAATCACCGTCTGTATCCCAATGGCTTACTATTCAGAGTATCAATGAGAATATGCATGGTACTCTACAGAATGAGGTAAAATGAACCATTACTCTTGGCTATAAGTTTCTATTAAGGTGTTTGCGGAATTGGAAGGTAGGAGAACATTATTGGTGGAACCAAAATTCGTTCATTTCCAAGAAACAGAATAAGTGGGATTTATAACTTCATCTGCTATTGCAGCAAGTTCATATACATCATACTAACACATGAGGTAAACATAATGTCACTACCAGTGAAAACAGGCCCCACTGTTCAGAAAGAGACCATAGATCATACGAAAATACGGGAGAGGAAATACTATGCTGACCATAATGAACAAAAATCTAATCCTACCCAAATCTTTGCAAAAGCCAATCCACACAGATTCAAACTCATGATTCGATCATCTCGTAATAACATCTACAGTTCATTCCCCTTTCCAATCCCACTTTGGCACTACGAATTACATTATCTCGTGTAGTGGAATCAACATGCCGAATGGGCCAAGTTACCTGACTGCACTTCACAACTTCATGGTTCACGACTACAGTTCATGATAATCCATATTCCAACTATTCTTAGTAACACTATTAGATTCCAATGACATTCGACACTCCTTATCAGAAGTCACGGTCACAATAAACGCATTCCTATTCTTGAAATAGATATCGATAAGTTTCTCCACACACACATCTATGTGAAATGATATAACTAATAAACCATACTTGTTTTTTCAATCCATTCCTGTTTATCTGCCTTTCTATCACTGATTCCATCAAGAAATTGTTGTCCGTTCGCATCCGAATCACTGTCCTGATAGTGAGGCTGTATTAAGGAGAGAAGATAATATACTCGTTTTAGTTCCTCAACCTCTTCCTTGATATCAAATCATTATTCCTATGTATACTCTCTGACGATTTGTAACGATTTCCTGAATACTACGTACTTCCTCTCGGGTTGGTATTCTATACTTGAAACTCTACATTCATATCAACTTCAGAATCTCAATTAGAGATGAATATTCACTAGATTTAACAACGATTTCATTTCGAGTCTCTAACTGTCGTAACTGTTCCTTCACCTTGTGTAACGGTTGCTGAAGGAATCGACTGAAGGAAAACAAATCGAGTTCCAACAAATCTAATCATTAACTCCTTATCTCTTAATGGACTTGTATTTGGATCGTAATTGTTACAGAAATGGAAAATGGAAGCGAAAAACACTGATTTCTGAATAAGCTATCATTCATTGAGTTATTCAACAATACAGCATTGGAATCGATTGGAGTGATAATACAATGATTGTTAAAATCAATATCTAACCGAATATAACCGTGGTTTTCAAGTAGAATTAGAATGGTTCGTAAGATTGCTTCAGGAATATCATACTTCTGTTCAGCGAATTTGAAGCAAATGAATGTGAAGACTTTTTCACTATCTTGCATAATATCATTCACAAACCTTCGGATTGACATAGGATTCACAGCAGATAGAAATAATGATGAGTACAATCTGTTTATAGTATCATTTGATATGAAGGAAATACAAAGAGCTTGTTCTTGTTGGGCTCGATAACGACCGATCTCTTGAACATATTCTTGAATGGAACGGACACCATAGAGATGCAGCACACTCTACACATCAGAATCTGGATCGAGTATCACTTTAACAGAAGGTAGATTTACTCCTAATCCAAAGGCAGATGTTGCTACAATCACATGTAATGAAGAATTGGCTTTGATTCCAGATGCCTTGTCAAATGTACGAAGACTCTTTTTCCTCATTCCTGCATCCAATCCTCCATGATAAGCAGAGCACTACGACTGATAGAACGTTAATCCATTACATCGATCTGATGACTCTGAAGGAATTCACATACTGCAGTAGTATCACGACGAAAAGGGACGAAAATGATCACATTTTGCTGTTGTTTTGTGCCACTAAATAGACTTGATTTCAGGAATTGTAGAAGAAGTCTATAGTTTAGCACTGTTATGAGTGCTCACTGTAAACAGACAAAGGGTTGTGAACCAGAGACAGCACACATCTGAACCTCCTTCCTTCTCCACCCACAATCAACCACATTCTCATCACTCAGTTCCAGTTGCTGACAGATATCAGCTCGAACCTGACTGCCTCCAGTGGCTGTGAGAGCCAAGAGTGAGCAATGAGGTGAGGTCTGCCTGATAACATGCACGATATTATGGAGACGAAGGTAATCAGAACGGAAGTTGTAGGACCAAGAGGAAATGCAATGGGCTTCATCAATAACAATGAGACGGATCTGAGAAGCAAGTGATGTTGATGAAATGAGAATACGGAAGAGAGAAGAGAAGAGTTTCTCTGGAGAGATAAAGAGAACTCGAATGATTCCTGATTGAAGAAGAGTGATTGTTCGAATAAGAGATTGAGGTTGAAGAGTACCCGAAAGAATGAGTGAAGGAAGAAGTGTAGGGAGCTGTTTGTGTTGATCTTGCATAAGAGATATCAGAGGAGATATCACAAGAGTAATTCCATCATGCAGTAGAGATGGGATTTGATACGTTAGAGATTTGCCACTTCCTGTAGGAGAGATGAATAACTAGCAATCATAAGAAGAAGGAGTGAATACAGTGTCTGTATGATTAATAACTTGAGTCATCACTCGAATCTGTTCTTCACGTAACAACGATATACCAAAAACATGGTCTGCTATTTTCTGGAAGATAGAAGGAATGGGTGGATTGGAATCTGAAAGAGAATCTCTCAGCATCTTCATTTCATCCATAAGACTGGACGAATGTCTCAGTAAACCTTCAATTGCTTCCATTTTTGTTCCTTTCCATCGATATCTCATCAATCGAGATACATTCTTCAATTCTTCATACTACGCTTCAACCATCCCAATCATATCAACAGACCATTCTTTCAATTCCTCCTTCAGATACTTCAAAGTTGCCTCCTTGCTATCTTGGTGTGAAGGTTCCTCTAGAGTCAGATGCGTAATCAGATTCATAATATCACCTCGATTGTTATCCTTCCATAAGAAGAAATGACAACTTCGATTCCGTTCCAAGGGACAACAATAGAATTGACGGCCATTGTTCTTTCCAGACTTCCTCACAGTACGCAGTACAGTGGGCAGTCCATGACTACAAAGAGGGTTTGCATCCTCGGGAGCAGCGGCATTAGAGGGAGTTGTATCAGAGGACTGAGGAATCTTCTTCTGCTTCTCTAAAACGACTTGAACCACTTCTTCTTCTAACATTCCTGGTCCTGAACCACTTTGTTCCTGCTGATGCTGTGTTGTTTCCTCCTCAACTTCAAGTCGATTAGTCTGGCTGGAGTCAGGAAGTGTATCCACAGGAGTGTAGGCACGATGGAAGTGACGTTTCACATTGAGATGTCGCTTCAGATTCAACCGAACAAAGTTATCAGGAGCCGTCATTTGGGTTGCTAAGAGTAATAGTTCAGCAAATCCAATACCACGTGAAGATATGATTGCTTTTGGAGTTGAAGAATCTGAGATCGAGTCCGATTTGTCTCGAATCGGAGGTAGCTGTTTCAATTGTTCAGTATTATGCTTTATCGATTCTGGTACAGGAGTCAGAGTTTCAGGAACAACAGGACGTTCATGATACACCTTTCGAAGTTTTGCATCCACAGACTATTAATCACTTTCTAGTTTTCAAAAAATCACTCGGAGGGAGAGAAATTGATCTGTTGAACGTAATGACACACCCGATCTCAGTTTCTACAATTATTAACACTCCTTACAACCTACATTCCCTCTTGACTTTGTAACTGTGACATTGGAAGAAGAGAGAGTAGCAATGAATTGATTAGCTGTTACAGGGATTTCGGATTCAGCAAGATCTATGTCCAATATATCCAAAAGAACAGATATTACTCGGTTCCTTTTCCACTTTCAGGGAATCAACAAACGACAGTCTTGGACTACAAAAATCAAACACCGAAAACATCTCTACCGTTTTGCCACTTCCGTCTTCAATACCATTTGTGTAGGACGACTGGGACTCGTTTCATGCTTCTCGACTTTCTTGCGAGTTGGCCTTTTTCTGAGAAAGAACAACCAATCCTACCACTCATCCATACCCCAATGATTGTTTAAACAAACATAACACATCACTCAAGCTGCCTATCTCAGAAACAGAATGTCCTGACAATTTACCAGATGGAACTGGCAGAAGAAGCAATCTTAGGCCAAAGATCAGCAGCCTCCTTGGCTACAGGTCCGGTGATACCAGATCCCTTCATCTCACCCTTGGGGTTCACGATTACACCAGCGTTATCTACTTATTACTCTATACAACCAACAATCACCCTCGAAGTAGAGATAGACTCCATTCTTTCTTCTCCAGCTCTTTCTCTGTCTCACCACAACAGCGGGCATGACTACACCATCAGAGAAAGTCCAATAAGCAACTTACCCTTCTTACGGAGTTCAGGCTTTCCCTTCTTCACAGAAGCAATGAACATATCTCCAGCAGCTAGAAATGAACATCAAACCCCACAACACACAAGCAGCAGGAAGTCTGTTGAGACGAGCACCAGTACGAGTAACAGAGATCACATACAGATTCTTAGCACCAGTGTTATCAGCACAGTTGATCACAGCTCCAGTAGGGAGACCAAGAGTCATTCTGAACTTGTTTCCAGTAGCACCTCCACGTCCTGAAAAATGAGCAACTCAGCTCCTCACATCCTACCACGTTTAGCAGCAGCCATTCTTGCGTGATAATTGTGGGAAGCTAGAATGGGTACCTTTGTCCCAATTAAAGAAATTGGGTACATTTGCATTCATTTCTATTATATAGGTATTTAGGATTGATGTGATAGGTTGGAGAATACACAACCACTAGATGGGTCTAGCTAACAATAGGATGAGTATCCCAATGAATCACTTCAACCACTTTCCAATTTCTTGTAAACATATTTTCTAGATCTTAGAGTATCATTTTTACATAGCTTATTCGATCATAGATCATTAACGTTTTCCTTCCATTCCTTGCTCATGAACTCTACTGTAGATCTGTGATCCAACAATATAATAATTTCTAGAATGAAGTGGATAAGAAGGCCATTTACAACCACGAAAGGTCTCTATTAATTCAGTGGTTTAAAACAATTGCTGGTGGACTGTAAATGGGTTCTGTTGATTGAATAGACGGAAAGATTCGTAATGTGAAGGCGCTAGCTACGTTGTATGTCTTGCAGAAGAAGGTGGAGTCAGTGAGATCTCTTCTTGAGGATTTTAAGGACGGTGAGGGTCATACTGCTATTCATTTTGCTGCTAATCGTGGTTACATCGATATTTGTGAATGGATTCTTGGCGAATACCCTGGTTGTGTTTGTGCTTCAATGGAGGATGATGAATAGTTGGAGGCTGTGGATGAAGTGGGTGACACTCCTCTCACCTACGCTTGTATGGGGAATAGTTTTGATGGGGTGAAGTACTTGGTTGAGAAGGGTGCTTTGATCAACACCGAACATAACAATCGTTCTCCCATTCAGATTGCTTGTGGCAAGAGCGATATGAACATCATTGAATATCTCCTCGATCACGGTGCTGACCTGAGTGTTGGATCCAACAGTGAGATTGGAACACCTCTCCATTGGGCAGCAGGCGAGAATCGAGTGGAAGTGGCCCAATTGTTGCTTGAACGTGGAGCAAATGTGGATGCTTTGAATGCTCCTGGTTTGACTCCTCTGATTCTAGCTACTGCCAATACGTGTGCTCCTATGGTTCAATTGTTACTCTCTCATAACGCAGATCCTAAGGTTGTATTGAGAGAGCGGCCTTATCAGTAGATTGCTCTTGCTGACAACATCACACCTCTTCACATTGCTGCAGAGGCTGGTCATATGGATACATTGAAGGCATTCTTGGCTCTCCCAGTGATTGCTGAGTTAGCTAATCTGACAACAGAGAAGACTCATCTGAAGCCCATTCACTTCGCTGTGGAAGCTGGTCATAAGGAGGTGACTGCCCAGTTGGTGGATCTCACAGAGGAGTACAAAGGCCAAGATAGTGCTAGTGTGTTTGAATCAGTTAAGAAGCAGTTTGATGCTGCTAAGACTGAAACTACTCCTGCTGTGAAACCTGAAGTGAAACTAACAACAGGTCAACGCAAGATTTGTGAGAAGAAACGTGAATTAGGCAAAGCAGCTTTTAACAAGAAGCACTACGAAGAGGCTGTCCAGTACTTTACAGAGGCTTTGGAGATCAATCCTTATGAGGAGAGGTATGAATAGAGAGAGTCTCTGAAGTGTAGCTTACTCAGCAACCGCAGTGCTGCTTATATTGAATTGGGCAAATATAAGGAAGCTTTAGAGGATGGACAAAAAGCGGTCGAATTAAGTCCAAAATGGGCCAAAGCTCATTATCGTGTGGGAATGGCATATTTCAAAATGGGTTTGTATACGGATGCAGCAACTGCTTTCTACGCTGGATGCGAGTTGGCTCCTACGAATAAGGAGCTTTCAAATATGTTTAAGCAGGCTCTGGAAACAGGAAAGAGAGCATATCAGCAAGAGAATAGGGAAGCTGCGGAGCGTGTTGTTGAGAAGAAAGAGTAATATGTGGGGTCAATTGTTTGTCACAATCACTCTGTGTTAATCTGAGAATGTCCTCACCTTCTGCCATTCTGATTGATTCTCAAGGATCTGTTGTGACATCGATAGGTTTTTCGTTATGTGATGGATTCATCACTAGGACCAAAGTGTGCAGTGAATCTGTCTTCCTGTTCCGGAATTATGCTAAACATGTATAATCGAGTGAAAGATCTCGTTCCTGGAGAATCTCCCGTTTTAACACTCGAAACTAACAAATTGTGAATTAAATAGGTTTGGCTTTATATCTAGTAAATTGATTGAAACAAAACGGAACGAGAATCTTGTGTGTATAATTGAAGGAACGAAATGATATCTGTTTTGTGCTATATGGATTATAAGAATTGTTTGTTTAAGGAACTCCGTCCAAGCTCAATCATTAGTCTTCTTTTTCTATCGTCATGAGGACTGCAGACGAAGGAGAACGAGGACGAGAAGGAAAGGAACAAGACAAGGAGAGTCAGTCAAGCCTTGAGAAACCGAAACTAGAAGAAGAACAAGTTAACGAAGAGGAGCATAGTTTATATGAGATCCACAAGCGAGTAGAATCACTGAGAACGTCGGGGAAATTAGAGCAGATGCTTCATCGGATAGGAGTAGATATAAATGGTCATTTTGCAGAGGACCGGAAACATTCGTGGTGATTTCTATATTGAGTTCAAGTTATAGCACGATTCCTCCACTTTTGTCGGAACTGCAAAAGGATGAGGTATCGAGATGGGGGTTTAGTCACGTTCCTGAGATTAAATCGTTCAACAAAGATGGGCTCTATGAAGGACATACGTACAACTGGAAGCAAGTGACCATATGTAGATACAATGAATTGATTTCAGAAGACAAGAACTTTAAGAATCCATATGCTTGTCACAATATGGTGTTGCTCTGTGATATTGCTGAATATTCCTCATTATGCTGTGATTTATTGGTTCCTAAGAATCAACATTACGAAACCATGCGAGCAATTCAGAATCAAAAATGGGCAGAACAGCGATTGCTCCGAGGAGTTGAATATGCTAAAGAGGGTAAATACAATGAGGCTCTTCGTTGTTATGCTGAGGCAATCGAACTAGTTCCCAAGTATGCTGAGGCATATACTGCCCGTGGAGCTGCGTAAGCTAATGAAGACTTTTTGAGTCCTAGATTTGTAAAAATGGGAAAGTATAAAGAGAGCGTGAATTGTTTTGAACTGGCCTTACGAATCGATGAACATACTCCGAACGCAAAGCAATACTTGGAACGAGTATTAACGATGCAAGAGGGTCGGCCAAGCATTCGATCAGGATATCAATCCGCTCCGATACCTTCTCACTCCAAAACGAGGGATATGGATAAGCAGCTTCTTGAATTATTGAAGAAGGACGATCAGTTGCGAAGTCGTTCATCACAGAAGCGACGACATCATTCTCTGGAACACCATCGTCATCACCATTCTCGTGTTTGTAACAAACATTTTCCTACTTAATCGGCATAAGCATAGAAAGCAGGTTTGCCCGGCTTAGCGTCCTTCTTACGATTCATAGGATCAGCAGCATTCTCATCTTCAGCATGGAAGACTTGTACATCATCCAACTGACAATCCTTCTTAATGTAATCAATACACTGATCCAGAACTGTCTTCTCATCAAATGGCATTTCTATTCTTCATTTTCATTATCATTCCATACCCAGTGTGAATGCATCTTCACCCAATTGAGGGAAATCAGTCTTCACAGTAAATGAAGCGAATGCCAGAATCTCCTTCATCTGCTTCTTGAACTCTACCATTCACATAAGCAATGATTCTTTACCGTCCGAAGCACCAACACGATCCTTCACAATTGATATGATATTTGAAGGTAATGTCTTAGTCTCTGCATCATAACACTCTTGGAGAATACGCAAGACAAACTGCTGCCAAGGATGATACTCACGAGCACAATACACACACACCTTGGTAGGTCGCTTCCAACCAGCAGGAACCTTCTTTGGCTTCTTATTCACCTGATCACGAAGATTCTTCACATTCTTCCTGACGAAATCGATGGACCTTGTCAACACAGCATCAACAACTGGCACTTCAGGCCAACTATTACGCCATAGATTCTCCTTTCTACCAAGCACAAATCGCCACATATTGTCAGCAAAATGAGGAACAATGGGAGCCAACATCACACACTCCAATTCACCAAAACGCTTTAATAAAGACTTCTCCATAAATACTCCCATTTTTGTACACGCATCACGATAAGAGTTACGTACTCCTTGCATCTCATAGAATCCAATCTGAAGAGCATCTCTGAAATGCATGTCGTGGTAGGCAGCATCAGCACGACGCACACAATCATTCATTTCGTTGATGAAGGTACGATCCTAACCATCAAGCCCAGTCTATCACACTTACAAAGAAATTATACTCCGACTCAGCCTTCTCCACAGTTGCCAGTTCACCTGACATCACTGATTGAATGAAGTCTTCTTCTGTTGTCAATGAAAGAATTGCGGCATTTGCGGTAGCGATAGCGAAATTGGCATCATCCAAACTATCACCAGCATCAGCACAAGCAAATCGTGTAGCATCAGCTCCAAACTGCTTGATAGCGTCATCCACAGTGAGGAAGTTTCCAGTACTCTTCGACATCTTCTCATTGTTCAATTGCACGTGGCCATTACAGAAGAAGGCCTTCGGCATCTTGGTCATATCAGGCCATATAGCTTGATGATTGTAGAGACACATCATCAAATGATTCTTTATCAAATCCTTGCCACTCACTCGGAGATCAAACGGATACCAATACAGGAACTCGTGACGAAGTTTATCAAGCTTCTCTTGAGGAATTCCACAATTCTCAGGATATTTCTAAACATCAGATTGAGAGGACTAAGAATACTCCTTCACAGAATACATAATCGTACACCTCTGGACTCATCTTATCAGCTTCAATGCCTAATGGACCTACTGTCTCTCCAAACAAATCTCCTTGGAGTAAATGAGCGATTGTATAGTAAGCCATATAGATTGTTGAATCTGACAGAGACTCAATCAAAAACTGGGGATCCCAAGGAAGCTATGATTCAATGTTCATGTCAACATCCTACACGAGTACCCAAACCAAACTGACGAGAACATGCCCAGGAACTTAACCAATCACAAGAAGCTTCCAGAGCCTGTTTGGTCTTCGGATTGAATGTCTCAAGCTTCTCACGGATGTACTGCATCACAGGTTGTTGCCAGTCCTTCTCACCATACGTAAGATACCACTGATCACTGAACGTCACCACACACTCATCGCCAGAACGAGAAATCACCTGACCATTGGGTTCATAGTATAAAAAGGCCTCACCCGCATCAATCATTTCTTGCTGAGCAGCAACCTTTGCCTCCTCCACACGCTTGCCACTCTGCGAACCAAGAATCATGACTCCTTCATAGAAGCCCTTCTTGTAAGCCAATTCCTTTGCTTCAGCGAGTTTGACTGTATCATTCTGACTCTTAACCCCCAACTGCTCACAAATGGTCTCAGCAGCACGACGACCCAAACCAGGAATTTCAATTATTTCCACCAACTACAACTCATCTCCATCACACAGAAATACATCGTATGGCAGAACCATTTCGTCAGTCACATGGAACTTCTCTCGCAGTTTGGGCTTCTCTTTCAAATCTCTCAGAGCAGCAAAGTCCATAGGAGCATCCGAAGGAACACAAGCCACAACTCCAGTTCCCTTGGTCATACTGATAGTTAGCAGAGGTAATGCGTAGATCTTTTCATATCTAGGGTCTCAATCATCACTCCAACAAGCATACATAGCTTGAGGTGCCTTCAACGGAAGACCAATCAGTTCATCTCCTGAGACATCAAACAGCTTCTCTACAACACCTGTTTCCTTGAAATAGCCCTGATAGGCCATATTACGAGCACTTCGATCTGAACAGATAAACACTTCACCATTGCCCATCTGGAAGGCTCCATACTCAGCTCCAGGAAGAACAAAACAATTGGTCTGACCTAACATTGTCTCGGGACGCAGTGTAGCAGCCACCAAGAAGACATTCTTCCCTTCAAGAGCCGCGAGTTTGCCTTTAAGTTCCAATACCTGAATCTTGATACAAGTGTATGCTTGAGGAATAACTCCCTCACCCGAGGCACGATCATGATCAGCACAGATCTGGCCATCCAGAGGCGAGTAAATGGAAGGACGCTTACCAAACTTCACACGACCTAACTCCTTCAGCTTTAAGAACTGCCAGCGAACGAAACTATTGTAATACGGATTCACACTTGTAGTGATGAATGAACGACGGAAGTCTGCACACAGACCAAACTTCTTCAAATCTTCCATTCCCAGAGGTGGGAAGAAACGAAGCCAGTGCTCAGGGTCCTTACTGTGATGGAAGAGGAAAGAAACCTACCACAAACTTCGGGATCTCTTCAGCAGGAATTCCTTGCTTCTCCAGAATCGTCCATTGATGAGCACTGCTACCTCCTGTTTTGGCTACAAGCTTCGTCTTCTTACCATGGAACTCTCCAGGAACCTCTTCCTTGGTCGACTCCGCAGCAGTTTGCTTGACTTCAGAATCCTCTAGAGATCAATGAAGAAGGGAAAATGAACCAGGGAAGACGGGAGGACAACCATAAGTCTCAATCTCATGCTTCAGTTTGTTAGCAGCAGCTTGAATTGGCATTCCAGTGCAGTGGAAGCCGAAAGGGAAGATCGAATTCTTGCCCTTAAGTGCATTGTAACTAACACTAAGAGAAACAACCAGCAATTCACCGAGTTGCAAACTCAGCCTTTGTTGCAGTGAATGCATGACCCAAATGAAGCATACCGTTCATGTAAGGATAGGGGAAGGTGGCCATGAAACTAGACGTGAAATCAACCTCTCAGCTGTACTGTTCTTCGCTCATATCTTCTGGTGCATCCACCTCAAAAGGCTTTTCCTTTTCCCACATAGCCTGCATTTTCGCTTCTGTTTCCAAGAGATGATCTCTTCTCGTAAATGACTACATGTGAAAAAAACTGGCTTCATCAACTTTTGCTCCAATCTAGAAAATAACGCCTCACTCTCATCAAAACCTGTTCCATTGTTGTTAAATACCTTGCAATGCCTGCTTTCAAAATAATACTCCCTTTGGTGAGCAGTAAAGAAGCAATTGGCATAAACTTGGACCCAATGGCGAGAGGAGAAAATGCGTTAAATTTAGTAATTCCAAATCCAAGTGATTATCTGACTCCAAATCTAGAACTGATTTTGGATGCGAGATTGGGTTCATTGTCGCATTCTTCGGAAACAAGCCGAATAACCGAAGATGCCGAATCCGGCTTAGAAACCATGTCCATGAAACGAATTCTTCATGTTGTCAAGCAACAAGTGACTCCTGTGCGTGACAGTATTAAGTGAGAGAGAGTTGAGTGATTTATAGACATGCTTTGGTGGAAGCAGTTCCCCAAAGAGAGTCGTATTCTGTTTGAGTTTAAAGAACCAAAAGATATTGAAAGTTTCACAGTTCACTCAGATAAACCATTCGGAGGTACAGATTGGCAGATAGACTCATGTTAAGGTCGTTCTGAATGTTCACTAAGCATAGTTGAAGACGAGAATCAGAATAAGTTTGGTAGTTCTCAAAGATTGGATTCATGAACAGGTCGTTTCTCTGGAAGTATTAAGTTGACACCTGGAATTCCTGGAACTGTGTTGGGTAAGAAATCATTTTGCGCCTTCCGGTCTCCTGTCTTTAAACCTCCACTGAATCTTGCCGACTATATGGGTCTGGAAATGCGTGTACGGACAAGTAGCCATGGCTTTATATTCAACATTCATCCTGACAATATGGTTCCAAGTGATCTTTTTCAGGGATTCATCGTCATTCCTCATCGGGACTGGGCGACAATTCAATTGCCATTTGAAAATATGGCCTATACAGGATATGGATATGGTAAATTTGACAAGAAACAATTGGATCCGAAAAGTATTCTGAGTGTTCGTATGATTACGTCCAGTGATGTGTAGTTTAACGTAGCTATTCATGAAACGAAGGATACAGATTTCTGTTTTGATATTGAATACATCAAGGGCATCACCTCCCTGGATCCAGATGGCAAGCGACCCGAAATGAAGAAAGGAAGAGAGAAACTCCTTTTGAAAAATGTTGATATGGATCAACATGCTCCTCCTTCCTAGTCCTTTTCACATGTTCGTTTCATAAATCACAAACAACAGTCTATCATACATTAATTAGAACAAAGAAGGGCCTTAGCAAGCTCTTCATACTTGATCACATCACCAAATCCTAACGAACGCATTAAACTATCAATCTCCTCTTCTGGAATTACTTCGCCCAAATGAGACAGAATCTGCCGGAGATCGGCAGCAAGCACAGTTCCGTCTTGATTCTTGTCGAACATCTTAAATACCTGGATGATACTTTCATATTCATCTATTTGTAAATGAAGAAGACGGCAGAAACCTGTTTGCGATTTCTTCATCGAAATTGCGATATTAATCACATCTTGCATACTCAGAGCAGAGATATTTGCTGACATCCCACTAATCACTGAATTATAATCCTCATCCAGTCCAGGAATTCCCAATGCTCGTACGATGAGAATTGCATCATTCTTTGAAATGGTTCCACTGTTGGTGGTGTCTAAAACAGCGAAGTATTGTTTCAGCTTTTCAATCTACATATCACAGCACGAAAACTGCGATACATCCGTTGCAGAAAGCAGAGAATCCATCTTTCTGTCAAAAGCGAAACAATCCAAAAAACGGTCTGATTCTCAGTGCGGTCATTTTCGATGATTTTTGTCTTTTTCCATTCGAACGAATAGGGGATCATTTTCGCATTCTGTATTTTCCAGCAATGAGAAGATCCTATTTTGTACTTGTGGGATTGATTCTGGTCATTTCTCCAGCTGTAGAATTGACAAAGGAGTGCACTTGTTTGTGATTCATTGTTATTGATGTAGTGGATTGAATTTACTAACGAAAGAAAATATGGATTTTGTTCTTGATCAGAACAATACAGTTCTCGCAATCTGGAATAGTGCCAATTGTATGGATTGTGGAAATGACATGTGGGATGTGTATCATACAATATATTCTTTTTTGGATGAACCAACTGTAACTGTCATGAGAAGAGTTTATCTCTAGTTTTTTGTGTTGGCGACATCCATTGGAATGAATGAAGATTTGGATAAAGAATATAACATTGATCCCAATGAAGGGGGTTCTTTGTATCGACTCTTTATTAAGGGTTCGCACACGCCAGTGTGTAAGGAGGAGATGGATGAAAGTGGTACAATGACTCTAGTAAGGATTATTGGAGTTTTTTTATCTAAGAACACCTGGATCGCTCATGTTACTCATTTTGTTCCTCAACCTGATTGTGTGACGAGTTTAACAACTGAGACATATAATTCATTCTTTAAGAAGAATCCGAAGCGAAGTGCTATGATTATGTATTATATTCCTTCTTTCAAAAGTTCCCAGATGACAGTTGTACAGTTTTATCGAGCTGCTTTGGCATTCAAAGTAGGCAATCGGTGTGCTATGTAATGAAGATTGAAGCGGATGTTGCATTTGCTAAGCTTGATTGCAGTCTGAGTTCCGATTTATGCAGAGCTAAAGGTGTGACGAACATTCCATCGTTCCTTTTCTACCCTGGCGATGGTGTTGAATTTGATGGAAAACAAATAGAGACAAATCGTGGAGAAGGAATTGTATTGTATTTGAATGAGATTCTTGGTAGGTATGTGAGAGTAGAATGAAAGAAAGGCACCAACGTGTCACCTCAGGGAGGTTTTGATGAGCAGTATGAACGTCATCCCGAACTGGATCGTTTGGCACATCTGTTTATGATCAATGTAGTTGCTGTGGAAATTGTGATAGATAGAAAAATGAAGATCAGAGAAAGCGATTCATGAAGGAAACAGCCAAATTGCGAAAACGATATCGATCTACTGCCAAGTACTATAAGATCATGAAGGAGGTAAAACTTCACTCATCTATTGAGGTCTAGATTATGAACGAAGGATCAGCAGCCATCATGAAAGAGCTGCGGTCCGTGAGGGATGGATTGAAGAAAGTGGAGTTCACCGATGATGCATATCCAAGTCTCAAAGCACGAGAGAACATTATTCATCAATTCGAAGCCATTCAGACAAAACGCGAATTGGTTGTTATGTTGCGTGAGTCTAATTGGATAGGTACATTTGAATCCTTGGAACTTTGACTATGTCGTCAATGGAATGGATACTGTTGTGGTTATCTTTCATACTCCTTGGTGTGATATTTGCACTGATTTGGTGAAAGAAATGGTTTAATCATTTGTTCTAACTTATCTACAGGGAGAGGTCGTCAAGTATCGAACGGATGACGTTGTATTTGCTACAATGGATGCTCAGTTGTACGTAGACTTTTGTGTAGGAACTTGAGACGAGTTAAATCTAGGCTCCCTTCCATCTTGATCATTTCCCTTCGATTAAGTTGTTTAAGGCTGGAAAAAGTGTCAGAGTAGTTGTAAGGTGGTTATGTGATTGTAGGACCCGATTGAAATCCCTGGTTCCTCCAGAGGTGATATTGAGAAGTATTTGCGGGAGCATGAAGAAGAAGAATTGTAATAGACTTGTTAACAAACACTTGAGACAAGTTAGGGTACAGGATTCAAGAATTCTTTTTCCATATCAGCGATCATGGAATCAAGACGAGCTTTATTTGTATTCAACACTGGACGAAGATTTCCTTCTCCTACCAGTGGAATCACACCTACCTCTTATGGGAACAATCAGTACTTACTACTGAAAGGCATATCGACAACTTTCTTAATAATATCTCCTTCATCTTCCACTTTCGTAAGTTCCACACGATTACCAGTAAAAGGACTCAGGGAAACATATTGTCGCATCTCTGAATAACTCTTGGTCAATGACTGAATACAGTTATACTACACATCACCTCTAACTCACGAAACAATACAAGACGATACTTTAACAGTGTGTATAAATCTGGACATTGATAAATCACACCTCCAATCAAGTAGTAAACAGCAACTGGATCTGTTTGCATCTTTTCCCGTTCTCGTTTATGATCCCAATACTTTGTAATGACGAAAAAGGACTTTTCGTGGTCCACTTCGCTGACTTCGATGTGAATCCCCTCACCATCTTGAAAGAAAGGAGAGGACCGAAAATACTCTTCCACAGTATCTATATTTAGTCCCTGTGTGATAAAAGTCTCGTCGACAAAGGAGGTGGCATAGTTGTCATTATGAACCAACGAGGAGTCATCCTCAACATCGTCATACATGGATCCATACTCCATATCTCAATTCACTCACACCAATAATCCACGATGATGGACAAAAACTAGGGCATTTCATCGTGGAAATGGGTATGCCACATTTATAAAAGTCCCGCAACTGCCGCGTAATAGTGTTCTTATCGAGTGCTTCACAATTCTGTATTAGTATGTTACTGAAAGGAGCAGAAATTAATTTAACGACGATCCTAGTATATTCGGCTATCTTGTTCGGTGTCCAACTCCTTTGTCACTACATCCCGAAAGTCTGCAAGATGGGTGATAAGGGAGAGCGCTGGATGCTGATCGTCTTCTTTGGATTGTGTCTAGGTGTCGCTTTTAATATGGTAATTCCTGGAAGTCTTCATATTGTCACCGATGCTTGGGAATCATATGAGAATTCTACTGAGATTGAGGAGCTTAATCGAATGTATCATTTAATTCGCCGTCTAGATGATGATGACGACGATGATGACGATGATGGCTTCCGAAGAATAATTGGTGTTGCTATCTGCGTTGGATTTATGGTCCTCTTCCTTGCAGACTATATTTCCAAGGAAGTTACAAAGAAACAGAGAGTAAACGAGGTCTCACTCCCTCTTGTGGATGGAGCCCAACCAAAGTTGCCTCTGTACACCAATGGAGCCTTGGAGAATCTGTATGTGACATATTACATCCTTTCGGCTGTCGGTTGCATGTCTGCCTATCTCGTGTGCGACAATGAGCATCAACGTACTTTTATCTTGATTGCTCAATTTATTTGCATGCTTCCTTCGACTTGTCTATTCGGACGTCAGATGATCCGTCAAAATGTGTCTACAGGAAAGTGTAAGTATTTGATTCTTCCTGATATCTAGACTTTGGCGTTTCTCTGGCTCTGTCCCTGATTACACCTGTGTTGAACGTTGCCGTATTGCTTCTTCTGAATCTCTTCGAGGGACCATTCCTCTATTACCTCTACTCGCTTGGATATCCCATGTTCTGTGGATTGATTCTGTATTTCTGCTTGATGTACTTCATCTCACTTGTCCACATCGAGGAGACGGTGACGTCATCCTTGGTTGCCTTTGCGTTCATGATTATTCCTTACTTTATCTTCATGAGGCATACTCTTTACAGTTGTTTCTTTTAGCAAACAACCAAATCATCATCTTCATAGAACTGTTCCTCATTTAACATTTCTCGTTGTTGCCACTGAAGTGTTTCCTCAACTGTACTATTCACTAGAAACGATGGAACAGTTGAAGCCAATCGTCGTGGTTTACTGCTGATGATGGAATCTTCATCCACAATATTCACACGAATCTCTGTCCCTCGTGAGGCATAACTCGTATATCCATCACCTACCAATTACTCTATGATCCATCTCCTACCACGCGTACGACCGCCACCTCCTCCATTCCCAGCAATAGCCAATCGAATCTCTGGATCAATTCCCTATGTATCACTCGAATTTCCCAGTCTTACACTATAGCACTGCTCCTTCAACTCTTTCTCGATCTCCTGCTGAGGATCTTGTTCATGAATCGTATAATTCTGAAGTCCTTCCAAATGACGCATGATGATCACTGTTTGTTTGTTAAGTTTATCTTGGAGATTCTGCGAAGTAACACCTTCGTCGACCTTCAATTCATCGAGGTCACGATGACAATAACTGCAGAAGTATTTATTCGTTTTATCATTGAAGTTCATGGCAACTTCCGGTCTTCTTAGTAGTCTTCTTAGCCGACTTCTTCG
>JABLTK010077628.1_pt1 | contig 17853 bp, 23 predicted proteins | sample 7160131 | NCBI WGS metagenome assembly JABLTK01 (sample SAMN14651221, study PRJNA627086) | human gut metagenome | isolation source: feces | host: Homo sapiens
ATCTACCAAATCGCTCAATAACAACAGCTGTTCCTTGTTCAACCACGATACAACACTTGCATATGAACCAATACTACATTGATCATATTTCTATCACATTTCTACGATAAGGATTAAGATGATAATAACTATAAGATAAAAGATGCCAGTCCACATAGTTTCAAGATCACTACAACTCTCGATCTACTGAGATATTGCTCTTTGAGATAATAGTTATCAAAACTGGAATAAAAAGATTCTCCATTTCTTTTGTCACATTTGCATTTTTCTTATTGACACTGATTTCTCCATTCCATCACAATTCCAATGTTCCTTGTTAACTGGTTTTACGATGTTCTGTATTATCTCGGTATATGTCAAAGAACGAAGGTGATTTGAATAGGTTTGTATCAGAAGAGCGGAAAGCTGTTGTTCCTGGGTCTCGATAATGCTGGAAAGACCACCCTTCTTGATGTCTTGAAGCAGGGAAGACTGACTGTACACGAACCAACTCTTCACCCCAGTATGACAAGTATCGACTAATTAAGGTGCATAGATTCTGAGGAGCTAGAGATTGGGAAAATCAAGTTTAGAACCTTCGATCTTGGTGGACATGAAGCAGGTAAGGATAAAGTCCGAGTTTGACACAATAGCTAGAAAACTGTGGAAGCAATACTTCGCAAAGGTTGATGGTGTCATTTTCCTCGTTGATGCTGAAGATAAAGAGCGTTTCCCTGAGGCCAAGAAGGAACTCAGTGTATGTGATTCCGAGATATTTTGACTTATAGGAACTACTTGCCCAAGAGGAATTGGCCAATGTGCCTTTTGCCGTCCTGGGAAACAAAATTGATCTTCCTGGAGCTGCATCGGAGCAGGAACTTCGTATTCAACTGAATTTGGTTGATACCTTCGGTAAGGATGTGAGTATGAGGTTCCAGAGTGACTTTTAGAACTTTGACAATCCTTCTGGTGTCAGACCCGTTGAATTGTTCATGTGCAGTGTTTCGAAGAAGATTGGATACACGGATGGTAGGGATGAAGTTATATAATGATGTCTAGCCTTCAACTGGATCTCACGTTTTATTTAAGTAGGCAGGAAATGATGTGGTTGTACTTTTCTGTCTGTTTGTTGAAATTTTTCGAGGGAATTAAGGGTTAAATCTCCTTCACTGATCCTTGCCAGCCTCCTTTTCTATCAATTGACGAAGTCATTCTGAATCACAAGAACACTTTGGGCTGAGATCGGTGGGAACCATGTCGTTGCGACTCCCAATTCCCTGTTGAGATTCGTTTCTTTATCTTGTAAATTGGAATTCCGGAAATTCCATGGATTAATTCATTCATCAGATCTCTTGATCGAGAAGGTTTGAGACTAAGCTGATTCGTAATTTGTAGAAAGCATTTCGAGTTAAAGGCGATAGAACAGGATGGATGGGAGGCACTCACGTGTACTAGTTCTTTTGAAAAGAGGATCATGAATTAGATTTAAATTTGGTGAAATCATGATTATGTAGACAGATATCACTCGTCGCGCCACGATGAAAGAGATTCACGTGAAAGAGGACGAGATGATCGAGATCGTGAACGATCAAGAAATCGAAATTCAGACCGTGATAGGAGTCGCAGAAGTGATCAAGATAGGGAACGGGAACGATCAGGAGAAAGAAGTCATCATCACAGATCAGAGCATCGAAAGGAACAAGATACTCAGAAGACAAAGATAGAGTCATCACCTGTTCCATCGAGTAGTAATCTGCCTGATGTGAATGCTGCTGCTATTGCTGCTATGGAAGCAGCGAAACAGTTGTCTAAGAGCTGTATGTTCTTTCTTCTCTGTAACAATTAGTGCCTGCTGCTCCTAAGACTCGTGTATCTCGATTCAGTAATACTGTATTAACAAAGAAGGTTTATTTCCCTACTCACAATCCTGATATTAATTATGCAGCCATATTCGCAAGTCCTTGGAAGGTAGGAGTCGAGACAGACACGCACACCACAATCACTATTGGAGGTAGCCCTGTAATTGTAACAGAAATGGACGAACCTCAGCACGTCTTAATCTCAGCTGGTAATGAAGATACTATGAAAGATGCTGAAAGTCGTATAAATGAAGTGTTCACACAACCTGATCTTGCTCGTCGTCTTGTTCAACAGTTTTCTGTATGAATTTAATGTGATAATAACAGTTAGCGTAGTACAGATGCACCTACTGCAAATCCGGTTGTTGCCGCAATTGGCACAATTTATGATCAAAACGATATAGCTGAATCAGTGACAGAAACGATCCAAGTCCCCTTCTCTGTGGTAGGACTAATTATTGGTCGCAAAGGAGATAATCTCCACCATCTTCAGGAAATGTTCTCTGTTCAGTTGCGTGTAGGCGAGAAGAAGGAATATCAATTGTAGATCCAGCGAGATAACGAAGTAACCGATGGCAGTGTGATGCGAGATGTGACAATTCGGGGCCGACAGGAGCTTGTAGAAAAGGCGAAGGAGGCTATCAATACCATTGTCCAGACAGGTCGATCGGATATTATATCGAGTCTCCAAAGTAGTCGAGATGGCTTTGAGAAGATGCCTGTTCCTAATGACCGTGTGGGTCTGGTGATTGGTCGTCATGGAGCTGTTATCAAGGACTTGATGTCTCGAACCTGTACTCAGATTCAAGTCCCGCGGGATCCCGATCATGATAATCCCACAGTGCGGTCTATTGTAATCACAGGCGATCCGAAGAACGTTCTAGAAGCCAAGAAACTGATTCAAGATATCGTGGATGGTCAAATGGGAACTCTCCCCATGGGAATGCCAACCATTCAGATGACAGTTCCTGACGACAAGGTGGGTCTGGTGATTGGTAAGGGCGGTGTGATCATTAAAGACATCCAACTTCGTACCAAAGCTTTCATCCAGATTCCTGGGAAGCCTGTGGAGGGATCGAATCCTCCAGTGCGGTAAGAGTGAAAAGATGAAGTGATTGATAGATTGATCAATATTGCTGGAACTGAGGAGCAGATGAAGGCTGCCAAAGAGGAGATTCAGAGGATGATTGGAACTACAGCAGGTGTGGGTCAAGAGTACAAGGAACAGAGTCAACCTATGAATAATCCATGGAGTGGAATGCAGGCAATGTTCAATGGTGCTGCTGATTTGGATCAAATGCAACAGTACATGCAAATGCAAATGCAAATGAGTAATCCTTCCTTCTATCACATGCAACAGTCTTCAGAATCTGCGGAATCTAAATCGGATGCTTCTGGTTATCCTGTGATGCCATATCCATCTTTCTCCCAACCTCCAGTCCAGACTGCTCCTTCCAACCATACAGAAGATGTTCCTCCAGGTGATGAGGCACCTCCAGGTGTTGATGAAGATGAAGCACCTCCAGGTCTTTAATATGTGTGTATGTTGTTTAAAAGAAACAAGAGAAAGAATTGAATCAATTAATCCCACACCTGCAAACAGAAGAAGATTAATGAATGTAGATGAAGCCAAGAAAGAGAAGCTCTTAGATTGTCTAATCATTATTAAGCATTCTAATATTCACATCGATGTTGAGGTAATCTTATGAACTTTCACTCGTTTCAATCTTGGTTCTCCTCTTTCACTTCGATGACGTTTCTCCACAGATCGTTTCATGATGTCTTGACTCTTTGTCTTGACCTCCCTTTTTGGTTGAAGTCGAATTGGTCTTGAGGGAAGTGATTGTATTTTATGCGGTGTCTGAAGAGGAGTTTGGGACGACTGAATTGGTTGAATCGTTGATGGAAGAGTAACAGATGAAGGATCAGGAGGTGTCACAGAATCAGAAACCATTCGATCTGATGGCTTGACTTCAATCAATGGTTGTGTACTGGAATATGGAGTTTGATTGAGAGCCACTTCTGCTGAGGATACTTTTCCAATAGAGGGATTCACTCCTTCAGAGGACACTTTTCTAGCAGAAGGAACTACTTGTTCAGATAAGACCACTTCTTCGGAAGAAGCTAGTCTATCATACTCTGCACGCCGTCGATGAAGGGTAGGAGGACTTCCAATTGGAATCATCAATCGTTTCTTATTTATAACACGCACTTCATACTTCTGCCCAGCTACTGTGACAACTCGCGGTCCACTCTCAGCAGGTTCGTCTTTCGCAACATTCTTCACTGTCTTTGGTGTTGACGGAATATGCTCCATAGTTTGCTGAGGTGGAATTGTCTCTAATAGTCATAATTGAATTCTAATCAAACTTGTCTTAGCAGTTTCACTGAGAACTTTCTAAATATTATCCTATTCAATCATATTGTACTCCCAAGAGAATAGTTCTTGTTTCAATCATACGTTGCAATATAAATAAACATTCATTTACAGTCTGAAGAGCTGATTGAGAAGGATTTAGCAACTTAGGAAGAATGTCAGCAAAATGACTTGTCAGGTGGATCACAGTCTCTGAATCCTCTTTCATTGATTTTCCTACTGCATCTGATAGACCTATCCAGGGTAAGGAACCTTCACAGAGATAGATAAGAATGAAACACAACGAGATTAGGTTATCGCTTTGAGTGGGTTCTATATGTGAAAACAATACACTTTTTATACCATTTCCATTCATTACAGATGTTGAGGTGAACGTAGCATCCTCAATGAAGAAACTCTCTCTGTGTGTGATAAGAGTTTTTCAATGATACTTTCGATAGAAGTCCTGGTTGAGAAGAATTACACGGAATCCTTTCGTCGTTCTTCGCAAGAAGAAGTCATTCACGTGTACATTCTTCAAAATCAGTCCATTTGAAAACAAAATATGAAAAATTTCAAGAAGTTGATAAGCAATGTTGTACATATCCTGCTCAGACACAAGCATCGTCGCATCCGATACAATCGAACTCAAACTACGAGATACTCGTTCAAAGATAAAGTAGCTGCGACCACAATAGAGTCCTTGCATTCCCCAGGGCGGCACAATAGGAAAACCTAGGATTCATTCAAAAAGGAAGAACTAACAATGACTATTGTAGTATGTAAACTCAGGGCAGCAGGAAAGATTCACAGGAAGAAGATATTCATCACAAATCTCTTCACTCTCTGGGATAATACAAGAAGAACTATGCCTAATGGCCATCAGATACTTTTCTTCATTGTTATCTTCACGATGGACTACACAATTAACAGAAGGATGAAACTCTTGCCTTTATAGACACTTAGGATATTGCTTCGTTTGATTTCCAACTCCAATACCCATCCATCAATAGTTTTTCCACTAAGACAGTTCATTTCGTGAGAATATTGATCCGAACAAAACTCAAATAATAGGGATCTTTTCTGGAATCTATCTCTTACTTTAGTCTCTGTGACATAATGACATCTGTAGATGTAACAAATGACAATGAGCCAGTTTGCAGAATAACCAATAACAGTTCCATCAACTGAATCCCATAACTTACCAACGAATTCCACATCGCATTAAATACTGGATCCTTATTTAATATCAGTATTCGCTTGATTATGCATCGACGAATCTTTTGTTTTGTTTTCTTATTGATTGCTTTTTTCCTGAAAAGTGATTCATTGATTATTGACGGCGATGAATCAACAATCCGAAGTCACCTAGAAAGTACTCTTAAACATGATAATAGTACTATTCCATCTCTACTTTTGCTGAGTATGCCAATGCAATTTCATTATAGTGCGTCAATTCTGCATTTACGTTATAGACTAGATGCCATGCTTCTTTTGGCGGATTCGCTTCGACAAAAATACGATATTACTATTGGAATATTCACTACTGTATCATATGCTGAACAAGGTGATCATTACAAATACAAGGTATCTATGGATTATTATTTGGATTTTAGGTGTTTAATTTTGGCCAATTTCCAATTCCTGAACAGAAGTTGAACAGTCTGATAGCATCTTCGTATCATGCTTCTTCACTAATGGATTTCTATGACAAGAGTGTCTTTGAGGTAATAGGAGTCGATTTAGATGCTGATGTAGATTGGTCGGTTGTCGATGAATACTCTCTATTCATGGATTCATTCATTTATTCATACGTATATCTATTCTTTTGGGATAATGAATAGCAATCATCCATCCGCCATTGTTTGTGATTTCTATCTCACAGGTGCTCAAGTTGCTTCCTTATCCAATTCTGTCCCTCTTGTTCTATATTCTGTGGATCCGTTAAGTGACTTTTATCCTGCCACTTTTTCCTTTTCGGACATGCGACGTCATTTACTTGTCGAAATGGCCGTTGAGCACCATACTACTTTCGTTTATTCTATTTGGCTCTGTCATCAATAGATAGCTAATTTCATTCATTCCATGAACCTACCCAATCAACCTGTCTTTCCACTTTATTCGGTTCCTGTAATTGTCTTTAATGGAATCGACTATCTCTTCCCTTCCGAAACCATGTATGTTCTGTTCATTCTCCTTAAATCTCAGTTCAAACACACCTTCTAATTGGCATTCTCTCGGACCACTTCATTTAACGGGGTATTCAGAACCTGTTGCCACTGTCAATCTGATGGAGTTTCTCCAAGCTCCTCAAATCACTACTCGAGTTCTGTTATATCTTGGTGATCATGGGAGTTTTGATCTATGGCAAATTCGAACGATTCTTCGAGGTCTCCAGGATCGTCTTACACAAGTGATTGTATTGGGTGACATGCCGAACAGTGGAGATGTACGAGATCGGAACGTGCTAGTGTTGTCAGCGAGAGATGTGTCTCCTCTATATCTCATCAACTCACACGCAGTTACAGCCGCCATCTCTTTCTGTGACAATCTCCTTGTCCAGGCTTCTCTTTATGCTCAAATCCCTCTGCTCTGTGTCCCATCACGGCGAAACCGATTGCTTGTGAAGAGGTTGGTAGCAGAGAAGGCAGCTATCCAATTTCCTGAAGGTTTCTGGACCGAATCGACAGTTCATGACTGTGTGAGACAGCTCTTGAATCTAGAGGGTGTCACAGTGGATCGGCAAGTGTGGGAAGGAGCTGTGACAGAATTGAAGAATGAATCATTGCAACAGTGGATTCAGTGGAGTGGAGTTACAGGAAATGTGGTGAGTCTGGATGAAATGGGATGGTTAGGTGCCTGGTAAGATTTGAATAGAATTGATGAGTTGTAGTTTGGGATTGTTGTGTTTTATATTGATCGCTATTGTGCATCGGATCCGGATAGCACTGCGAAATTCTCATCCAAAACGAAACTGTCATGTTTCATTCAACAAACAAAAGAGAAAGCACATCACAGATGATGATAGAGATAGCCGATCATGACTGCAACACCCATAGCTACAATCGCTGCTACCATCGTTCTGTGTGTGAACGAAACGTGAGATACACACTACAGTTCACATTGAGGAAAAACAAGTACACTGTTACAACAATCCTCTTTCTCTCCAGCAGGAGATACGCAGACGGAATAAGACACATCAGCAGGATTCGCTGTTATGAAGGAACCAACAATATGGAATCCAAAGGATATTGGTAAAACGAACATCTAGAGTTACCTTTTCACAGGGGCACGTTTTGATCAAATCCCACTACATATGAATCTCAACTGAAACAACGGACACTTGAAGCGATCTTTTGCTTCTCACTTTCTCCCTTCGACTGCATAATTGTATCCAAAACATCTCCGTTCACGGTATATGCAACTACTTGAAGCTTGTTTCTAAGCCTAAGTTCTTTTCAAAAACAATACCTAGTAGGAAGATCTGTTTCCAGAAGATTATTCACGGTCTTGGTATCACAACGAACTGCATCATCAATAACGGCCACCATCCATACCACTAACGAGCTTTGAACCATTACTTTGGAGAATAAAGCGAGTAGGCTTCACAGCATAAAGCTCTTTTTGGTTAGAATTGATGCAGCAAACAACCTGGGAATAATAACTCCAACCATTTCATACAGTTTTACTCCCATTATTACGGACTCTAAATGCTACAATTGACTCGTTCTCCTTTTGTACTACAAATTACACGAAAACAGGGATTTCCTTACGGAAAATGGTAATTCGTTCTCTTGGTGCAGTTGAAATTACTCTAGGAGAGTTCATCGAAGCAAACAATAAATACTGAGAACAATTGGAACAACATGAAACTCCTCATTTCAAAGGATTAATTTGATTAGAAACAAAAAACGTTAAAAGACAGTAACAGATTTCACAATGGCCCTGCAGTATTTCCTTTCTTCATTGGCAATCTGCACACAAAGTTCATGAACTGGAATTACAGGGATCATATCACCAATGCCTGTACATTAGAAATGGACCATAAAAACTACAATCTAGATGGAGATTTGTGTTTTCTACATCATAAAACACTGTAACGACTTCATTTGATGCCTGCTTCTGAATGGAAACGATGTCGTCGTCACAAAACCACTTCACACAAATCTTCACATGATCACCGTAAGTAAATGACCATAACGAATGATCCACTTGAATCTCTTCCTTACAGTCATCCACATACGAATCACGATAATAGGCATCTATTCCCAACTGTACTCGACACTCTCCCAGAATATCATCTACCGTTCCTTCAATGAGTATAGGATGTGGGTATTGGAATGAGGCATCATTCTTACCCCATTTTCCTAATTGTAAAAAATGACAAAAAAAGAAACGATTATGGAATACCGTTGCAATAACAGGATGAGAGTCACTATGAGCCTTCTTTAACATCTTCTGCTCATAATCTTCACACTAAGGGTTATAGAATCCACGAACTTGTACAAGAGACAGAGATTCTTCTGTTGACGTAGCAGTAAACAAAAGAGAATCCGGCTGAAGTGGAAGAATCAAAGGGATTGATACATATCGAGAGGTCACAGCAATAAGAGAATATGTATCAAGAGGAGGAGGGCACCATACAGAACGAGACATCCAAGTCATCACATGAGTGGAAGGAAGGGACTGAGGAAAACAATGAAAAGTGGAACTGGCTGACAAGGAGAGAATCGGAGTGAGCGTGGATCGAGAAGAGAGTGTATTTAGGAGTTGATGGAGAACAGCAGTACTGGATGTTATCACAGTCAAATGTGTAGTATCATTAGGAATCGAACGAACTAAGATACTGATATCCTCTGATACATCGTGACTGAGTGGATACTGTGGTGATTGAAATGAATCAGAAGGACGATCTCCTGGAGGATACTGAGCTATTGGAGAAGGTAAGAATTGAATTGAAGATACCTGCTTCTCCTCTAAATGCCATTTGTGAGGAACAAGAAGAATCACAGGAGCATCCACATCATTGGAGTGAACAACGATCTCAGAATCATCACTATCGTTCATTCCCATTTTTATGCATACAAAACAATACGACGCTTGAATAAAGGACAATCGATTGTGAATGTCTCATATTCTCCTCCTTCACCACATGGATTACAACCATAAATATCACTAATATGAAGAAGATAGGATTCTAATTCTTGGAGGGTTTTCCCCACATGACGTCGATCTAGACCCATAGCTGCTGTTTTGATGATAACAGCGACCATCCCATCTTCAATCATATTACGAAGGAGTGATCGTTGCTCTCTTTCCCAAAGATACGCAACAGATATCAGATTCAGACGAGAACATCTGAGGTTTAAGCATGAACCTTCCTTTACACATTTTCTACACGTTCTCGCTGGTAGTTTGATAGGATCGCTCCACTTGATACACCTTCAACTTCGGGGAACTGCTCCTACAAATGAACGATGGTCCTTACACGCACTTTCACTTTCTTCAAGGCGAAAAATAAGTCTTCCACTTCATCTCCAGAGCGAGGCTTATATTCCATCTCCGATTCGAGACAGGTTCCACAAATCTTGAAACGTAATAGAGGTATCTCCATTGCTTCAGCAATTGCCTTAATATTACATTAATCAACTAGGAAAACATCAATAGCCGTATGACCAATGGTCTGATACATAAATGAATCCAATTCATTGACACTTTGATTTTCTATATAATTAACCAGTCAATACAAATAGAAACCAGGCAAGAGATTTACCAAACACACAATCTCATGTCCACGCTTGACACATTCCAACATATTATAGCAGGAATCCTTCCCTCCACTTAGAAGAGCAGCAATCTTCATTCAAGTTGCGTTAATAGACTCTATCCGAAGAATTAGAAGGAAAACAAATGATACCCATAATATCCCCGATTTCTGACATCGGATTCAAATGTCCCTATCATCATAACTATGGAGTTGGAGACGGAGAATATCACAAATTCGATTAAGATTCCTCTGAGTGCATCGGATGAATACATCCAATTGTTTGTCGATGAACTGGAGGACGATCCTACAAGTCTGATCTCTCTTCTCTTTGATGAGTATGTCCCTCCAAAGTACTGGATTCAGATTGCTGTATATGTTGTTTGAAAGGGTCATTCTATAGATTGGGTATTACAGTCTCAAGAAGTATGATCAGTTTTTGAAAATTATTGATACTATCCTGAAAGATGAGAATTATGATAAATTCCGAAATGAATACGAGAACAAGCTGGTTCTTATGAATTACCGGATTGCCTATAAAGTTTGGATGTTGAAGTTGATTTATTGGGTAGTTAAAATCAAATACACTAACTTCTGAAGAGTACAAGAAATATGTAGAGGATTTTTCCTATGATCATTTGTAGGACTTGGATTCGAATCCTCTCATTAATTGGGAAGGTCAAGACCGAAACGCATCTGCAACTGCTCTTGCTTTGAAGTGTATCTATTGTCTTCGTTCTGTATCTTGAACTAACATTGAATCACCTATAGGATGATCTGAAGAATGCATTGACGTTCATGCGACATGCTTTGGATCGAGATCGAACATGCTTGCTTTCCAGTATTGCTGCTGCTCTCTATTACATTCAAACACGTAACTTCAAAAATGCTATCAACGCCTATCAAATGGCACTGATCTGTCGATGTCCTCTTCTTCTCTCATGTTTAGCTCATCCTGATTCTCCTGCTTCTATTCGTGTAGGAGTTGCTTATTGCTTCTATCAGATGGGAAACTACAAGAAGGCCTTCAAAGCACTTGATCGAGCCTTGCAGCTGGACCCTACTTGTGAGGAAGCCCTTGCCATGAAAGCTTCACTCCTTCGTACCGCTCCGGATCTCACTTCCCAAGAACGCATTGTGGCCTCACTTCAGACAGTGAAGCAGTTATATTCCGTGAATCCTAAACATCCTGTGGCTCTGAATTACATCGCAGACCACCACTTCTGGAGCTGGATTTCTGTTCCAGATGTGACAGTCCGCGTTCAGCGAGGTAGTGACCGTATTGTAGTATCAGGAGATTGCAGTGGTTTGGTGCGTCCTGCTCATCCTCTTCGGATTAATGGAGTGGTGTGTCATGTGAAAGCAAGTCGTGATGCAGTGGAAGAGCATATGATTGTTCTCGCTAGTCCATATATGGGTGAAGATGTTGATAGTGCTGAGCTTCAAGTACGCGATACAGATAAGAGCTTGGAATATGCTCTGGAGAGTATAAGACATGCTAACATGTCATCTGTTCGTTCTGAGGCAATGGAGTTGGCAGGACGTTGTTATCATGTCAATGGGAACTGGAACAAAGCACGAGAAATGTACGAGAAGGCATTACGAGCAAATAAACGGAATATCCTAGCTCAGTATGAAATGGCTCAAGTGTATTTAAATATGGTTTTTCTTACAATATAGTTCAATTCATTTCTCTTCTGTTAGCAAAACGAAGAAGGAGAAGGAGGATCTTAGGAATCAAGCACGTTCATATCTGTCCTCTTGTACTCAGTATGGTGGAACCAGCCATGAAATCACATTCCTGGCTGCATATCTTCAATTTAAGAGTAATGATTGGACGAAGGCTTTGGGAACTGTAGCTTCGTTACCTGAGGTAGGAGTAAACAGTATTTTTTACCGTAGCATCCTGATCAGGTATCGCCTCGAACCTATCTTAACACACAACTGTTGAAAGCACAGTTGCTACAAGGCAATTTTCAAGTGGCTACTGATCTGCAGAAGGCTCGTGTGTTGTATGAGTCTTGTGTGAAGCTGGCTGCTGGTACTCCACTAGCGACCTCTCCACTTCTCTGGAATAATATTGCTGTATTGCGTCTGGCTCTGCATGCGAAGGATGATGCTCTTGTAGCTGTGGACGAGGCACTGCGATTGAGTTGTGGAGAAGTTCATGTGAGTCTGGAGAACCGTTCGGTGTTGGATCTGACTCCAGATGAGTGGAGTACCGTGTTACATGAAGCTATCAACGTGACTCTTATATACAATTATGCAGTAATTCTTGATGAGAAGGGTCGTGAGGAAGAGGCGAAACAAGTGTGGGAAGCAATTCAACGAGAAGTTCCTCAGTACTATGAATGTGAGTTGCGATTGGTGAAGCAGATGATTCGTCACAAGCAATTAGATGAAGCTGTATCACGATTAAAATGTTTATGTTCAGATCTTGAGAGTCAATTGAATGCAGGAGTACATGTGATATGAATTCATTATCATTAGTTTTTAAAGGAATCTCAGACACTACTTACGTATGTGACGAGTTGCTATACCGACTGTCTATGTCTCCTTGCACACACCCTTGCTCAAAAGAATCGTCCTGAAGAGGCTGTGTCGATAATTACTCGTTCGTATCTCTCACGTTCTCGTCAACATGATTTATACCTCAATCTTCTACTATCCAACATCTACTTACAGATCTCTCGTACTGATGACCCTCACAATTACTTCCGTGTTGCTTCTGAGATGATACAACGCTCTCTTCGAAAGAATCCGTGTAATGTATATCTGGCGAATGGCTGTGGTCTTATTTTACAACGTACAGGAAAGCAACAAGCAGCTATGCAAGTCTTTAAGAAGGTTCGTGAGAGTGCATTAACCTATTCAGCTTGTTGTGTGAATGTGGCCCATATGTATTTACTGGATCAACGGTATCATGATGCTACTGGTCTCTATGAAACAGCTCTGCATCTTGAAACAGGTCAACATGATGTCAACTTATACTTGTGTCTTGCATTAGCATTGATGCGTGGAGGCAATCATAAAGAGGCTCTGGAAGTGTTGACACGTGCTCAGCAGATGGATCCTTCTGTAGAAGTATGAATCGATCTTAATTCTAGAATGAACAGATTCGTTATGATCTGGCTGTGTGTCATGCTGATCATGCTGAGACACTCTTCAAGAAGGTCTTGTATTATCACACCCAGAACTTTGATTCAATAACTCAGAGATTTACCTGCTGTGGCGGTATTCGAGATACGAAGGGCTGCCAGATGCGCAGTCAACGTAAGCCAGGAGAACTTACCCAAGCCGAAGCATCACTTCAGGAAGCTATTAGTGGCTTAAGTGACATGCAGCTGCAGAATAATGGGATGTAAGTCTTGAGGTATCGAGTGATACATAGTGTGGAGAGTACACGAATTGAGCAGCAACTGGTGAGATGCAAGAGTCTATGGGACCAGCGTGAACAGCAGAGAACATTGGATAAGGAGCTCCAAGATATCCAGGAAAAAGCCACCCAGACTTCTGTGGATAAACAGAAGCTGTTGGAGAAGCAACGACAAGAAGGACTTCAGGCAGAGCGTGAGAAGCGTGAACAGGCACAAAGAATCGAGCAGATGGTCGCTGAAGAGAAGCGTCGTTTGGCATTATCGCTACAGGCCATCAGTGCTACAGAAGTTCCACGGGAAGAAGGACGCAGGACTCGAGCTTCGAAGTCCCATGGTGTGCGTGCGTCGCGAGCACATGCGAATCATGTGGAGGAAGATGAGATTGTGGAGAGCAGCAGTAGTGATACGGATGATAATGGAGAGATGAGTGATGAAGAGGTGGCTACGATGCATCGGGATGTATTTGGTGGTGACAGCGAGAGTGAAGATGAGGATAGTGAACCTACTCGAACCAATCAGGATCGGAACCCGAAGAAACGTGTGAGAGCTGTGGAGAGTTCCGATGATGAGAGCGAAGGTGAAAAGAGACCTCGTATTGAAAATGAAGAGGTTACTAACAAGCCAGATCTGGATAAGGAAGAAGCTCCAAAGAGTGAGACAAAGCAAAGTGAATCTGCTGAAGACACTGTGGCCAAGGAAGTAGATGACCTATTTGGAGACGAAGACTCGGATTCAATTGTTTGTTAGAAAACAAGACATAAGCGCAGTACAGAGTTACTTACGACAACGACTGAAGGAGAATCCACCGCAAGCAGCAATGATTAGAATAAGGAGAATTACGATCACCAATACCACAATCAGTGCAGTTACACGAGCATTCTGCCACCACATCCTGTTCTTCAGACTACGGGTTTCAGAATGGAAGATGAAGGCCTGTTGGTCTAAATCTCGTGTCTTTTCAGCAAGTTGATCCAGCTTCTCTCCACGTCCCAGAACTTTATCTACAGTAATACAATAATATCGACTGTACCGATGTTGTCAACCATCACCTCCTTCACTTCCTTAATCTGACCACGAACATGTGTGATAGTATCGGCAGAAGGATCATTATTGTAAAACTCCTAGAACACAATTACAAAGATACTTAACATCGTACCATTCTCTTCTCCATAACCTTCGAGAACTCTTCGTTCATATTGTTCTCAATGGCTGTTTTAATTGTAGCTCCGTACATCTCTTCGAAACGATTCTTGATATCGTTCAAATATGCAAAAGGAATGCGTCTCTTGGAATCGATATCTGCCATACACATATAAACAACATCATCGTCCACAATGTAATGAAAAACGTACCTATGGATAAAGCCATCTCGAACTCATATACTTATCGTATACAAACGACATCTTCGTGTCTGTGGGTTTTACCTTATTGAGAAGGACCCGACCAATCGTTGGAAAATTTCCAGGAGTCATTTCCTTTTCAGCAAGCACTACTTTTCCTCGAGCAATCAGCGAATAGCTATCTAATCAGAAATTATCGTAGATCCCTACAGAAGGGGCATTCTATCACAAATATTGAGTGTCGAAGGTATCCGAAACAGTCGAAAACCACGGGAATAATATGAGGGATCCCAAGTCCTTATTTATCTCAAGATATGAAGTCAAACACAATTATTGAGATCCAATGTACAAGTTCGCTGAAGTTATCAGGCACGGAGGTCCGGAATGCATCCGGTACATGGAACAGATGGGAGTTCCTTCTATTTCTCCCAAACAAGTATTCGTTTATTCTGTAACTTCACTCATAGATTCTTGTCCGCATTCATGCAGCTGCTGTAAATCCGGTAGATACGTATATTCGTGAAGGCGGTCATCCAATGTCTCGATCCTGTCCCTATGTCCCTGGTCTTGATTGTGGGGGCGAAGTTCTTTTGGTAGGGAAGGATGTCACAGAGTTTAAGAAAGGGGATCGTGTGTTTTCATGCGGTTCTGTATCGGGGACATATGCAACTCACGGTGTTTTTACTGCTGACCAGCTTTTTCGACTACCCGAATATTTCACCTTTAAAGATGGAGCTTGTATCGGGACAGGGTATTTCACTTCTCTATAGTATCTTTTGAAAATGCTACTTATTTCTAGTGCGTTACAGTGTGCACATGCAATTGGAAATAGTTGCATCTTTGTTCATGGTGGGAGTGGCGGTGTTGGAAGTAGTCTTCTGAAAATTCTTCTTAGTATGCGCGAAGTCAAGAGTGAGTGTAAGAATATGAAGATCATTGCTTCTTGCAGTCGATCGGATGCTGAACGAAAACTCAAGGAAATGGGTGTAGATATTGTTGTAGACAGAAGTCAGTCTAACTATATGGACCAAGTCCACAATGCTAACGACGGTAAGGGCCCAGATGTGATCTTTGAGATGCTGGCGAACATCAATCTTCCGAAAGACTTGGTACCCTATTGGATTAATTGTAATGAGTAGGAAGTTCTAAATAAGGGAGGTGAAGTGATTGTGATAGGTGATCGTGGTCCTGTCACTATCAATCCTCGTGTTATGATGGAAAAGGGTACTTCTGTAAAAGGAGTGATGCTCTTCAACCAAACTGTATTCATGTTTACACTTTTTCACGAATAGGCTCAACAGAGACAAGAGGCTCTGAATCTTTTCTATGAATTGGCGGATGCATATCATTCTATGATGCGTCCTTTGATTTCCTATGAGTACTCTCTGAAAGATGCTGATAAGGCACATATCGAAGTTATTAACCATAAGCGTGCTGGATGTGGTCGTATTATCATTAATCCTGACTTGTTATGTGTTTGTGAACAGTCACCATTCTATTGTACAGCAATTAAACCTTTCTACAGTTCAGCAGGAGAGGTGTAATCTTCTTGAATGCATCTTCAATTTCAGACTGTTTCTATAAGTAAGACAAAATTACAACAAGAACAGTAGCTCCAGTGACAACTACTTTTCCAGACACGAAGATTAGAAGAACCACTTTTGGCTCACTCATTCGATAAATCAATCCCGAGAACAGCTCCGGTTCATACTACAAATCAACTATTCGCTACAACCAAACAGTTGTAAATTCAATATGGTCTATCGATAGACCTTCCAAACGAATGGGAAACTTGCAATCACCCACAGCCACCATATTGTGGATTCGAGGTGTTGTATCATCTTGCTTCAAGTTACCAATGCATTTCTAGGATTAATTATTCCAATCAGTGGAGACAGAGAGAATTTCAACGAACTTCTTTGCCGCCAATTTCACTTCCTCTTCACTTTTAGTTCCTGCAAGGACAATCTTTCCAGATTTGAATATTAATGCTGTGCATCGTGGATCACGGATCCTGACGATTAGAGCACCAAATCTCTATCTCATCAATATGAAAGAAAGAGCGTACCTTTGGATTATATTCGGCATTCCGGAGTTTCTTCATCACATCTTCCAGATTCACCGTCTTATTGATATTGATTGTTGCCACAATGTTACTGTAAGTTCAGAAACCACTCCAACTCCTTACTGAATGGTATAATCGCGAAAACAGGATACTTCTTCATGGCCTCCCAATTGGCCTGAAGATATAAAGTCACTATTTGTGCGGTTCAGACCAAGAGAATCCATAACTCCAATGTAGCGCGAGCTTTGTTTTTGAATGAATGGCTAAAAGCAAAAAGATCGGCTGTCGAAGCGCTTGAATCTGGCACAGTTGGTTCTCACTATTCCAGCTTTCTTGTGTTTGGCAGTTCAATTTCCACCACCATCTCCTTTTCCTATCAAAACAAACAAACTAATGACAACAATTGGCACATTCGCAGCCATTCCCATTACCACTACAAGAGTGACAGTGATTACAACAACTCGATTGTTCTTGCTCTTGCTCTTCCAGTGCCTTTTTCACCTTTTCCTGACATATATCGCATTGGTTTCGACACATCCAGAATATCGCTTTACTAATGTAGTATTCACCATCAGCATCATCTAAACATTAGTTGAGGCAAATTCTTATCTACAGTATTTCCAGAATCGCATTACACAAGTAGTCTGATCATCAATCACACTTGCCGCATTTTCTAACAGACCCGATTCGATTTCTCGAATTCAGTTCATTTTCATCTTACCTACCATAAAACTCAGAACCCACAATTGGTGCTTCTTGGTACTTTATCGTAGCCTCTCCCTATTCTAATACCTAAAATGTCTTTATTACAGTAACAGGCTTTCCTTCGACAATGAAGACGGTACAAGGGTCATAAGGCATATAGGAAGCTATTCTTGATGCCCATTCCTTTTATTTATCACTGATAAGAATTATTACTAGAAGTGGAAGGAATGGCCTTGAAGCCTTGCATTTCACACTATATTTAGCCGTTTTACAGGTGATAATCTCCGGATTACCCGACATATCTTAAACTTGAATAATCAACAAACCAATGAAAGAACTGTTTGTTACACTCTTACACAGAATACCTGGCATGTTTTATCATCCGATACTGATGCAATATACAACATC
>JABLTK010016611.1_pt1 | contig 17841 bp, 12 predicted proteins | sample 7160131 | NCBI WGS metagenome assembly JABLTK01 (sample SAMN14651221, study PRJNA627086) | human gut metagenome | isolation source: feces | host: Homo sapiens
AAACTTCCACAAGAAGCTCAAAAGTTTCGCTCGTGACTAATTTTATTGAGCCAAACCCTGCAATCGGAACAAAAAGAATATTTTCAGGTTCTGATTTTTGACGAACAATCCGACATACCGGTGGCAATAGGCTCGGATTACTACGACAAGGTTCAAAAAAATAAAACCATTTTCGACATGTCCTTCTCCGAATGGTTTAACGGACCGCAGGCGACCGCGAACTGGCTCGGCGGAAGGCGCTATATCGAAGAAAAAGGAGTCGTGCCGACGCTCTCGTATATCGGCAATTTCGCGGCCAACCCCTCGGGGGGAATGACACGCGGCGCATCAAACACGAGTTCGGTAAATTTGGGCGTTGGCATCGACCTGCAAAAGTTCATCGGCCTCGACAGTCTTGACGGTTGGAGTCTGGGCAATACATGGGTTTGGCGTTTCGGCGAAAGCCTGACCAAAAACAGGGTTGGCAACGCTTTTAGCGTGCAGCAAAACTACGGGTCGCAAACCATACAGTTGCAGTCGCTTTTCGCCTCCTACAACAAGGACATTCTCGGCGATTGGCACTGGACTCTAAAATTCGGCCGCTTCGCCGGCGGCGACAACTTTATGACCAAGCCCATATATTGGCTGTATCAAAACAACGCTTTCGACGGCAACCCGATAGGCGTTTTCAAGCAGACCAAATTCTCGGCGTATCCTGCGGGTTCTTGGGCGGCCTTCACGCAGCTTTCCTACAAAGACGGACAATATGCAAAAGCAGGCGTTTACCAAATAAACACCGAAAGGCAGGACAATATGCACGGCTTGGACTGGTCGTTCCATAGCGCGGGCGTAAACTCCAACTTTGAATTGGGCTGGAATTTCAACCATGACGCAAGCGGGAAATCGCCCGGAAACATTTCGGCGGGCGTTGTGGCCTCTTGGTACGACGCCGCCCATATAAACGACCCGTCGAAATATTCCTATTTCAACTGCTCCGTATACGTTCAGGCCGACTATATGGTCTACAACCTCGGCCCCGTCAAGGAGGACGAACCCTACTACATAGTGCGCGACTCCGACAAATGGCGCGATTTGCGCGGCATCGTCATTTGGGGCGCGTTTCAGTACGATCCCTACGAAAATCTGGCCGATATGCCCGTTTTCGTCAACGGAGGAGTGCTTTTTAACGCGCCCTTCAAGTCGCGCGCCGACGACGTGCTTTGTTTCGGCGTCGCCTACGGGAAATTCTCCAACAAGTACGCCGACCATCGAAGCGATTCATACGAGGCGGTTTTCGAGCTGAATTATAAAGTTCAAATAAACAGATTTTCGTTCATACAGCCGAACGTGCAGTATGTTCTGAACACAAACGGCGGCGAATACGGCGATGCCGTCGTGCTGGGAATACAGTTCGGGCTAAACCTGTAAAAGAAGACGCCTATATGCAATAGTCGGGAAAATCCGCCCCGCTCTTTTTGTATTCTCCGATTACGTTCGACAGTGTCATCTTGGAAAGCGTGCGGCGGATTTTTTCGTTCAATACCGCCCATACTCCGCGTGTAAGGCAGTTTTCGGAGCGCTTGCATTTCAGCGGGCAAGTCACGCAATCCACAATGGATATGCCGCCCTCCATGGTTTCGAGAACGTCGAGCAGGGATATTTCCGACGGGCGTTTTGCCAAGACGTATCCGCCGTGGGCGCCCCTGACGGAATTCACAAAACCGCCTTTGCGCAATTCTATTATCAGCCTGCCGACATATTTTTCCGACAAATTCTGGCTTTGGGAAATTTCGCGGATAAGACGCGGAGACTTGCCCTTGTACATCGCCAAATCGGCGAGTATGCGCAAACCGTAACGTCCTTTGGTGGAAATTTTCATCAATGTTGAATATCGTCCATCGCCGCCTTTCAGTCAATTTATATTTAACGCCGATTTACTTTAAAGAGCGGTATGTCGATTTAAGAAAAAATGATTTGGTTCACGGCAGGCTTGGCTTTCGCGTTTTTCGGGGCAATAACAATGCTCATAAACCAAAAATACAAACTCGACGGCCAACTTATATCGGGAATGCGCGGAGTCGGCGTTGCCGCGCTCTACCTTCCCGCATTGTTTTTTTTAACTCCGCCGACAAACAAAACGTTCTGGCTGCTTATCGTGGCGGAGGGATTGATTTCCACATTTTACAACGCCCGCCTCTACGAATCGTCCGGACGCTACGGCGCGAGTTCGACATCGCTTATAAACGTTTTGTCAATCGCAATCGGAATGGTTTTCTGGTGGATTTTATACGAGAACCGCTTTCTTTCGCTTATAAATACGCCCGCCGCTTTTACGGGAATTGTAGTCTCGCTTTTTTTAGTCGGCGGAGGATTTTTCTTCATGACGGCAAACTCGCTAAAAAAAGGCGAAATCGCCTATATGATGCCCGCCGTAATCGCCGTCGCGATAATGATGATTGTCCGCAAGGAAATAATGATGCACGCCGATTTTATGTCGGCAATGGCCTATTACTGCGCGTGCGCCATATTTTTCAGCGGAATGGCCAACCTTACGCTTTATTCGCTTAAAGTCGGCAACGTCTCAAAAGTGGCAAAGAAGCTGGCCAATAAAAGGATTTTGATTGTGGGCGTATTTATGTCTTTGGCGAGCGCGACTACCATATTTATGGGAAATCTGTCGGCGTTGTACGCGCCGAATCCGGCATACATAAACGCGCTAACCTTGACTACGCCCTTGTGGACAATCGGCATAAACCGTCTATTCGGAATCAAAGAGAGCGTAAGAATAATTCCCGCCGCGGTAATGGTTGTTGGACTTGCAATGTTGATATTTTTTGCCGATATGCCGCTCCGTTCGACTTTGGGACTTTAAAAAAAAGACGTCCGGAGGAAATCCGGACGTCCGTCTTGCAAAATTTGCGGCCTTTTATTTTTCAAGCCAAATCTTAAACTCGGAATCCTTGTCCCAGGTTGCGCCCGCCGAAGCGTAATCGACAAATCTGCGGGTTGAACCGTCCTCCATTTCCACGTCTATAGCGATATTGACGTCCTTCAAATTCACGATTGTGCCGTTGGCGACGCCTTTTTCGAGTTTAACCTTGGCGGGTTTGTCGAAATCCTTGTCGAATTTTCTGTCGAGAGCCAAAACATAGGGCCCGTGTTTGAGAACGTAGAACTTGTCGTTTTTCGGGTCTACAACCGCGCGCGTCTTGACGTCGAACGTGATAAAAATCTCGTCGCCGTTATTGAAAGTTCTGTCGATTGAAAGATATTTTCCCGCTTCGGGAGTAGGCAATTTCTTGCCGTTTACGATAACGAGGGTGTTTTTGCTCCATTCGGGAATTCTAAGTTTAAGCGTAAAGCGTTCCTTTCCGCCTTTGAGACCGTTAATGGAAATGCGCGCCGTATTGTTCGATACGAAATCGACATCGGAAACGCTGATATCCACGCTGCCATCGTTGACATTCATTGTCGCGCCGCCTTTTTCGTAGAAATTGACGACAACGCCGCCTTCGCAAGTCATAAACGCAAGCTTGGGAAGCAGGAACAATCCGCGCGGGCCGCTTGCCACACAGCAGTTCATATGGATATTGCACTGTTCGGGCGCGGGTTTGCGAACGCCGCTCATCGTGTTGTAGTGCGCCCACCATGTGCCGTCGTGGTTTTGCGCGGCAATCATCGAATTGTAGGCGGTTGTTTCGATATCGTTGGCGAACGTCACGTCGCCCGTCAGACGCAAGAGTTGCGTGGCGAATTTTATCCATGTCGCGGTTACGCAAGTTTCCATCCAATAGGGGTTGACCCTCTGCTGCTCAAACGCGCCGTCGTTCCAGCGCTCGTGCATTGCGGCAGACCCGAGAACGGTGATTTCCCTTTCGCGTATGCTGCGAATTACCTTTTCGACGGCTTCGCGGTAAATCGGGTTGCCCGTAACGCGATAAAGTTCGGTCAAGCCCTCGTAGCAGGACATCATTTCGTAGGCTTTGGAATGTCCGTAAGACATATAGTTGTTTTTGTCCTCAACCGCGTCGGGGTGCTGGAACATATCGTAAACCGAAACGCCTTTAATCGCCTTGTTCACAAGGTCGGGCTTGACGGGATTCGTTTCCCAGCTTTTGACAATCCATTCGCAAAAATCGAGATATTTTTTGTCGGCCGTTGCGCGGTAGAGCAGCACCATCGGTTCGAGTATGCTCGACGAAGCCAAGCCGTACCAGCAGCCTATTTGCACGATTTCCCTCTTTCCGGGACCCACATTTTTGATAATGTAGTCGGCGTGTTTTTTTGCGGCTTCGAGAACTTTTTTGTCCGACGTGCGGTTATATTCGTTCATCAAACCGAGCAGCACGTATTTCCTGCCCCAGACGTCCCAAGAGCCGAAAGCGTTGCCCAGACCGCCCGTCTTGTTGAATTTGAATTCGTGGTCTTTTTTGTATGTCGTGATGGAGCCTTCGGCGTCCTGCGTTTTAATAAGCTCGTTGGCCGCGTATTTCAGGCGTTTGTCGAGAGCCGCGGAAGGATAGAAATCGTAGGCCAACTGCGCCGATGTATACCATTTGCCCCAAAATTCTATTTGCCAAAGCCTTTCCTCCTGACGAAGCTTAAAGGGGCGAACCAAATCGTCGATATCCCACACAAGAATATCGCCTTTGAGAGACGTGTCGAGTTCGTCGCCCAAAACGCCTTTCATTTCTACAGCCCCTTTCGGAGCGAGCGCAAACTTGTCTTTAACCTTTATTTGCGCATCGGGAGAATCGAGGCCGAAAGCCGTCGCCGCCGCAAAAAGAACGGCCATTATGGATATTTTTTTCATAGATTATACGGTTTAGTTAAAATGTTAATATTTCAAATAAAGGGAATTTTCAAAAATTGGCGCTTAGCTATTTTTCGGCTTATTTCGGGCGGAGTTTTCGCATTTTCCAAGGAAAATAATCGGTTATTTGACGGGAAAAAGGCAGAAAAGATGCCGAAAGAAATGAAAAAGAACATGCGTATCCGCTTAACAACTCTTAGAAAACCAATTTTCAGAAATTCCCTAAAATACATATCAAAATCAAAAAAAACGGTCAAGCGCATTTTGCCGCTTCGCATAAAATAGCTTGCCTTAGGCGGCGATTGCAATAGCTTTCAAAAATCTCGACAAATGCATTAATATGAAAAAAATATTACCTATTCTGTTATCGTTGTCTTTTTTGTTTTCCGCATGCTCGGAGAGCGGAAAAAAATCGGATTCGTCAATCCGGCAGGCGGAAACGCCCAAAGACACACTCTATAAGGTAGAAAAAATCAAGGGAGTCCCCTTCATAACCGAAGACGGAAAACCCGTGAGAGGGCGCGTTTTCTGGGGCTCCTACGGCGGAATGATAACCCCGAAAATAGACGAAAACTGGCGCGAAATATCTTTTGAATTTACGCCCGACAAGGACTATCCCAAAACAAACCTTCAAATAAGAGGCGGCGAGGCCGCCGGAAAATATTATTTTACCGACCTTAAAATCGAGAATCTGACAACCGGCAAAACGATAAAGTCGATAGACTTCTCCCAAGCCGAACGCGACAAAAACCTGCGCTTTTGGTGCTTCGGCATGAACGAACAGCCGCCGCTTAAATTTGCGAACGAAAAAATCGACGGCGCGCCAAACGGCGCCCTATGCGTGCAAATTTTGGAGCGTAATCCGAAAATCGGCGGACTCCACTTCTATATAGCGGGCATACCGCTCAAAAAAGGCGAAACCTACAAATTCTCGACAAAGGCAAAAGCTACCCCGCAAAGGAATATCGCAATGTCCCTATACAACACCGAAAACGGTTTCGACTTGATTGCCGGAAACGGACAAAAAACTTTTGTCCCGCAAGTGGTGTGCGCCAAAAACGGCGGTGTGGACTATGTTTCATTCGGCATTAGCGGCGTATGGGTAGTCCCCGGCGGCAAACCAAATTACGAATATATAGACAAAATCTTCAAAGACATACTCAAAGCCAATCCCAAGGCAAAACTTTGGCCGCGGGTCGGCGTCGACGCGCCGTCGTGGTGGATTAAAACAAACCGCAACGACGTAATGAAAAATTCAGACGGCACATTAAACAACAGATACGCCTCGATATCCTCGCAAAAATACCGCAAAGCGGCAAACGAAGCCCTCAGGCTGTTTATAGAATACTGCGAAAAAAACTACCCCGACAATATGTCCGGCTATATGCCGACAGGCGCGAATACGGGCGAATGGTTCTACGGCGGAACATGGCTTAGGCCGTATAGCGGCTACGACAAGGCAACTCTCAAAGCGTGGCGGAACTGGCTTGCCGACAAATACGAATCGTCCGACAAGCTGCAAAAGGCCTGGAATAATTCCGACGTAATTTTCGCCAACGCAAAAGTTCCCTCGGAAATAGAGCGCGAAGGCAACGGAGAATTCCTCGCCGATATTTCCAAACGCCAAAATGTGGTCGATTTCAACGAGTTCCTGCAAGACGAAATGGTGGGACTTCTCGCCTCTTTCGGCGATACCATAAGAAAAGCGGCTCCCCGACGGCTTTCGATTTTCTTCTACGCATACGGGTTTGAATTCGCCGGCGTCAGAAACGGCCCCGCGTTTTCGGGTCATTTCGGCTTGAAAAAGATGCTATCGCTTCCGCAGGTGGACATAATCTGCGGGCCCATTTCATACAGCGACAGAAAATTCGGCGACGCAAAAACCGTAATGGGCGCGGCGGAAAGCATCGCCGAAGCGGGAAAAATTTGGCTCGACGAAGACGACACAAGCACGTACCTCGACGTAAAAATCCCCGGCCGCTGTCCCGCGACAGACCTGCTTACCGACACCCGGGAAAAGACGATACAAGTTCTGCGCCGCAACCTTGCGCAAGAGGCTATACGCAACCAGGCTTCATGGTGGATGGATTTGTTCGGCGACGGCTGGTTCAACGACCCGAAACTTTGGGAACAAATGAAACTCTTTGAAAAGCCCGAAAACGACATGATTGCCAATCCGTCGAAATACGCGCCGGAAATAGCGCTGATAATCGACGAACGCTCCGTTTGCCATCTGCTCGGAAACGGTTCCTCGTTCGCCACAAACGGCCGCATAACGCAGCGTTCGCGCATAGATTTAAACAGGGCGGGCGCGCCATTCGGACATTATCTGCTCGACGACGTTCTCGCCAAAAAAACCTCCGCAAAATTAAACGTATTTTTGTCGGCCTACGCGCTCGACGCAAAACAGAGAAAGGCAATGGTGGACACCGCAAAACGCTCGGCCTGCATATTCGCGCCCGCAACGGGCCTTATCGACCTCGACAACCGCAGCTTCTCCCTTGACGCCGTCAGGGAGGCTACGGGATTTGCCGTAAAATACGCGGGCGATGTGGAGGCGAAAGCGTATCCTACGGAAGAAGCGAAAAAAATCGGCGCGTTGGGCGAAGCTTTCGGCAGCGGCAAAAAAATAAAGCCGCTGCTGTCGCCGATTCCCGAAAACGGCGACGTAGTATTGGCAAAATATTCCGACGGCCTGCCCGCAGTCGTGTTGCGCAACAAGGGCAAATATCCGCGCCTGTTTGTAGGCGTGCCGGAAATACCCAACAGCCTGTATAAGCATATGATTAAGCTCGCGGGCGTCCACCGCTATACAAACGACGACGCGGCGGTTTACGCCAACGGCAACTATATCTCAGTCACCTGCCTGAAAGACGGAACCGTCACGCTCGACATTCCCTCGAAAGAAAATGTCTACGACGCTTTGACGGATAAAAAATTGGGCAAAGCTCCCATGTTAAAACTCGATATGAAAAAGGGCGACAACCTGCTTCTCAGAATAGGCAAGGGAAACGCCTCCCTAAAAAAGTAGCTTGACCAACCGCAAAAAAAAACGCGCACGTTCATGTGCGCGTTTTTTTATGGGGGCTATCGGCGTTTTGCCGCATCGAAACGGCAAGTCTCCGATATCAGGCAATTATCGACATTAACCGTCCGAACCGCGTTCGTCCACGGCGGATTATCCCCTTGGAGAATAAGCCGGCAGGCGTCGAAGGAAATGTCTTTCGCATGCAGGACAATCAAAGCGTCGGACGTGCATTTAACCTTGCGCCAATCGTCCATAGTGCTTATCGGGACGGGATTTTTGCAAATCAACGAGCCTCCCGACATAACGAAGTCGCAGTTTTTGAAGGATACGCCGAAAATATTTTTTTTCAGATTTGCCGCTATAATGCTCGTTCTTGTTCCCGAAAAAACGCAGTTGGAAAACACGACATTCCCGATTGACGAAGTTCCGCCCTCCTTGCCCCAAGTAAAGCTGTCAGACAGCATATTTAACGGTCGGGCCGCGTACACGGAAACGTTCGATATGTTGATGTCGGAAATGTTTACCCCGCCGTTTGAATGGTATGCGCCTATAAAAGATATGCCCTGAAACGATTTTTTTATGACCACGTTGCCGATTGAACAGCGCCTGATTGCGCCCGTGCCGACGCCGATTCTAATGCCGTTGCAAGTCGACTGCAATACGCAGTTGGAAACAACCACGTCTTCGCAGGCCGCATTTTTATTTTTCAAGCGCGCCGTTCCGGCGCGCAGCGTCAGGGCGTCGTCCTCCGTTTCGATGATGCAATCGCTTACGACTACGTTGCTGCACGAGTCGATGTCCACGCCGTCGTTATTGTGTCCCCTTGGGTCGTTTTTTATCAGCAGACGCGCAATGAAAACGTTTTTGCAGCCGTGAAAAAACGAAGTCCAGAACGGGGCGTTAAAAAGCCTTACATCGCGGACGGAAACGTTTTCGCATTCGCAGAAAAACAGCATCTGCGCAGGACGCCATTTGGGATATTTAAATTTCGACGGATATTTCAACTTTTTGTTTCCCTCGACTTGAAACCAGAAATCGAGCCCGCTTCCGTCTATTTCGCCGCCGCCGAAAATCGACACGTTTTTTACTTCCACGGCGGAAATCAAATGCGCCCCCGACGCGTATTCCTTTTTTATTGGGCTGTTTTGCGGGCAATAGTCGTCGGCGTTGTAGGCGGCGATATCCGTCGTCGCCTTGAGAACCGCGGACGGCAGAATTTCCAGCCCGACATTGTCTTTAAGATAAATCGTGCCGGAAATAAATTTTCCGCCCTCAAGCCTGACGACGCCTCCGCCGTCTTTTGCCGCGGCGTCGACGGCTCTCTGTATCGCCGAAGTGTCGATTGAAACGCCGTCGCCTTTTGCGCCGAAGTCCCTGCAATTATAAATTCCTCCCGCCGCGAAAACGGCGGGCGCAACAAAGACAAGAAGACAAAACGCTATAAATTTGCCGTATAACATATCCATATTCAGTAAAGTTTTAAAAAAGGAAAAACGCCCGCAATCCGCGAACGTTTCTTATTTAAAACTAAAAATTGCAAAGCCGCAACACTAAACGCCTTCGGGCACGGGATTACCCGCGTCGGCTATTCCGTCGGACTCGGGTTGCGCCTCGGAGGACGGCTTCGGCTTGCGCGATTTTTCCCATTCTTCTTTGTCCGTGCGGACAAACGTGCCGTCCATAATTTTATAGACGTCGGCGCCGTCGATTGTTTCGCGAATAAGAAGCTCGTCGGCGATAATATCAAGTTTGTCGCGGTTTTCGGATATTATCAGGCGCGCGCGCTGAAGCTGCTCGTCGATAATGCCCCTCACCCGCGCATCGATTTCCTGCGCCGTATGTTCGCTTATATGCTCGTCGCGGGCTATTTCGCGCCCCAAAAATATATGGTCCTGATTTTCGCCGAAAGAAATCGGGCCGAGGTCGCTCATGCCCCAGTCGCAAACCATCTTGCGCGCCACTTTTGTGGCCTGTTTGATGTCTGCGGCAGCGCCGTTTGTTATATCGACAATCACCTGCTCTTCGGCGACCCTGCCGCCGAGGCTCGTGCAAATATGGTTTAAAAGCGAAGTTTTGCTTTCGGTGCGAATGTCCTTCGAGGGAATAAACATCGTCGACCCTAAACTCTGCCCTCTGGGGATAATCGTAACCTTGTGTACGGGCAAACGCCCGTTGTCGATTTTCGCCTGAATAAGGGCGTGGCCGGCTTCATGATAGGCGGTGAGGCGCTTCTCGTCGTCGTCCATAAGTTTTTTGCGCTCGCGGCCAAAGAATACTTTGTCGCGCGCTTCGTCTATATCGGCGTTGCAAACTGTTTTTTCGTTCTTTCTGGCCGCGATAATCGCGCTTTCGTTTAAAAGATTGGCAAGATCCGCGCCGGAGCATCCGGGGGTTATGCGGGCGATTTTCGCCAAATCAACATCGTCGCCGAGCTTGATTTTCTTGGCGTGGATTTTAAGGATTTCCTCGCGGCCGTTTACGTCGGGAAGGTCTATTACAACCTGACGGTCGAAGCGTCCGGGACGCAAAAGCGCGCTGTCGAGAACGTCGGGGCGGTTTGTGGCGGCGATGATGATGATGCCGCTATGGGCGTCGAAGCCGTCCATTTCCACAAGAAGGGAATTGAGCGTTTGTTCGCGTTCGTCGTTGCCGCCGCCGAGACCCGCTCCGCGCTGTCTGCCCACCGCGTCGATTTCGTCGATAAACACGAGGCAGGGAGCCGATTTGCGAGCCTGCTCAAACATGTCGCGCACACGCGCCGCGCCGACGCCGACAAACATTTCCACGAAATCCGAGCCGCTGATGGAGAAGAACGGCACGTCGGCTTCGCCCGCAACCGCGCGAGCCAAAAGAGTTTTGCCTGTTCCGGGAGGCCCTACCATCAAAATCCCCTTGGGAATTCTCGCCCCGATGTCTTTAAAACGCTGCGGATTTTTAAGAAATTCCACAACTTCAGAAACCTCCTCCTTGGACTCGTCGCAACCCGCGACATCGTCGAAAGTCACCCTGTCTTTGTCGGGAGTCAATAGCCGCGCGCGGCTCTTGCCGAAGTTCATTGCGCTCTTTCCCGAAGCGCGCATCTGGCGCATAAAAATAAAATATATCAGCCCGAATATAAGCACGAACGGCAAAACCGACATCAGCAGATTTCCCCAAAACGTACTTGCGGGAACCTCTTTAATATCCCACGGCGAAGCGGGGTCGGAAAGTTTTTTGTACATGTCGTCGGTTACTCTGCCGCTGAAAGAAAACGGCAGCGTGCGCGGCGCTTTTGCGTCGGCGCCCTCCTTGCCGAACATCGGATTTTTTATTTTTCCGTCGATTACATACCAGTCTTTGCCCGCGGCGGGATCGTTCCTTATCGAGATGGAAACGAGCGAATCGTTTTCGGCCGCGCCCATAAGCTTGCGTATGTCAAGCTCCTGAACCTGCGTTCCGCCGAGTCCGCGGGGAAGCGACACAAGGAATACGACTGCGCAAATTATTAAAAGCCAAACAAAATACGGTTTGTTCGGCAATTTTGAAAATCCGGAATTCTTTTCTTTATTATCCATCTTGAAACTTGAAAATTATCACTATGAAACGTCGAAGGTCAATTCTAATGCCGCGCCGGCGTTTGTTATTTTATATTTATTCGACGGCGCGAGAAAAGGTACCCACAAAATTTCACCTTTCTTATTACAGACAACGGGCAGCGCGTTTCGTTTCGCGCAAGGCACTTTTTTTGCGTTGAACATATCCTTTATTTTTTTCGCCGTTCGCCGGCCAAGGGGCGCGTAAACGTCCCCAGCCCTGCGGGAACGCGCCGTAACGCACCCGTCCTCCGCGTTTCCCACGGCGGCAAGGTCGATATACGCCGAAACGGAATCGTCGTTTTCGCCCTTTTTTATGGCTTCCCTTCTGGCATTCGTAAGCGAAACCCTCCTCACGGTTATCGCGGAACCGTCGGGAAGAATGTTTTTGCCGATTTTTAAACGGATTTCAAATTCGGGGCATGACGTATTTTTGGCGATGTTGAGAGAATTGTCCGCGGGGTCGAAGAACGCGAAAAATCCGCCTATGCTCGCCTTTGCGTTCGAGCGCCTTAAGATTTTATCCGTCAACGCGTCGACGCCGCACGGTCGCATTTCCAGCGAATTTGCGGAGAATATCCTCACCACCGCCCTGCGCACAAGCGAAGCATGCGCCAACATCAGCTGCGTAAGATAAATTTTTTCGCCTTTTGTCCATTCCCTGTTTGCCGAGGAAAATTCGGCTTCAAAAATCGAATCAAGCGCGGTTGCGTCCTCCTGCAAAAGCTTGCGGCTTCTGCCTATCGACCGATACAAATCCGACGGCGAAGATTCGCAAAATTCAGGAAGGACAATATTCCTGATTCTGTTGCGGAAAAAGTCAGCACCCGCGTTCGATTCGTCTTCGCGCCAAGGGATTTTCGCGGCAATCAAAGCCGACACGATTTCCGATTTTTTCACGTTCAGCAGCGGGCGCAAGAACTCCGCACCGCGCCATTCCGAAACGGGGCGCGGCGCACAAAGGCCGTCGATGCCGCTTCCTCTTGCCAGACGCATTAAAAGCGATTCCGCAACGTCGCCGCAATGGTGCCCCTGCAAAATCGCCGAGAGACCGAGTTCGCGGAACTCTTTTGCGAAAAAATCGAGTCGCAAAGCGCGCAACGAATCTTCGCTTACTTTAAGCGGCTTCGATTGCGGAGCGTCGACGAGCAGATTGAGGTTTAAATTCCCGCAAATTTCGCGGACGAACTTTTCGTCAAGTTCCGCGGCTTCGCGGACTTTGTGGTTGAAATGCAGGACGTAAACGTTGTCGAGAAATTCGGGAAAGCAAGAGACGGCACAATGCAGAAGAAAAACGGAATCCGCCCCTCCTGAACACGCAATACCGACCTTTCCGCCGCCGCGCAAAATAGATTCAAGCCTGCCGAACGCCGAATCTTCAAAATCGACTTTAGTTTCAAAGCCGCCGAAAAATTTAATTTTTTTAACCATTCTTTAAATATACAAAAGCCATTATCGACATTGTAAAAATGGGAGCAAGCACGAATCTTAAAAATAAGCCGCGCCGATTTTCAAACACGGCGGAAATTGCCAGAAACCCGAACACGGCAAAATACGCCAAAAGCAAATCGGGCATCGCCATTTCTATTTTTCCGCTCCAAATCCGCGCCCCGAATTGCGCGAACGACGACATCGCCCCGACGATTAGCACAGCTATTGCGTTCAGGATTTCCGCGATAAAAGAGGGAAGCCCGAAGCCCGCAAAGCCCAGTCCCACGGCTATGCCCGCGCCGCTTACAAACACGGGCGAATAAAAAACCGACATCGGCGCGACATACGAAAAATAATGCGCGCTCAACGGGGCGCAGGCAAACATCGCCCCCAGCGATATGCAAAACGCGGCGACAAAATACCTTTCCAGCCATGCGGCGAAACGGCGTCCCGAAGACGTTCCGGCAACTGAGAATTTCCCCGATATTGCCGACATCGCGCAGTTGTAAAGCGGTATAGAATATATCAAAATCGCCGCTACTATCGAATATGACAAAACGAAACCCGCGTCGAAAATATTTTCCGGCGACGCAATCAACGCTATCGACGCAGCCAAGACAAGCGAGGGGAAAGGCCGCATTCCCCTCGACAAAGAAAGGGCAAGCCAGACAAGCGCAATCATTCCGAAGGCGCGCAACGCCGACGGACGCGAACCGCAGGCGCAAACGTAAAGGTACAAAACCGGCAGCGCCGCAAACGGCTGAATTCTCCAATTCACCCTGAACAGCGAAAGCATTCCGTACAGCAGCGCGGCCGCAAAACCGATATGCAGTCCGCTTATGGCGAAAACGTGCATCGTTCCGGTATCCATAAAACTTTGTTTTTGTAGCGGCGTAAGCAGGCTTTTGTCGCCCAAAATCATAGCCCTGTATGTCAGGGCGGCCTCGCTTTCGCCCCGCCCGCCGAAGGGGAGTAGGGAAAGCGATGACGACATATATCCGTACACCTTCCGATAAAAGACATAGCGCGGGTCGGCTTCTTTTATTATCTCGGAATCGGCCACACGCGACGACATTTTAAAAAATATAAACCTGTTGTGAAGGTATTTTTCAAACGCCCTGCTTTCGGGCTTGTCGGCGAAAAATCCGCGCGCCTTGCATTCGTCGGGATATGTCGAGGCGAACACACCGCGGAACCTTACGGTTTGCGAGGTTATAAAATCCCTGTTTTTGCCCGTCCGATTTTTTCCGTCGGAGACCACATACCACATTTTCATTCCGACCGACCTTTTCAGATTTTCGGGAGCGGAAACTATTGTCGCCACGCCGTACCTCGAATCGTTGACGCCCGTAGACACCTCGTCGATGCGCGCCGTCACCGAAACATATCTCGGCGCAAAATTCTCGTAGGGATTCGCCTGCATTCGAAAATTAAAATACCACACCGCCAAAAGAAAAACGGCGCATATCCTGCCGCCATAGCAAACCGCGGCCAAGAGCGATTTCCGCCGCGGGGAAAGTTCGAATATTTGCGAAAGCACAAAAACGGTCGCCTCGCACAGCGCCAGAAACATTGCCAGCCGCAGGCATGCGGCGGAAAAATCCCGCAGGCAGCTGAAAGTCCCCGACAATAGAAACGCCGAAAATCCCGCAAGAAAATAAGGCAGTATCGGCGTAAAGAAACTCGACGCTTTTTTTACGCCTTCGTCTGGCGCAATTCCGGCCATTATTTTTTTACAAGCGCAAGCTCCGAAGTGGAATCGGCGGTGGCGTCAAAGTCTATTTTGCCGACGGCGCCGTCATATTTGAGATTTTTAAAATGTTCGCGCATCTTGGCGGGAATAAATCTGGCCTTTTTCGCGGCGTCGGCGAGAAGCATAATGCTGTCGTAGCCGTATGCCGATTTCCACGACGGCGCAACCCCGTACTTAGCCTTGTATGCGGCGACAAAACGCCTCGATTTTTCCGTGTCGATTTTCCCGAGCTCAAAGAGGGTTTTTATAGAATAAAACGTTATGCCTTTGGGCGGCGTAAAGTCCCTTTCCAACAAGCCGCAATTGGCAACTACGGTTTTCCTATAACCCGCCTTCGACAGGCTTTCGACAAACGACGGCAATTCCGAGCCGTACCCGACATAGAAAACGTAGTCGGCATAAAGGCGCATTATTTGCGTGCTGAATATGTCGAACCGGTCTTCGCCTTCGCCGAATACGTCCCGATAAAGCTTGGTTTTTTCAACCTTCAAATTGAAGCCGAGATAATCGGCGTCGGCCTTGCCCGAATAGTCGTCGACATTCATTACCACAAGCTGCGCTTCGGCCTCGCCCTCGCGTTTCACAAGGGTCGACATAATGTCGCCCTCCTGCGCCCCGTTGATAAATATGCGCGTGCAATTCGGCATATCGAGGGTAATCGGCGGATACGAGCACATAAAGTTGACAAAAACGTCATCGCATTTTTCCACGACTTTTTTCTTGGTGATGCTTTCCTTGCCGAAACCGAAATTGAAAACCTTCACGCCCCTGTTGCGCATCAAGTCGAACTCTTCGAGAAAGGAGAATTTGTCGCCGTTGGCGTCGCGAACTTGAAGCTCGACGGGAATTCCCCGAAGTCCGCCCGTACCGTTTATCTCGTCGCGGGCGAGCTCCATGCCCCTTACCACGTCTTTGGACGCCTCCGCGCACGAACCGCTCATCGGCAATATGACGCCTATCGGATAAACCGCTTTATCGTCTCCGGTCGAGCAGCCGCAAAGGCAGAAAAAAACCGCGAGTGTGCAAAAGAATATTCCAAATTTCATAACTGCAATTTTGACGAGATTTCGGCTTCAATCAAGACTACTTTTAACGGCGGCGACAAAAAAACGCGTGCCGAATTTTCGACGCGCGTTTAGCCCGTTTTCAGGCGCGATATTATTTCTCGATTTTCACCGTTATAACAACGCGCGCAACGCGGCCTCCGTCGGACGCGTATTTGCTTTTGATTTCCGACAGCAGGCCGTAAGCGTCGAGCTCCGACCTTCTCTCTTCGACCGGCTCGGCTTCCTGCGCCGCCGACGCGCCGCCTCCGCCGAAAATGCCCGACTTCGACAACGCCTCCGAAAGCGAACGGTTTTTCTCCGGCGACAAACGTCCGAACTGTATGCAATAGGGTTTGCCGACGGAAAGTCTGAGGTTGGTTATGCCGAGTTTTTCAAAACGCTCTATTATCGGGTGCTTTGTGATGGAGTTCGAGTTGTTGTTTCCGTCCGAATAAAAGCTCGAAAGAATGCGCGAATAGGCGTAGTCCATATTTACCGTGATATTTTTGCCGTTCGCTTTCACAAGCGTCATGTTGCAAAACGACCCGTAGTCGATTTCCTCTATATCGCCGGTGTAGCGGGGGCGCTTTTTCAGGATTTTCCGGTATTTCAAGTCTTCCTCCGTCATCTCGTACTTTTTCTTGAACGCGTCGAAAGCCGACTTGAAGCCGGGAGAGTTGCGCGACGACAATTCGGCAAGCGATTCGAGCGACTTTATTTTTTCGTCGAGCGTGTCGCGTTTGCCCTGCGTAGTTTCGATTCTGCGGTCGAGAAGGTCGCGCTCTTTTACCGCCTTGTCGAGCAAATCTTTTACGATATCGGCGGGCTTTAATTTCGCCATTTCGGCGTTTTTCAATTCGTCCGCCTCAAGCTCCTTCTTCGCGTCGAGCGCCCTATGCGGGAAGCCCTGGGCGCGGTAGCGTTTGGCCATGAGCATGCCGTCGAATCCTTTCGTCTGGGTATCGCCTTCGGAAAGGGAGAAAGAGAATTTGTCTTCGGCCTTGTTTGCGACGGAAGTCTCGACCGTTACGAGATACGACGCGCCCAAAGCATACGACGAACAAAGCAAGAAAGACAATGCGATAAATTTTTTCATAGTAAATATGTGATTCCCGTCCTTTATTTATAAAGGTTAAAGAGTTATTTTTTATGAAAAAATTGTCAAGCCAAACGGAAAATTTATCTTTTGGACGGCGGCGTGTATCTGCCTTTTTGCAATCCCGACAAGAGATCCTGCGGCATTGTTTCGGATACTTTCGCCGCGTCGGAATATCCGTCGGCGAGAGTTTTCAAAATCGCCTTGCGCACCGACGTCTGCTCGGCGAACGCGCCGTTGTAGGAAGACAAAATTTTTGCCGAGCCGAAAGCGTGCATCGAGGAGTTTATTTCCTTGTACATTTCCCTCAGATACCAGCAGACTACGCGTTTTAAGGCGCGTTCGTCCGCCCCTTTGGAATTGAAAAAGAATTTTTCGCACTTTTTGGCGATGGTGGAAATTTCCGGATATTCCCTTCCCATCTCCCCTCCGACGAGAACTTCGTATCGGTTGTCGCAAAGAAAGGCGAGCAGCGCGTTGTTTTGGCGCGTGAATTTGGACAGCGTTTTCTTCGACATTTCGGAAATGTCGTCCCGATAGGTTTGCGCGTTGCGCATCTCGTGTCCGACAAGCCAATAATTCAATTCGCCCGACTCCGCCGATTGACGCGAGCGCAAGGGCTGAAAGTTTTCAAAAACATTCGGCAGCGGATTTTTCGACAGTCTTATCTTGGCGAAAATATCCTCCAACGGCAGGGCGTCGGGATTTATTCTCGGCGAAGGAACGCCGCGCACGCCGAACGCCAGAAGCCTGTCGGCATCTCCCGAAACTATGAACGATTCTGTGGCAAGAAGATCCTGGTTGCCGCTCTCGAAGAAAACGAGCCTGCCGTTTTGAATAGTTTCGACTGAACAGTAGGTGGATATTATTTTTCCGAAGGCGTTTGCGCCGAATGCGGAAGCGCTGGTTGGCGCGGACTTTTCAAATTCCGAATGTATGGCCACTCCGTCGGGCTCGCCGTCGGGGGCGAAAAACAAAAGATTGTCGCCTACAAACGCGAGGCGGCCGTTAATCTTTTCGTTTCCGCGCAAAAATTTTACGTTCATAAGTTCCCTTCTTTCTAATGTTTGCTATGCTGCTTTGTCTGCGGCGGCGCGAAACCTGCGGCTGAGCGCAATGACCT
>JABLTK010007770.1_pt1 | contig 17831 bp, 24 predicted proteins | sample 7160131 | NCBI WGS metagenome assembly JABLTK01 (sample SAMN14651221, study PRJNA627086) | human gut metagenome | isolation source: feces | host: Homo sapiens
ATCACAAAACGTTTCATTTGATGCATCAGAATACCCTGCAACATGTTTACATCATAGGCCTTGCAGATCTTGTTCAAAGCCTCTGTCACTTGGGTATTCTTATTGCCAGGCTTAATCATACGCTGACACACCTCACCCATGAGATAGGCAGCAGCCATCAAGTCATTCTACATGTAATTCTTTCATTCCTAACCAACAATCTCGGTCTTCTTAGCCTCATCCATCGACTCGGAAGGAATCACGACAGTATTGGCAGCAAGGGCAATGTAACCATCAATGTGACAACCAAGATCTACTTTCACCACATCACCAGCCTCCAATGTCTTCGAGTCGCTAGCAAAAGGAGAATAGTTGCAAACAATGTCATTAACCGAAATGCAGGTAGGGAAAGCGATTCCCTTCTCAATATCCTTGTTCTTGAAAATCTCGGCACACTGCTTCTCAATAAGAAGATCTCCAAATGCGCAGATATCCGAAACCAGCTTTCCAGCAACACACTGAGAAAGAACTCCCTGAAGTGCCTTATTCACGATGTCAGCAGCTGTCTTGTATTTCAACACCACAGCAGGGTTAGAAAGGTCGGTAATCTCTTCCTCCTCCGAATAACTCTCGTTTTCATGGTCAGACATCTTCAAACTACACTTCACTACAAATTGGAGTTTGTACCTTATTCTCTTAACAATAATATGACTCTTACTGGTTAGGAATGAAGACGGGAATAACGGGAATTTTATAATCAGAACAGATTCACAACAAACAATCCAATCAATAAAAGAAACAGCTTATTCATTCTTTGTCTTGCGTGCATCCACCCACTACACTATCAAAGTAATTTACTACTTATACATATTTCTTTCTTTGGTACATCATATTCTTGATCATATAGGGGCCAACTATGCATCAAACGAAGAGAAAGAACAAACGAGGGACATAAAGGAACAACCAGAAGAGCGAGACTCCATAATAGTTAAAAGCAAAGTTCCAAGGGTTTGGAAGTGACATAGAGAAGATATGACTCGACTTGACGAACGGAAGACTCGCAAGAATCACAAGGATCTCACCGGTGATACCAGTAGGATACAAAATGTAGAAGAGGTTGTATCGGAGGAAAAGAAGCCATGTGGGCATCGGAATATTCAATGTCTTGACGATGTAGAAGAGATACCGAGGAACCTCCACTAGAGACCAACTAGTCATCACATGAACGAATAAATAACACCTTAAAACCATTAACTTGATGCCAAAAGACTGTTGAGCAGCTTCACTGATATTTGCATATCCCCAAAGAATCATAATACGAGAAAATACTATAATCAGTATAAATAGTCAAAAATCACCTTGAAGAGTTGTAGTTAAGACAGGAGAACGGACAATTCTAAGCATGGAATGAATAATCTCCAAAATGGCCATAGTCTGGACATATTTCAGAGGCATCTCAATAGTCTTCCAGAAATCCATCGCCCTACTTGTCAAGTCAATGCTGAAAACATACGGGGACGTATAGTATTTATACTGAAGGAACCATAGATACATCCAACCACACATACAAACGGTATTGTAACAGATCAAGTAAACTAGCCGTTTAGAGAACTACTGAAGATATTACGTTTTGAAACAGAAAGACCTTCTTTTGCCATCTTCAAATCAATGGAAATATTAGTGAAGCAAGACTCAAAAGTGATGACGTAAGACCCTCAATAACGATCCAATTGGTGTTTCATTGTGATATTAAATCTGATACAATATTAGATTTCACCGTTAAACTGAAAACAAACAAGCAAGCGAGGATAGTTAAGGACACTTGCGCTCCACTGCCTCCGTTCCACATTCGGCATATTCAGTAGCTGTAACAATAAATTCAGGGAACGAACCCAACGAAGCAAGGATACTAGCTCCAAGATAAGGTCCCGTTCGGATTTCTCCTTCTGGAAGAGGAGCAAGACGTGCAGCCTAGAATTTATCATTTCATAAGAAGGTCACTCCATTGGACATCACCTTCAACTCACGATCTAACCGTTTCGCTAGACCATTCATTCCAGAAACTCCTCCACTAAGCATCACTGCAGAAGCTATATCACGATTTGTCTCGGTGCTACTCGTCGTCAATCTACCTAAGAAGTAGAAATCTTAACATACTGATTTGCAACTAGCAATGGTAGTGACTGTAGAGAAGGATCATTCAGAGCCGTAGGATAAAACAATAATTCTGGAATCGTACTCCGTTCTGCTCCTATGGATAGCTATCACTTATCCGAACCCACTAAACAAACTGTTCGTCCATCTGGAAGAGTGAATTGTTGCGGTACTACTGAAACATCAGATTGCATATACGGGTTTTCTGAGACACTGGATCTACAGATAATGTCACACATACATTTCAACAGCTTTTCATTCATCTCACGACCAATGGAGTTAAATAACTGTACTTTTCCTGACGAAGACAGACTAGTCTAGTTATCATCGGATCTCAGTATGCCAACAATCCCTCTAGGAAAGATAGAACGAGCCTTCTCCTCCTTCTGACTCTCCAGAAACGGAGCCAGACACTTATCAATATACAGATCACGGAGACGAGCACCTCCAAACCGTTGAAATGACACATTTTCCCGTGATACGAATCCATCTATTACACCACAACACCGGATTAACTCCTCTCCCAAATCAACAACCATACCCATGGTACGACCGCGAGAAAAGCATGTAAGAGCAGCATCTTTGTACATCATCAATCCTGGAACCTTAAACTTTTCAAACAACAACTCCGCAAACCTAGAGTTGGAAACAAATCAAATTCAAACTTTTCACGTCTCGACCGTTTTGCAAATGGTGGTTCGACGACAAGGACAGGATTGTCATCAGTTTTCACACATAACCAATCCTCCATTGCATGAAAGATCATCCGTTCTACTCCTTCCCAACTGCGAACTATATTTCAGATCGATTTGTATGCATCCATACTATTGAAATCCTTCACAAGAGGAGTTACTTCCACATCCTTGTATCTATACATATATTCTGTTACCCAATGAAACCTCCATGGCTTAGATTCTCCAACAATCACTGCTGTCTGAGATTCTGGCGATGATCGTTTCCCACTTGGCTTTTGATAATTTACAATATTTGAAGGTAGAGATAACTTGGAGTCAATTCAACTGTATACTTCAATACCTGAGAAGACTCATCTCCAGCAAAACCAAATCGAGACTCATATGTTCCAATATCAATAATGATGACGTTTGATTTATCTGAAATTCAACGAATGAAAACAATTCCACGATCAGACTTATTCATCACAACAAACAATGAACACCTGAACTTCGGTTGTATAATCAAAGTGGATATTTGGAACAACAGACATTAGAAATTTGAGGAAGAGAAAGAGATATTGATCAGGTCGCATCTATAGTTCATTTAAACGATGCAACCTTACAGTGTTTCCATTCTCTTCCATTGTGGATATCATATGACTCATCGTTGACGCATGCATACAAGGGTGGACACTTAGACATGTATGATCCACTAGTCCAAAAGGATGCGGATCTAAGGTCACTGTCCGCAATACATAGTCCTCATCCACATCCTTCATCATATCTTCCGAAGATAAGTACATGCCATCCTACAATTCATCTTCATCAATGAATATACGTCTCTGTAACCACAGAAATACACATGAGGGGTCTGATAGTACGGATCATACACAATAGATACGTCATAATATGTGGTATTAACAATGGCTTTGTTCTTCTCTATGGAAATAGATTCGGATGCAGGCGCGACAATAATCTCTTCTTCACACTCATTATCTTGTTTCTTCTGCTCTCTAGTAGTTATGGATATATCCTGTGAATACTCTGTGACAAGCCATTCGCCATCCATTGTATCATCATCCTTCATACTTTGCGAACTGTGACTGCATACAACTATGGTAATAGCAGTGAGATATATGAACCTCGTTTACATACCAGATATTGTTTATTTGGTGGAAGATACTCCTTACAATGGTCAGCATCACTGCTCATCCATTCCCATGTTGGACACTTGGCAGTAAGGTTGTCACCAGCCTCTACAAATTGGGCAGGTGTTAGTCGTCCTCGGATCTGCTTTACTCCAATCTTAGGTCTACGGAGGGTTGTCACTGTACTTCTCCATAGTTCCCCAATTTGGTGCTTTAGTACATTCATTTTGACGCATCCAAAAGGGATTCTTCGCCTGCGAAAGTGAAGGGATAACAAACATGGATTCAATCAACAAGCTTCAATAATGGATTAGTATCACTCAAAACGTCTACAAGCGGTTTCTTTTGCTTTACTTGTTTCGCCAGCATTAGCATGTATTCCTGACAGTCGTGTTGAAGACATGGATTCACCGCGTATGGAGGCATAGGATCAAAAATAACACTAACAAAAACCGAGAATGTCCTCAGAATCGTGCTTTGTATCATGAAAATGTCCTTATCCTGGTCATCTGTCAGAAAGACAGCAAATTGAAGTACAGCCAATAGAATTGAAATTAAATTACGTGTCTGAACCGGAGATAAGACTTCAGGAGAGAGAGGAGGAGGAACAACGAGTAATTCCTCAGCACGCTCAATAGATGGATAGAAACAATAAAAATTCTTCGTTCGGGAGATAGTAAAGCATAATTGATTCTTAAAAGAGGAAGATCGATACTGTGGTGACTGCATGCAATACTCAAGCAGATTCATACTCCGTTCCAATCTAGAATCATATAGAAAGAAAAATAATACTTATAGACACGATACAAGGATTCGCGACGATTCACAAGCATGTCCTGATCATTCTGTTCCAAACACATAGAAAGAGTCTATAATTCAATAATAGAACAATTTCATACACTCATCTCGCGTTCCATCTCCATCATTGCCGATACTGTTGAATTCACCTTTTCTGGCACCTCTATTATCCGAAGCAGTATGTCCATAGCAGAAATAGAAAGAATCAGGTCAGTATCCGTAGCATCTCGCATTAGCTGTGGAATCGACCACGTTGACAAGGAAGTCTCCTTGAATAAGAGCAAATAACACAGTGAACGAGTCTGTGGATCAAAAGAAGACAGATGAGAGAGAATGAAAGAATTAGATACAACTGAAGGAGAGGCAACAAGGAATGCTTGTAGGAGTCGGGCGTTGGAGAAGCAGACACTGAGATTTTGATTCAAAGTAGCTTCTTGAATAAGAGTCTTCTCATGACAGTGAATAAGGAACTGAAGTAGAGAGAGAAGAGGTGTGTCGATTGGATTCTGACTCCAATCTCTAATGAGTTGGGTGATATTAGCGGAGACAGATGTAAAAGAAGAGAAAATATGAGGAAAAGCTGATGAAAGAACAGCAAAGGCTGACAAAGAGACAGTTAAAAATCGAATATAATGAGTCTGAATAGCCAGAAGTGTATGTTTGATAAGTGAACGAATGAAAATACAATCAAGATGATCTGAACCACACAACAGAATCCGACCTGATGATGAATATAGAAGACGAATCAGTGTATGGAGTAGAATGAGCCATTTCTCCTTACCATCATAGGCTAACTCCACATACACAGAAAGCTGGGTACGGAATTGTCCAAGAAGCTCACTGTCTTGTTGAGACCAATCAATCAGTTTCTTATCACAGAGCAATAGCAGGATAACTGCACTCAATCGATGAAGAATATACGAAGAACCAGGCTTCACCAAGTCCATCTCTCTTAGAGCAAATGTTGCCAATAAACTCACATCCTGCTGAGAGAATTGTGTCTGAGGGCGATGAAGAAGGAGAAGGAGAATTCGTAAGGAACACAATGCTGAAGTGGAACCAATCGGAATGCAATGAATAAGATAATGATGAAATGAATGATCCGTATCCAAAATCGATAGGAATTCTGGAATATTTGAATCCTGCCAAGATTTTAATATAGAGAAGATGAAAGTGAGAATTGGAACTCGCCATGCATCAGTGAGATATGATGATTTTAGGATCATACAGGCGTTATCAGCAAGAATAGAATATTGGGATGCATAACAAGCAATTTGACTCAATAGAAATAACCATGCTTTGGCAGTCAATATATCATTCTCCATACACCACATTACTGAAGGCTCTATCTCTCCTAATAAACCCTGATCTATCAATTTGGATAACATGAAATCAGCAGTTGACTCGTCCCGAACCAAAGGAGTCAATGATTGAATGACTGCTGTTCGGAGACAAGGATGAGAATGAAGAATGTGAAAGAGAATATCAGTTACTTCAGGCACAGCACACAGAGAATCAGATGTACTTTCACCTAGTCCACTGAGTAAACTTCCAAAGAGATGAACGAGTGAGAGTGAAGGTGAGACAGAAAGAGTATCAAGGAGAACAGAAAAAGAACAAGGAGAAGAAGTATGTTGATGAAGGCACAATAGGATGTGATAGGTATCTGATTGAGAACGAGAAGCAATACCAAAGAGTAACTCACAGTAGGATTCAAAGAGTTCATGAGTAGAATCGATGGTATTCATGAGAGAATCTAGAATAGGCCAGAGGCACTCAATGGATTCAGCAGTATGACTCATTGCAATAAGACATTGGAGGAAAGTGAGGGAATGAGGCATTGAGAGAGGAATAAGATCAACTAGACATGCTTCAGCTAAACCATAGTCATTAGACTTAAATTCAACTGTCAAAAGTTGAAGAATAGAATCAAACTAGTCCTTCAGATCAATGAGAGACCAATACCTGAATAGTTGAGGTACAGATACTGAGAACGTCATGAACACATGCATTACTATCAGTTAACAATGAATTAACTTTAGAAGAGGCCTTAATGGCATTCACTTTAGAATTAGAATGAAGATCATATAAAAGTGAATGCAGAATAAGGAGTTTGGTGAAAGAGAAAGCAGAAGAGGAAATTGGATTCAACTGAACTGCAATTGAGACAAGATAGGACAAATGAGGGAATGAAATCTAAAATAAAGTAAATAAAATGAAAAGTACTGGAACAAATGACCAGAGATGAAAGAGAATTGCAATCAAGTGTTTTACTTCATTTGTGAGATCGTCCAGAATCATTGAATACTCTTGTTGACATTGAGAGAGAATAAACTGCATTTGGTTCACATCATGCTGGAGAAGATCCAACAAATGAAGATGAAGATAACTTAATAACTGATCCTCTAAGAATGTACCGAGAGCCTTGTTTTGTCCCTATTCGTGATTCCTTGTTGTAGTTGATACCGCATCCTTCACCAATTGATCCAAAATAAAAAGAAAGCGATCGTGTTCACGAAATAGAGATGCTGAGGCGACAGAGAGGGATGAAGTAGAACGTGACAAACCCAAATCGACTCTCTTGAGCACAGAATCCACAGAAACTACATGTTTCAGAGCAACTTCGGAACGAAGACCTAATAAAATACAAAGAGTCTCCACAACGATAGGATCATAAGACTTGGTATCTTTGTTGCAAGAACTTATCTCTGTAAGGAAATTTACCATACCGAATTTCCTGGATGACCTACGAATAAGGAAACTCCAAAACAGAATCACTTTTTCTGTTTCTGACCATAAAATGCATCTACAGGATTCGAAAGAAAGTTGAGAAATACGTCACAGTCTTGAATGCTTGATAAGCAAGATGGACACACCTTTGATTCCTTTTTTGCCTTCAACGTGCTACAATACAAATCAAGAAGAGATATATGCATTGAAGAACGAAATGGCAACAAATGTGTATGAAAACAAAACAGATAAGTGAAGGATCAATTCTCACCAGAGAAAAATGGATGCATCAGTGCTTCAGCAGCAGTAATCCGGAGATTGGGTGCAATCGCCAAACAACTTTTCATCAAGTCATAGAATTGGGGATAGGATGCACCAACGAGTTCCTATACCTTACCAAACCCTAATATCATCACTTTCAATGATTTCTGATTCTTCACATGATCTTGTTCCGTATGATGTAACTCACTCACAATAAAGTGTCCATTAGAATCAAAATATCCTTGCCGCCTCGATGATAGATTGCTAATCATTTTTGCAGGAATCTTTCCAACGATCTTTTCAATCAATGCATAATGCAGCAGATCATCATGCTATTCATAATCCATTCAACTCAATCCAACAGTTTGGAAAAGAAGATCACCAGTAAACAATTCCATAGCAATACAAGCCACTCCCCAAATATCTGACTCTTCATCCCACTCCATACCCATTAAAACCTCAGGGGCACGATATTGACGTGTGTTAATCGTTCCTTTCCTTCGATCGGTTGAATAAGTTGCACTACCGTAATCAATCACTACAATGAATCCTCCTGATCATGCTTACCTGTCACATCTGTTATATCTGGAATCCACAATGATTCTCCAGCATCATTCACAACACCTACACATCAAACACTAATGCCTAAACAACTTATTTCTTTTGCTGGAGTTGTGAATAGAAGGTTCTCTAACTTCAGATCTGTATGTGTCAAACCAAAACTGTGCATGAACTGCATCGCCTCCAACAACTATCAATCAGTGTACAAACGAGTGTTCACATGACGAAGAATAGGTCGAATATATGACATGGGGAAAGGACGGTAATCATTCTCTTTTAGAACATCATATAAACTCTTGCCAAGAATTGGCATTACCATACAGTAATGCCCACTGAATTCAAATTCATCTGTTCTACAAATGAAGAGTGAATACGAACAATACAAGTAGCAACAATGACTAATGTGTTTTGGATCCCGTTTGCCTATATCTGCGGCAATCTCAGCTTCAACTTTGGCGTATCGACAATAGCTAAGTGAAAAAGGAGATGAAGGAGGTACCGAGGAATCGAGCGAACAACCTTCACAGCACACCTTTCATTCGTTTCTATATTCACAACCTCAAATGCTTTAGCAAAAGTGCCGGTTCCCAACTCGCTAAGGATTCTATCTGAAACTAAGAGAAAACAAGAGATCTCACATTTGTTTCCAATGATATCTCCCTTTCCACCAAGAAAGTGACCGATTGAATCATCTCTCTCGCTATCATCGTTATATGACTTATGAGAACTCTTTTGACTATATGAATGACCATCTCGATGTCGACTCATTGCACGATGACTAAAATAAAACAATACAAACCACTCCGAACCGATGTCGATGACCGTATTTGTATGCCTCTCGAGAACGTGACCGAGAGTAGTCCTTGCGACTGTGATGTGTACTGTGATGACTAAAGATCATTATCAGAGAGCGAAAGAGGTACTGAGAAGAAGGTCTATCGTGTCTTGAATGGTAATGATGATGCGACTCACTACAAAATAAATATGATAACATAGCGAAATACGTCCGACTACGATGACTGTGACGATTGGATGAAGATCGGCTTAAATGATGCGACATACCGTTTTCAGCACAAATTGCCACTCAGAAAGCAAACAAATGTAGATACAAAACTAAAGTGAGAAAAAGGGGCAAATTGGGTGGTTGACGAATAATGGCACTTTTGAGGAACAGAATGTATTACAACTGATAGAAGTGACTAAGGCGCTCTTCTTCTATGCGCTTTTGAACTGATCGAGAAAAAGCAAAAGTATCAATAATATCCAATTAATCAGTAATTAAGCATGCAAATAAGGGGCCATATATTCATATAACCCCTAATAGTTGATTTGGAATCTATCATTGTTCTGAGACAAAGAAATGTCATCCAGTTCCAATAGCGAAGTTGTGCTAAGCTTCTTTGCAGAATTCAAGGTTTACCAAATGAACACGAGATCTAAGTTGTAGGCCAATTCGTATAGTCATAGGGAGAAATGCGCTGTTCAGCTAACACGAAGATATATTTTGCTTCTTTCTCTTGATGAGGGACAACAGATTGGGAAATTCCTCATTCCAGATATCTTGAGTGTTAGCCCTACACCTATGGACCATGGATATGGTTTAAAGATTACTGTAGTCATTATCTATGACTTTGACTTGTAGTGCACAAGTGGCTCCTTTTTATTGTTCATTAATGATGAAAACAGCATGAAAGTGTTCAACTCTTATCTGGATGAGATTATGAAAACGTCCCAGCAAGTGCGTTTACGAACCAAGGAAATGATCTTTGCTCGTAACAATGTGGATGTGATTTTCGATGAAGGAACTGATTTTTAGGAAGATTGTGCAGATACTCAGTTTGCAGATATTCTCTCCGGTCTTTTCCAGTGTAAACAACCTGCAGACTTGAAGCATCTTTTGAATCGTGTACAAGAGTATCAGAATAAGATGGATATCTCTATTCTTGCTCTTCAGAAACCATAGTAATCGTAGATCGGGAACTGTGATTGTAGTTATTTGAATTTTGTGGAATGTTTGCGCTACCTTCAAGATGACCTTGTCACCAACAACCTTATGCAGTATGCAATCAGTCTCGTATCTGGGTTTGATGACATTGTTGATGATCCTGTGACTGGAGATGAATTGAAGCCAACAAGAGTGAATATTCGAGAAGTTTTTATCGGAGAGAGTAACATCGGAAAAGGTAATAATCAATGGAATTCCTGATTCTCAGGCAAATATGGTACAGTGTATGTTGGCACGATTCGTGGTAATCCAGAGCGTATTGCTCTGAAGCGTATCAGTAAAGCCAATATGACGGCACTTGATGTAAAGAATGTGATGGTGACTATGCTCCATTGGACTGAGGTATAGAAGGAAGCAGCTATTTTGTACAAGTTACGTCGTCATCCTCATATTGTGGGCCTGCGGTACTTTTGGGAAGATGACCACAATTATTATTTGGTCCAGGATCTGATGAAAGGAGGAGAGTTGTTCAATGCGATCGTCAGCATGCATTCTTTCAGCGAGGCACAGGCGCAGCGTTGTGTACTGACACTTCTATGTACGCTGGATTACTGCCATCAGAGAGGAATCGTTCATCGTGATTTGAAGCCAGAGAACTTGCTGCTAGCAGAACGAGGCAAATTGGAATCAATCCGAATTGCTGATTTTGGCTTAGCAAACCAACTGGATATTTCGAATACTCTCAAATCATATTGTGGAACTCCAGGTTATATCGCTCCTGAAATTGCTATGAACAAACCATATGGTGCTGCAGTGGATATGTGGAGTTTAGGTGTAATAGCCTATATTTTGTAATTCCAAAAGTTGTCACTTATTTGTAGATTATGTGGTTATCATCCATTCCCTCAGAATGATGATAAACGCATGCTGTATAACATCTGCCATGGTATATTCAATTTTGATGGAGAGAGTTGGGCAGACAAGAGTGAAGAATCAAAGAATTTCATCACTCGATTGTTATGTGTAGATCCAACACAGCGTATGACAGCTCATCAAGTAAGATATGATTGAAAGAATGAATTTATAGGCATTAACTCATCACTGGATGATGTTCGAGTCTCAGAGTACAATGAATATGAATCGTGCTGTACAAGAATTAGAACGATTCAATGCTCGAAAGACAGCTCATATGGTGAGTAAGAGATGAGAAAGGAGATGAAACCATAGATACTGCAGCTGTTGCTTCTATGGGCTTACAAGTACTCAACTATGTGGCAATAGCTGATTGTTGTAAGAGGAAGAAGATGAGGGTCATGAATAGTGGTGTTTATGAATCCAACAACATCTCAGAACCCTTTGTTTTCAATGCCTCGTGGTACAATCTTGAGTGTAGACAATATGATTGATTCGGTTGATGGTGTCTGGATTCATGTGTTCAACAATGGATCTGCACAGACCAGTAATATGAAGAATCCAGCTGGAAGTAAGAATAAAAGAATAATATGATCCATAGAGTGGGTTTTAGCAGGAAGAAAGATGGATAATCCTATTTGTGTTCCAGTACAGAAATCAATTTATATGAGCCGATTTAAGAAGGGGAAGACTTTCCACTTAGTAAAGAAATCTCCATCTCGAGATGAACCTATCAAGTATCAGGTACCAGGAGGATTTGCAATGATTGCCGATGAATTAATTGTAAACAGTGAAGGTACGTGGATCCAAATCAATCAGCAAACATTATATCAATTCGATGTAACAATTGAACCGCCTCTGTATGTTTGTGTCATCTTGGGAGAAAATAGTGTGTTGTTTGATAAGATTTATGGTAATTAGATTGTTTGTTGAAAAAGAAAAGATTGGAGGAGAGGGGCATCGATCCCCTTACCTCTCGCATGCTAAGCGAGCGCTCTACCATCTGAGCTACACCCCCTCTTAGTAATATTTCAAAATGACTCAATTTCAATTTCTGTTCTACGGTAGTTTCATCGAATATTCAGAAATCTTGACACGATGCTTTACGGGAAAACTATCGAGTATAGTTTGAATGGATGGAAATGATAGAAAGAACGGAGTTGGTCAAGTTCGAACCAGAGGCAATGCGTGCCTTTGTCAAATACAAACTATTGAAGAAGGTTATTGCGCAGTGCATTGATCGGAGGAAAATATGGAATGATAAAGATCCCGAAAGATTGAGTTCTTCGGATTTGTCTCCTGAAGACATCCAGGAGATGGATGCAAAAGCAATGGCAACGTTTGTTATATGAATGTGGATAGTTATGAATAGATTTGTTGAGGACGTGATTGAGGATGTGATCTCGGTCAATCAATATTATAACAAGAAGTTTCAGACAATTGTGGAGGAGTACGATGCATTGTCAGCCATTGTACTCAATGATATTCGAAGAGTAGAATTCAGAGATTGGTTATTAGGATAGAAACCCAGACTCTTTCAACGAAACCGGCGTGATCCAGAAGTTCTAAAGCGAATCTATAATCTTCTGGGTGAGATGCTTCTCCTTCAGTACTTCAGTTCAACGAATTACATCGGAATCCGAAAGGTATCTTCACTCTCATTTCTTCATCATAGATTATCAAGAAGTTCCGAAAGGTAACAAAAAGTACTGCAGTTGACAATATCATGACAATCATCACCAATTCCTCGCTTCACGATGTGAACGCTCAAAACGAGATGATTCTTCAAATTCAAGAACTCTATTTCCTCCGTTTGGCCGATATGAACACTATCAGCAAACGACGAGGTTGCGCCAAGTATCCTTCTGTTTCTATCGAGATGTTGGAAGCGGAGTCCAAACAGCTCCAAGATCCAGAGAGTATTGCTGAAGTTCGAGAAAACAGTATGAACGATATCATTGCCAAAAATGAAGGTTATTATTGGAATTGGAATTGATAACTAGCTGCTCCTGGAAAAGACACACTGCGTGATGTGTTATTTCGTGGACATCGTGTACTGCGGAGTCGTATTCCTTTACGAATGAATGATGATCGTTTGGATAAGGAATTTGTCGAAGATTCAATGCAAATTCAAATGGCATTTTATGCAATTCCAGCAGAACTCCTAACAAATGGAGAAGGTGAGATTTTAGATTCGCGTGAATTCATTCTTTGGGAAGGATACTTGTTACGTAGAGTAGGGATCAAGATGAGTTTTCATTGATAGTATTCTGCATTGAATCAATGGAAATTACGTTATGTTATTGTAAGTAACAAAAGACTTTGTATTTTTGACACCCAATATGGGGCATTAAAGAAGAATCTTCTCTTTGTTCATGTTCAATCATTATACTCAGGAGAGACGTATCGATATTCCACTTGCGCTATTCTGATTACTGTTCTCGTTACTTGGATAGGATTCATGATTAGGCCTCAAATGAAGCATTCTGGTTTGCATCATCTGATCAAGTAGCTTATAAACAGTTTCTAGCAACTGTAAAGGATCTGTTTGCTTATTTGGTTTTGGATTTTTTCCATGGGAATCGTACCTTAACTCATACTCCTTATTATCACACACATAACACAGAGACTGAATCAGTGTATCGAAGTATGAATTCTCAGCGAGATGGCTCTGTATCAGCAAGAGAAGGAAGAACAACTCGATATGCCTCTGTTACAAATCTCTTCTCATCTCCTGGTAATATTGGAATGATAGATTGACTGTAGAAACATTACATACTGTGTCACCTAAAGGGTCACATTCAGCACGAGAGCTGAGTACAAATTCATCACAAGGAGTATCCGAGGGATCTCAGACGATGAAAGAGAAACCCACTCCTTCTCCTCTGCATGAAGGAGCATGGCTTCCAAAGCTCGAAGAGACAAGTAAACAGATCAAAACTCTATCAGGAGAGATCATGCGACTTATCTACAGTATCTCGAGTGAGTTGGACATTTGGTCTGTGTTACTTCGTCTTGATGCATATCTTACCAGGTCCTGGGAACCTTCAGCAGAACCTGATCAAGATGAAGAGCTGTTACGACGTGAAGCTAGCAAGATCATAGAGTGTATTCAAGAGTCCCAAGCTACGAATGCTGTTCTCTGGACTCCTTTGGTTACATTCTATACCATCACTATCTTCAAATGGAAGTATCCTTCATTAGCAACAATTCTTCAAGGAAAACGGGAGTTTCAACCAACAGAATTAACCCCAACTCATGCAACCATCACAAAGTTATATCGATACGAACGTCAGATTGGTGATGGTCAGTATAGCAGTGTTTGGATTGTAGAATCAAGACAAGATCACCACTTCTATGCTCTGAAGAAGATACCTCACTACTCACTCAATGCTTACGAACGTTCAGCGCTTCAAGTAATCCCTTCATATCTCTGTCATATTTAGAAAGAGGTTTATAACATGATTCTATTACGAGGTCATCAAGCCATTGTCAAATTTTATGGGTATTTTGAGGATGACTATAATCAATACATTGTGATGGTATTCGTATCACCATTCGTTCAGATTAGGAACTGGCTCCAGGAGGACGGCTCTTCGACTATATCAAACAACGCCAACAGTTTACTGAGGGAGATGCTCAAGTCATTGTCAGAGCATTAGTTGGAGCTGTGGGATACTGTCATGCCAATGGTGTCGTTCATCGTGATCTAAAGCCACAGAATATGTTGTTGATGGAGTAAGAGATGACATTGGAATTGATAAAAAGTGGGCAAAAATTGGATTCCATTAAATTAACTGATTTTGGCTTTTCATCGAGGATGGAACATGGAGCCTTGACCACTTCGCTAGGAACTCCTGGCTACACAGCTCCCGAAGTGTTACGAAGCCAACCCTACGACAGCAGTGTAGATATGTGGAGTGTAGGCGTAATCACATATATTCTGTACATTCCAAAAATTCCTATGAATTCTAGACTCTGCGGTTATCCTCCATTTGCTTCAGATAACAATGTTGAGACACTTCGACGTATCTCAAAGGGGGAGTTTCAATTCTATCCAAAAGAATGGAGTAATGTGAGTGAGGATGCGAAGGATTTCATTCGCAAGTTGATCGTAGTGGATCCTACCAAACGAATGACGGCTTTGCAGTGTTTAGAACATCCTTGGCTGAAGAATACCAGTCTAGCAACAGTGAATCTTACTGGAGTGATCCAAGGAATGAAGAGTGTCAAGAAGTGTAAAATCGGGAGATTTTCTGTCATGAGTAGTTGAATTACAAGTAGCGACAAACCGATCGATTGATAAGCGGGAGTTGCGGACTCATTTGTGTCGTTGTCGTGTTGATGTGCCTGTATTGACAACTACAGATCCTTCTTCTGGGAGAGTTGGTATAATTCCTGCAGGTAAGAATAGAATGAGGGAATAAACCATAGGATCTCCTGTAGATGTAGCTCAAGAAATATGGATTGATGGTGTTCAATATGGCTACTTAACAGAGCAGTGTTGCAAGTATTATAAGATACAGAAGGGAGTGTGTGTAATAATTCAGAATGAAGATGAAATGTACTGTATTCATGCATTAACATACTTATACAAGAAGAATACAGAGAGTAAGCGATGAAGTATTGAATTTACTAATAGAGATTGTCAACATTTATTCCTCTCCTTTACCAGATAACACTGTTATTGGACAATTTACTCATCTGGAATTAGTATGTGATACAGAAGTTCATATTGGGGATGTTCGATGGGCTATTGTTCATCATATGATGTATGAACCATTACGTTTATTTGGTGTACCTCAAGCTTGGGTCATATTGAAAGATGGACAGGAAGAATACTTTACTAGACAGCCTGTAGATGAAGAGTTCAAGAAACGTCTTGAAGCCTATCAGGCATCAAATGAAGTTGTTTCAACATAAAGACTTTGTGTTTATTTAAAGAATGACTTTTCTCCTTCGACTGGATAATGTGTCGTATAACAAACAATCCACTTTGTTTCACTATACAAATAACTGTCTTGATACTCCTGAAGAGTCTTTGTAGATCGACCAACATCCGAGAACAACCCAAACACACGCTTTACATCCTCTATACCCACTGTATTCGATTTTCGCTTCCGAGCAGCCAATGATGATGTGATAATCATATTCATTGCATAACGCATCGATGTCTGTCCTGCGATTGTTGTCAGTAATTCCATTGCCTCTTCTGTGATATCCACATCCTCCTCCTCACATCGAATCTTCAGAATCTGACGAATCTCTTTCGGTTCATATGGATCCGTTGGAATGATCAGTAATCGATCTAAGAAGTCCACAGGAATACCATGAGGCGACTGATACTTTGTGCCTCGAATTGTTGTGATCCCTCGATTGGTGGCGAGAATCAGAATCGGAGCCATCTTTGTCTCCAGGGCCCGGTTTAGGAAGGAGAAACATTCCATATCCAGCATATGAGCTTCATCAATGAACAGAACACCACAAGCAATCGTAGCCTTTCCATTGTCTCGCCACTCACTGATCTTCTCATCGATCTGCTCTCGAATCTCTGGCTTAATCTCTCCAGTGTCTCCTGCAAATAGCGCTAAGAAGCCTTGCTGACGAGAATTGATCACATCGATATCATGAAGAGACACGGTGTGAACAACCTCTTTTCGCTGCTGTAGCTCGCCTTCAGGACACTGTACAAACTTTGTCTACAATGATTATTCCTCTTACTTCCTTACATCACCACTCACTGCATCATAATCCTTGCTTCGACTGAACGAACGACCAAGACGAGTGATCTTCCCATTTGCCTTGTCAATAGTGATCACATCACCTGCACTGATCTTCTCTTTCGCAATAGCGTTGATCATCTTTGTTCCCAATTCATACACTGTTTCCATATCTGTTGTCTTCAACGTAATACTTCCAATCTTATCTCCAGTTCCAGAGAGAGAACGCTCGATCTTGATCTCTACGACTTCTCCACAAATGATCTCGCTTTCTTCTTTGATCTTCAATGCAATAGACTTGCGAAATGCTTGTGTAAGTGCCTCGGTTTTACTCATCTCAAGAGAATAGATTTCGCTAGCTGCAAGGGATGTAAATGGAGTATCATTTCCAAGTGATTGGGCTATACCCATTGCAATGGCTGTTTTACCTGTTCCTGGTTCTCCTGCAAGAAGAATCGCTCTTCCTGCAATTTCTCCATCCTGGATCATCTTTGTAACGATTCCGGCAGCCTACATTTCATCATCGAGAAAGAAGCACGAAATACCTTCCTAGCACGACACTGACCCACCAAACCCTGGGAAACTTCTCTTGGTTCCAAGCAGTCATCTAATCCAAGTCCACGGATATGAGAATGGGCACCAATTCGCTCAACTCGTGTTATATCCTTGATTTCTTGTGTACGAGTCTCTACTTCCTAGTTATTATCGATACTCAAACATTTGAAACCATTTTGAGTTTTGCCAAGGTTTTGAATGGCCGCTTTGTTCAATATGGAGTTCGATTGTCTTCACATTCAGAGTTACATTCACTCTGTTACCCTTTTGCTGGTTCCTTATCTCTTCATTCCAACAAACAGTTCAAAAAACACTCTATTCCTCCTTCTCGTCCACCTCAGGAGCCTCTACTCCCTTGCGCGCATAGAACTCATCCAGAATGTCAGCAGGGATC
>JABLTK010065127.1_pt1 | contig 17829 bp, 13 predicted proteins | sample 7160131 | NCBI WGS metagenome assembly JABLTK01 (sample SAMN14651221, study PRJNA627086) | human gut metagenome | isolation source: feces | host: Homo sapiens
ATTAGTAAATATCTTCTTCCTTCGATAGTTACGTAGCAGTCTGACAATTAAAGTCCCACGTTTCGGGCTGGAAGCAGTTTTTGCACCGGTTCCGGCAGCCCGACACGAACAGCGAAACGCGCACGCCGACGCCGTTCGCTATGTCGCAGTTTTTGACGTTACAATAGTTCATAATTTTTCCTCGTGGTCGCGTTAAAGCCGTAACGGCGGCGCGAAAATCGCACCGCCGTCCGCTTATCGTCGCGTAGTTTTTGTGGAAAACGGCTGCTTACAGATGAAGCACGCGCTCCTTGATTTCCTGCGTTCTGCCCTGATTCCAATACTGAGTGCCGATATAGCCGCAGGTACGGCGGGCGACGTTCATCTTGTCCTGGTCGTGGTTGCCGCAGTTGGGGCACACCCACACGAGCTTGCCGTCCTCTTCGCGAATCTCGATTTCGCCGTCGTAGCCGCACACCTGGCAGTAATCGCTCTTGGTGTTGAGCTCGGCGTACATGATGTGGTCGTAGATAAACTTCATGACCTCGAGCACCGCGTCGATGTTGTTCTGCATGTTGGGCACTTCGACGTAGCTGATTGCGCCGCCGGGGGAGAGCGCCTGGAACTGCGCCTCGAAGCGCAGCTTCTCGAAGGCGTCTATGGGCTCGGTGACGTGGACGTGGTAGCTGTTGGTGATATAGCCCTTGTCGGTGACGTGGGGCACCACGCCGAAGCGACGTTGCAGGCACTTGGCGAACTTGTAGGTGGTGCTCTCGAGCGGCGTGCCGTACAGCGAGTAGTCGATGTTCTCGGCTTTTTTCCACTTTGCGGTGTATTCGTTCAGCTTGCGCATGATTTCAAGACCGAATTTTTCGCCCTCGGGCTCGGTGAGTTTCTTGTCGAGCATCGAGTACACGCACTCCCACAGCCCGGCATAACCTAGCGACAGCGTGGAGTAACCGCCGTGCAGGTATTTGTCGATGGTTTCGCCCTTTTTGAGACGGAGGAGAGCGCCGTACTGCCACAGTATGGGCGCGGCGTCGGACAGCGTGCCGGTCAGCCGCTCGTGACGGCATTGAAGCGCGCGGTGGCAAAGCTCCATGCGTTCGTCGAAGATTTCCCAGAACTTATTTATGTCTTTGTGCGCGGACAGACCGATATCGACGAGGTTGACGGTGACCACGCCCTGATTGAATCTGCCGTAGTACTTGGGCTTGCCGTTTTCGTCGACGTAGGGGGTGAGGAACGAGCGGCAGCCCATGCAGGTGTAGCAGTGACCCTCGCCGTTCTTGTCAATCTTGTTCTCCAGCATTACCTTTTCGGAAATGTAGTCGGGTACCATGCGCTTTGCCGTGCATTTCGCCGACAGTACCGTGAGGTAGTAGTAGGGGTCGCCCTCGTGAATGTTGTCGTTTTCGAGGACGTAGATGAGCTTGGGGAACGCCGGCGTAACCCACACGCCCTTTTCGTTCTTTACGCCCTGATGCCGTTGGCGCAGAACCTCCTCGATAATCATCGCGAGGTCGTGCTTTTCCTGCTCGTTTTTGGCTTCGTTGAGGTACATAAACACGGTGACGAACGGCGCCTGACCGTTGGTGGTAAGCAGCGTCACTACCTGATACTGTATCGTCTGGACGCCCCTGCGAATTTCGTCGCGCAGGCGTTTTTCGGTGATTTTCGTGATTTTGTCCTCGGTAGCGTCAACGCCAAGCTCCTTGATTTCCGCGATAACCTCACCGCGGATTTTCTCACGGCTGATTTGCACGAAGGGCGCGAGATGCGCCAGCGAAATCGACTGGCCGCCGTACTGATTGGACGCAACTTGCGCGATAATCTGCGTGGCGATGTTGCAGGCGGTGGAGAAGCTGTGCGGACGCTCTATCATCGTGCCGGTAATGACCGTGCCGTTCTGTAACATGTCCTCGAGGTTTACGAGGTCGCAGTTGTGCATGTGCTGAGCATAGTAGTCCGCGTCGTGGAAGTGAATTATGCCTTCGTTGTGCGCGTCGACTATCTCCTTAGGCAGCAGTATGCGGTTGGTAAGGTCGCGGCTCACTTCGCCGGCGATGTAGTCGCGCTGAGTGGAGTTGACGATAGGGTTCTTGTTGGAATTCTCCTGCTTCGCTTCCTCGTTGTTGCACTCGATGAGGCTGAGTATCTTGTCGTCGGTGGTGTTCGACTGACGGACGAGCTGACGGGTATAACGATAGGTAATATACGCCTTCGCCACCTCGTAAGCGCCGTGCGCCATAATCTGATGCTCGACAATGTCCTGCACCTCTTCGACCGACGGCGCGCGCCCCAGCTTTTCGCAGTCGTGTACCGCGCGCTCCACGATACGCCCGATTTGCGTCCTCGTCATGCGGACGTCCTCGGGTACCGCTTCGTTTGCCTTCTCGACGGCTATCTTGATTTTGTTCTCGTCGAACAGCTGTTCCGCGCCGTTTCTTTTAATGATTTTCATTACCGTTACCTCCCTGCCTTTATCTTTTGCACAAAAAATCAATCAATTAGTTATGAAACAATATATAGTGGTGAAATTGCGATTATATTCCGTATTCCTCACAATATATTGTTTATCCAAGCGTGAGCATAGTACCACAACGGGGCGGTACAGGTCAAGCGTTACGGGTATATTTAAATAAAAAATTTGCAAATAGTGTTTTTCCCGTTTAGGACGGTAACTCGCTGATTGGCGAGTATTTTAGCAGGGTAATTACTTTCCTGCTCCGAGAGGATTCCATGCCTATAACCGCTAATTATCCTTATGTCAAAATCGGAGTGACAGCGAAGCCCTGAGAATCCGGACGTGGTTGCATTATTATTCTTATAGTGATCCTTGCGGATGGGATGACAAGTGGAACGGTAATTGTTCCGCGAGTATCTTTTGGGGATATAATGTGGATTGGGGAAATAATGTGAATTAGAGAAAATATTAATATTAAACGAACAAAGCCCACGGGGTAGATGGTTATTGCCGTCTATCCCGTGGGTTTTGTTTGTTTGAGAAACCCTATACGCCATTCGGTGGCTTGCCGAGGAATGATATAATGATAAGTATGTTTCTGCCGTGGAATCCCATTTTATAAGAGTAGCATTATCCTGAACCCGCGCGTAGCGCGAATCTCACTTCGGCGACAGCCGAAATATCACTTTCCGACGCAGTTCGGAAATCTCACTCGGGAGCAAGCCCGAATCTCACTCTTCGCAAGGCGAATCAGCTCGTTACTTTCCGATTCTTTCCAGGAAGGTTGTTGCGGCGCGGCGAGCAGCGGCGACGGAGAGATTAAGGCAGTTGCCGCACTCTGCCTTGCTGTTTCCGGGCATTTCGCCGTCGTAGTCCGCAACGTAACGGAATGCGGCAAGTATATCGCGTTCGGCTTCATTCTGTCCGAGTCCGCGATAAAGAACGTAAAAACCGGTTTGACAGCCCATCGGACCGACGTAAATCACTTCCGCGCCGTGAGCGCCGTTTCTCAAAACCGTCGCGAGCAGGTGCTCGAGCGAGTGCATTTCGGCGTTGGTCAGAAGCTCGTCGGCGTAGGGCTTGCAAATCCGAACATCGTAGGTGCAAATATCCCCGTCGCGGCGAGAAAGGTAAATCCCGGCAGGGTGGTTGAGGTGGTCGATTTTAAACGATTCGATTTTTTCCATTGTAAATCCGTCCTTTTCTTAGAGCGCAAGCCGCTCCCGACAAGCCGATTATAGCACTTTTCGGGCTAATCCGCAAATATTTCGGCGCGGCAATCAAAATTATTGACTATCGAGCGCAAAAATGCTAAAATAATTCATATAGATAAAGCGGCTTCGGACGCGGCGAACGGGCTTGTGTGCGAGGACGCGGCGAACGATAGACTTAATCGGCTTTCGGGCGCCCGGGCGAGCAAGCCGCGAAGAGGAATAATCATGAATTTCGACGTAGAATTGGTAGGAAAGATAGGCTCGATGGCGCTTGTCGACAGCGCTCACGACGAGCTGGATTACAATAAATTCGTGCGCATATCGCGGTTTCTTCGGCCGGGAATGATTTGGGTTTCGTCTGGCGCGACGGTCATCGGGCGGCTGGACTATATCCACCGCAACGGCTGCGAGCTCGAGGGCGACCCCGATTCGGTCAAGGCTTCCTACGCCGCGCAGGGTCAGCCGATACTGATGCAGACTTACCGAAACTTTATCGACAGCCGCTATTCGGTGCGGCAGATTCTGCTCGAGCACAACCACTTCAACGACGAGGTGAAGCGCGAGCATATCCGCGGACTGCTCGTTCGCTGCGCCGCCGAGAACGCGATACCGATTATCAACTATAACGACTGCGTTTCCAGCGAGGAAAACCGCAAGTGGGAGATAGCGCGGCTTCACCGCGAAAAGGGCGATAAGGTAGTCGAGCTGATTGACAACGACGAAACAGCCGCGCAGGTGGCGTGCCTCGTCAAGTCGCGGCTGCTCGTGATTCTCACCAACCTCGACGGCATTTACGCCGACATCAAGAACCCCGATTCGCTTATTCGCGAGATTGGCGGCAAGGACATTGCGGAGGTGCTGGCGAACATCGACGAGGTGAAGAAGAGTTGCGTTGGCGCTTCGCGAGTGGGCGCGAACGGCGCGAAAGCCAAGCTCGAGTACATCAAACCGTGCGTGGAAAACGGCACGAAAGTAATTATCGCCAGCTCGCGCTATGACCTTTCCGACATAGTTGCCGAAAAAGTCCCGTGCACCATCGTCGCGGCAAGATAGCGAAAGTAAACGAAGGAAAGACATATAAAAACAACGGCGGTTGAAGGCCCAATCGTCGTTGTTTTTTGCCGTTTTTGCGCGTTGTTTTTTGTAATTAAATGCCGCTAAGTCACGTTGCTTTTTTTGTAATCGGTCGCCGTTGGACGGTGTTGCTTTTTTGTCGTTAATCGACGTTTGCGTCTGAGTTTTTATTTTCGGTTTCGCCGTCGGTTTCGCCGTCGGTTTCGCCGTCGATTTTGTCGGCGTTCTCGTCAGTCGATTTTACGGGAGCGTCGTAATTTTCCGTGGGCGTATGCGAGTTTTCGTTACCGTTTTCGGTTTCCGTTACGGTATTTTCGGTTTGAGTTTCGTCGTTTTTATCGGTGCTATCTGCTTCGGCTTGCGTATTCAGAGTGAAAAGGTCGGGGCGTTTCAGTCGCAGCGCCGCGACGAAAATACCGACGAACAGCAACACTATCGATTGGAATTGCGAGGGCGAGAGTCCCGGAATGAACGAGCCGCGATAGTCGTCGCGAAAGAACTCGATTATAAAGCGGAAAATCGAGTAGCCGACGGCATAGGCGGCGAGGTTGAAGCCCTTGACTTTATCGGACAGCGTAAACCACAGAAGTACGCCGAAGAGGACGAACAGAAACGCGGCTTCGACGGCTTGGGTTGGGATGACTTTGGCTCCCACAGAGGGAATGTAAACGCCGCCGTCCGACGGCTTGCCGTAGCAGCAGCCGGCGAGGAAACAGCCTATTCTTCCGATTGCGTGGGCGAGAGCTATGCAGGGCGCGGCGAGCTCGGCTACGGGCAGCAGCGCGGCTTTGCGCTCCGGTTTTTTGGACAGCAGTCCGAACAGAACGAACGTGACCGTGCCGCCGATAAGTCCGCCCATAAACGTCAATCCGCGGAACTCGAATTTGCCGGTATCGATAAGGTTGTAGACGGCTTGAAAAAGAAACGCCGAGCCTAATCCCACGGCGATTGATACAATCGCGGCGGTGGCGTAGTAGTCGTAGATTTTGCCCGGCACTCGCTTTTTAGCGCAGAGGAAGCGGAACAAAAGCACGGCTGCGAGTATGCCGATTATCATCATTACCGAATAGGACGGTATTTTTCCGAAAAGATAGGGGTGCATCGAGTTTTTTCCTCGCGTTTGTCGTTACGTCTATAATAGCACGCGAGCCGTAGCCTTGTCAACGCTTTATCTTTACCAAAGTAAAGCAAAGGCGGCGAAACGCCTTGACTTTATCGCGCGAGTATATTATAATTAGGCGTAGTTTTGAACGCGCCGACACGGCACGGAGGCGGCAATTGCCGAAAGGGTTGCCGCGGCGGCGAACGGGACTACTCGCATCGCCCGAAAACGGAGGAACCAAATGAAAATCGACAAAGAGGAAATATTGCATATCGCGTCGCTCAGTCGGCTGAGATTTACCGACGAGGAGCTTTGCGATATAGGCGAGCACCTTGACAACACGCTGGAGCGTTTTCGCGCGCTGGACGCGGTGGACGTGTCCGACGTGCCGCCCACGGCGCACATTCTGCCGTACACGAACGTGCTTCGCGACGACGTGCCCGGCGACTCCACGGACAGAGCGGAGCTGCTTGCGAACGCGCCCGAAACCGACGGCGAGGCTTATATCGTGAAAAGGGTGGTGGAATAACGTGAACGATTTGCTTAAACTCAGTCTTATAGAGGTAAAAAACGCGATTGCCGAAAAGCGCGTTTCGGCGACGGAAGTGACGAAAGCCGCGCTTGACAGAATCGACGAGGCGAGCGAACTCAACGCCGTGCTTACCGTCGACCGCGAGGGCGCGCTGGCGGCAGCGGCGGCAGCCGACGAGAAGCTTAGCCGCGGCGAGAGCGCAGGCAGACTGGGCGGCGTGCCCGTCCTCGTAAAGGACAATATTTCCACTCGCGGAGTGCGCACCACTTGCGCCTCGAAATTTATAGAAAACTACGTGCCGCCCTTCGACGCGACGGTTGTGAAAAAGCTGAAGGAAGCCGGTGCGGTAATTTTGGGCAAAACCAATATGGACGAATTCGCAATGGGCTCGTCCAACGAGAACTCGGCGTTCGGTTTCGTAAGAAACGCCGTAGACCCCACGCGTGTTCCCGGCGGAAGCAGCGGCGGCTCGGCGAGCGCGGTTGCGGCGTTCGAGGCTTACGGCTCGCTGGGTTCGGACACGGGCGGAAGCATACGCCAGCCGGCTTCGTTCTGCGGCGTGGTGGGATTAAAGCCGACGTACTCGGCGGTTTCGCGCTACGGACTGATTGCGTTCGCTTCGTCGCTCGACCAGATTGGACCGCTCACGCGCACCGTCGCCGACAACGCGCTGTTGTTCGACGTAATCGCCGGACACGACCCGATGGATTCGACGTCCTCGCCCGAGAAAATCGACTATACCGATTATGAAATCGGCGTAAAGGGCATGACGATAGGCATACCTAAGGAGTTTTTTGCAAAGGACTTTTCGCCCGTCGTGCGCGAAAAGGTAATGGATGCCGCGGCTTTTTACGAGAAGAGCGGCGCAAAGCTCAAGGACGTTTCCATATCCTCGTTCGACGCGGCGCTCGCGACCTACTATGTGCTGGCGTGCGCGGAGGCGAGCAGCAATCTCGCGCGCTTCGACGGCGTGAAGTATGGCGAACGCGTGGAGGGCGCGGACTATATCGACACTTATTACAAGTCGCGTACCGCAGGCTTCGGCGCGGAGGTCAAACGCCGCATAATGATAGGCAACTATGTGCTGTCGAGCGGCTATTACGACGCTTATTACCTCAAAGCGTCCAAGGTCAGGACAAAGATAAAAGCCGACTTCGACGCGGCGCTCGGGGATTGCGATTTGCTTTTAGGTCCCACTTCGCCCACGACGGCGTTTGAAATCGGCAAAAAGGTCAAGGACGTGACGGAAACGTACATGTCGGACATCTTCACCGTGCCCGTCAACATCGCTGGGCTTCCTGCAATCAGCATACCGTGCGGCACGGACGGACAGGGCTTGCCGATAGGCTTGCAGCTCATCGGGCGCGCGTTCGGCGAGAGAACGCTGTTCGGCGCGGCGGAGGCTTTTGAAAAGGAGAACGCGTGATGACGAGCGATTACGAAATTACCATAGGTCTTGAAATACACTGCGAGCTGAAAACCGCAACTAAGATTTTTTGCTCATGCCCGAACGTTTTCGGCGGCGAGCCCAACACGCATTGCTGCCCGATTTGCTCCGGTTTTCCCGGAACTATGCCCGTTCTTAACCGCAAAGCGGTGGAGTACACGGTGAAAGCGGGGCTCGCGCTCGGCTGCGAAATCGCGCGTTACAGCAAGTGGGACAGGAAAAATTACTTCTATCCCGACCTTCCCAAGGCGTGGCAGACCAGCCAATACGACTTGCCGCTGTGCCGCGGCGGCGGAATTTCCTTTACGTCGGACAACGGCGAAAAAAGGTTCGTGCGGCTCAATCGTATTCACCTCGAAGAGGACGCAGGCAAGCTGATTCACGAGGGCGGAGTGACGCGCGTGGACTACAACCGCTGCGGAGTGCCGCTCATCGAGATAGTCACCGAGCCCGACATTCACTCGCCCGAGGACGCCGTGGCGTTCCTCACCGCGCTGAAAAGCATAATCAAATACACGGGCGTGAGCGATGTGAAGATGCAGGAGGGCAGTCTGCGCTGCGACGTCAACCTGTCTGTGGCGAAAAAGGGCGAACCGTTAGGCACGCGCACCGAAACCAAAAACCTGAATTCGTTCCGCGCGGTGCTGCGCTCGTGCAAGTACGAGGCGGAGCGACAAATCGAGCTTATCGAGAGCGGCGAAGCGGTTAAGCAGGAAACGCGGCGGTGGGACGACGCGTCGGGCGTGGGCAGCAGCATGCGCGGCAAAGAGGACGCTCACGACTATCGGTACTTCCCCGAGCCCGACCTCATGCCCGTCGTCATGACCGACGAGGATGTGGAAAAAATACGCGCGACGGTGCCGGCGCTTCCCGGCGAGCGCGTGGAAAAATACACGAAAGAGTACGGCTTGTCGGACTACGACGCCGCGCTTCTCACCGCCGACGTGGCGATTGCGGACCTTTTCGACGGCGCCGTAGCGGTGGGAGCGGCTCCCAAAAAAGCCGCCAACTTCATCATGGGCGACGTGATGAGGCTGGGTAAAGCTCCGGGCGCGGAGGACGTGAACGTTCGCGTTTCGCCCTCGCAGCTCGCGGAAATGCTGAAGCTCGTGGACGAGGGCGCGGCAAGCCTCGCCGCCGTGCAAAAGGAAATTCTGCCGCGCGTGTGGGACACCGACAAATCGCCGTCGGTCGTGCTCGACGAGCTGGGGCTTCGTCAGTCCAACGACGCAGGCGAGCTCGAAGCGGTGGTGAAAGGCATAATCGACGCTAACCCGAAGGTTGTCTCCGACTACCTCGCCGGCAATCAAAAAGTCGTTTCCTTCTTTGTGGGACAGGCGATGAAGGCAACAAAGGGCAAGGCTAACCCGAAAATGGTGAGCGAAATTCTGGGCAAACTGCTGAAATAACGGGTAGTAGAGAATAATTGTAATAAAGATAATTGTCCATACCATGTATGGGATTGACGCGCAAAGGTCATCGTCAAAAAAAGGACGATGACCTTTGCTCTCATAGATTGCTTCCGCATTCACCTTATTTTCCGAAAAATCTTGCAATTACGGCGAAGTGATGATATACTTATATAAATAAACGCAAAATTTGCGACGGAACGGAGGTGACGGAATGAACGGCAAAAACCTGCGAAAAGTAATATTTGCGATGGCGATGACTCTCGTTATCGCTTTGTCGGCGTTTGCGACGGTCGGCGGCGAGCCTGCACTCGCGAACTCGGCGCAGCGGTATTGGACGGGCTCGAGCTCGTCGGGCGTGGGCGTGAGAGAGGACGATTGTCCGCTCGAGGTCGAATCCGAGCTGCTGACGTTCGATATAAAGGAATTTCCGAAAAACTACTACGGCGAGGACGAGAAACTCGATTTCGAGTCGTCGGTGACTGCCGAGTACCGTTTCTATAATCCGAGCGACGCCGACGTGACCGCAACGCTGGCGTTCCCGTTCGGCTACGCGCCGAGCTATATCTGGAGAGAATCGTTTGAAAACGCGGTTGCGGACTTTAAAATCACGGTGGACGGCGAACCCGTCGAGTCGACGGTGCGCCACACTTATTCGACGGGCGCGTTCAAAAATTCGGATATAAGCAGAATACGCGACGACTATGACGAGAGCGGCTTTTATCGGCGTGATTTGCCCGTCACGGCTTATAATTTCCGGTTTTCGGGCATAGACGAGGAGAAGTATCCTGCCGCTACCGTAGCGATAGACTTCAAGAGCGACAGAGCGGATAGGACTAAGTACGCGATTTCCGACGCAAACTCGTTCAGGTCCGTAAAGGACGGCTACAGAGTGGGCTCGAGCGTGAATAACGGCGACAAGATTGTCGTGTACGTTATCGGCGAAAACGTGCCGCTAACCGCCGACCGCTGGACGGTGTACTCGAACGGCGGAATCGAAAAGCCCGTAGCCGGTTCGGCTCGACTCGAACAGACCGTCGACATGAAGCTGTCGGAAATTATCTACGAAAATTACGACGAGAGCGGCGGTATAAGCCGCATCGACTATTTCAACGCCGCCGTCGACATGATGACCGCCGACGATACCGAGGGATTAGGTTTCGTCGACTTTCCCACAAAGAACAGAATGAACAGACTTATGCATTGGTACGAGTATAAGCTGACGGTGCCGAAGGGCGGACGGGCGGTAAACGCCGTGACCGCGCCTGCTTATCCGTCAATCGACACGCTGTACTCGCCGGCGGTGTACGAATACGTTTACCTGCTGTCGCCGGCTTCCACCTGGGCAAAGTTCGGCACGCTGGAAATAGTCGTCAATACGCCGTACTTCATGCTCGACGGCACGAAATCCGCCACCGACGTCAAAAATTGGGTAAAGACGGAGAACGGCTACGGCTGCAAGCTTTCCGCGCTGCCTGACGGCGAGCTCGCGTTTTCGCTGTGCTCGTCCGCTTCGCCCGAAAAGCAACGTTACAACGGCGCGCATGCGGCGGTGTCGGCAGTTATAATCCTCGTGTGCCTCGGCGCGCTCGTTGCCGCGATAATCGTCGGCACGGCGATATTCGTACTCGTGTACTCGCTGCTGCGGCGGAAAGCGCAGCGTCGCGGCGGCGTGAAAACCGGTTTCGGCGCGAATAAACCGAGCGATTATTTCGGCGAGGGCGACGGTTATCCGGACGAACCGCAAAAAAGCAAGCCCGACTGCGGCGAGCAAACGAAAAACGATAACCCCGATAGCGAAGAAAACAAACACGAAGATTAAAGACGATAGAAAAAGTCAAGAAATCGATTGATTAGTAAATATTTTTGTTTTGACATAACTGTCGGTTGTGCGCTAAAATATGATAACGAAAGTATACGCGGCGACGATAACGCGCCGTGAGTAGTCAAGGAGAAAACCATGGAAGAAAAAATCAATATTTCAATGCCCCGTCCCGAGTTTCCCGACCCCCAGCTGCGGCGCGAAAATTGGCTTAATCTCAACGGCGAGTGGGAATTCGAAATAGACTTTACCGGCGAGAAGAACTCGTACAGCGAGCGTACTTTTCAGTTCGAACATTTCGATAAGAAAATAATAGTGCCGTTCGCACCCGAGAGCGAGCTGTCGGGAGTGGGCTACAAGGGCTTTATGGACGCGGTGTGGTACCGCCGCGACCTCGATTTTCCGAAGAGCTTTGACGGCAAGCGCAAGATACTGCATTTCGGCGCAGTCGACCATAGGGCTTATGTGTATGTAAACGGCAAGTTCGTGGGAATGCACGCCGGCGGCTATTGGCCGTTTAGTTTCGATATTACCGATTATCTCACGGGCGAGGGCGATTACCTCACGGTGCTCGCCGAGGACGACATAAGGAACGGCAAGTACGGCGCAGGCAAGCAGGCGCCCACGACCAACTCGCGCGGCTGCCACTACACGCGCACCACGGGCATCTGGCAGACGGTGTGGGTGGAGGCTGTCGAGGCTCAGCACGTCGACTTTTTCCGCCTGACTCCCGTCATCGAGCGCTCGGTTCTCGCAGTCGAGCTCAATACTTCGCGCGCCGAGGACGTCACGCTTACCGCCACGGCTGGCTTTGACGGCAAGATTGTGGGTGAAAAGACGGTAAGCTTTTGTTGCGGTCACGTCGCTTTCGACCTCGAACTTAGCGAATTGCACTTGTGGGATTTGGGACAAGGCAACCTTTACGACCTTAAATTCACGCTGAAATCGGGCGAAACGACGCTCGACGAGGTCTATTCCTATTTCGGCATGCGCTCGGTTGCGCTCCGCGACGGCAAGTTCTACCTCAACGGACGTTCGGTTTTCGGCAGGTTCGTGCTCGACCAGGGCTTTTATCTCGACGGCATTTACACCGCGCCCGACACGAGCCGCTTCGACGAGGACGTCAGGCTGTCGATGGAAATGGGATTCAACGGCGCGCGCTTCCACGAAAAGGTTTTCGAGCCGCTCGCGCTGTACGCCGCCGACAAAGCCGGTTATATGGTGTGGGACGAGTACCCCGACTGGAACATTCACAACGACGACTTTACCTGCCTCGAAGAGATTATTCCCGATTGGCTTTCGGAAATTCGCCGCGATTATAACCACCCGTCGATTATCGGCTGGTGCTGTCTGAACGAAACGTGGGACCGCATCGGCGCGGAAGGCAGGCGGTTTCAGCAGGACAACCGAATGCTCGACGTGCTGTATCGCGTGGTCAAGAGTCAGGACAATATGCGCCCCGTCATCGACACGAGCGGTAACTTCCACGTCGTGACCGACACTTTCGACATTCATTGCTACGAACAGGACCCCGAGAAATTTAAAAAGTACTACGAGGAAGCGGACGGGCTGTACGTCAATTTCCCCGACCGTCAGAAGTACAACGGCACGCCCTATTGGGTGTCGGAGTACGGCGGAATCAAGATGCCGGGCGACGAAGCCGGCTGGGGTTATGGCAATACGCCCAAAAATCGCGAGGAATTTCTTTCGCGCTATAAGGGGCTGACCGACGTGCTGCTCGACAACCCCAAGTGCTGGGCGCTTTGCTACACGCAGCTTTACGACGTGGAGCAGGAGGTCAACGGACTGTATTTCTACGACCGCTCCGACAAGTTTACCGCCGAGGAAAAGAAGTTTTTGCGCGCGGTAATGGAGAGAAAGGCTGCCGTCGAGAAATAAAATCAAGGGGGCGTAATTGCCCCCCCATAACCCGAAATTTAGGTGACGGGGGCGTAATTGCCCCCCCCCACAAGCCAGAATTAAAAGTAGCGTTATTTTTGCGTTAAAGCAGGTAACGCTATTTTTAATTTTGCATGGTAGAAATTTTAATTATAATGGTGCGGCTTTTACTACAGTAGCAAGAAAGAAATAATACTACTTTTTTTCAATCGAAGAAAAAAGCAGCAAAAAAAGTCGCCATTGGACACTTGCGGCTATGTCCCCGAACCTCCGCAACGCTTTTTGCGTTATTCTACCGTGACCGACTTTGCAAGGTTTCTCGGCTTGTCGATGTCCAGCCCTTTGGCGGCGGCGACGTAGTACCCGAAGAGCTGCAAAACGACGGCGGTGAGCACGGGGGCGAGCAGGGGATTGCAATCGGGCAGAAAAACTGTGTGCGCGGCTTTCTGTTCGACGCGCGCGTTGGACTTCGATGCTACGGCAATCACGCTCGCGCCGCGCGTCGCGACTTCGACGACGTTGGACAGCGTTTTTTCAAACAGCTCGGGGTCGACGGCGATTGCGACGACGGGCGAGCCCTTTTCGATAAGCGAAATCGTGCCGTGCTTTAATTCGCCGGCAGGATAAGCTTCGGCGTGAATGTAGGAGATTTCCTTCAGTTTCAGCGCGCCCTCGAGAGCGGAAGCGTAGTCCATGCCTCTGCCGATAAAGAACGCGTCGCGCGCGCCGGCGTACTGCGAGGCGAGGTATTGGATTTTTTCGGGCGCGGACAGGATTTCGTCCACGGCTTCGGGCAGCTTTTTCAGCGAATCGAGCGCGCCGCGGTACTGCTCGGGCGAAACGCTGCCGATTTTCTCGGCGAAGAAAAGCCCTATGAGATAGAGCGCGGCGACCTGCGTTGTGTAGCCCTTGGTAGTGGCGACTGCGATTTCGGGACCGGCGAGAGTGTAGAGAACGTCGTCGGCTTCGCGCGCAATCGACGAGCCGAGTACGTTGACTACGGCAAGAGTGCGACTACCCAGCCGCTTGGCTTCGCGGAGCGCGGCTAGCGTGTCCGCTGTTTCGCCGCTCTGGGAAATAACCACGGTCAGCGTGTTCTCGCGCACTATGGGCTTGCGGTAGCGGAACTCGGAGGCGAGGTCGACTTCGACGGGAATACGGCAAACGCGTTCGATAAAGTACTTGCCGATAATGCCCGCGTGGTAAGCCGAGCCGCAACCTATGATATTGATTTTGGACAGGCGTTTGATTTCGTCCGCAGTGAATTTTATGTCGTCGAGCACGATTTTGTCGTCCTTTATGCGAGAGGAAAGCACCGCCGTCAGCGCGCGCGGCTGCTCGTGTATCTCTTTCAGCATAAAGTGCGGATAGCCGTTCTTTTCGGCGGTAGCCTCGTCCCAATCGACGACTACGGCTTCGCGCTCGATTTTCTCCATGTTGCGGTTGAAAATGTCCACCGCCGAGCCCGAAACGCGCACGATTTCGCCCTCGCCGAGCAGAATAAAGCGGCGAGTGTGGCGGAGAAGCGCCGGCATATCGGAGGCGACGAAATTCTCGCCGTCGCCCAGCCCCACGACGAGCGGACTGTCCTTGCGCACCGCGTAGAACGAGTCGGGCGTGAGCGAGCACAGCACGCCGAGCGCGTAGGAGCCCACCAGCTTGTTCAGCACTTTGCGCATGCAGTCGAGCATATCCCCGTCGTAGTAGTGCTCGAGAAGGTGCGCGATAACTTCGGTGTCGGTTTCCGAGCGGAACTCATAGCCGCGAGCGATAAGAAACTCCCTCAGCTCGATGTAGTTTTCGATAATTCCGTTGTGCACGACTGCGAACTTGCCGTCGCGCGACAGGTGCGGATGCGAATTGACGTCGTTCGGCTCGCCGTGAGTAGCCCAGCGCGTGTGTCCCACGCCCACGTTACCCGAAAGCGCCTTGCCGCCGTCGGTTTTGTCCACGAGCGCGGACAGCCGCCCTTTGGCTTTGACCACCTCGATTTTGCCCGTTTCGTCCATTACCGCGACGCCGCTCGAGTCATAGCCGCGATATTCGAGTTTTTTCAATCCGTCGATAAGCACCGGCGCGGCTTGTTTCCGCCCGGCAAATCCTACGATTCCGCACATGTTTTCTTATTCTCTCCGTTTGTAATAATATTTCGCACGCTTTTCGGCACGCCCTCGGCCGCGGTCGGTTGCTCCGCTAAGCCTCGGGCGTCGGTTCTGCCGACGTCGGCGTTCGATTTCGTTGTGTAGCGTGGCAATTATATCGTATTCGCGTTCTCTCCCGTGCGGTACGATTTTTGCCCGTAAATTCCTCGGCGGCTATTCGGTCTTGCCGTCCTCGTCGTCGTTTGCCGTTGTCTCTGCGGCTTCGGTCTTAGGCTTGTGAATAATCACCTTGACAATCAGCGCAATCACCACTACGATTGCGATAATCGCCAGCGCGAGTATAATGTAATTGATGTAAGCGTTGAAGAAGCGGCACAGCAGCAGGATTATAAGGCTCGCCACGAGGTTGCCGCCGATTACCGACGCCACGGCTTTGCCGTAGGGCAGCTTGACGATGGAAGCCACCGCCGAGCCCGTCCACACGCCCGTGAGCGGCAGGGGTATCGCCACGAAAACGAACACGCCCAGCATTTTTTTAAGGTCGCTTTTGCGCTTTGCCTCGGGCGAAACGGCTTCTTCGCCGCCGCCGTCGCCCACCGACTTACTCTTGCTTTCAAATTTTTCGTAGATTACTTCGCCCAGACGGTGGAAAAGCTTGGTTTTCGCCAGCCATTTCACGAACGGTATCAGCGCCAGCAGAAGCAGCGGCACGATGAGCGACGAGCCGATAAAGGCGAAAGCCCACGACTTGACGTAGCCCATGCCTAAGCCCAGCCCTATGGGAATGGCGAGGCGTGCCTCGACAATCGGCAGAATCGCGATGAGCGTGGTTACTATTTCGGGGTACACGAAGACCCGGTTGAGGAAATCGAGCACCGCTTGTATGATTTTGTCGGTCATAAATGAAGCTCCGGTTACAGCGCCTGCGGCATGTCGCGCGGCGAAGCTGCGGCATATAATAACCTTGCGAGCGAAAAAAACGTCGTTTGCCGCCCCGAAGGTCACGGTTTATATTTTACTATATTCCCGAATGTTTGTCAATATAAGCGCGTGCACTTGACAAAATACGTCGTAAAATATTAAAATAGAAAAGCCATAGTGCCGCGCAACCGAATTTTGCGGCGTTCGGCGAAAAGGAGAATAAGAGTATGGGTAAATATTTCGGCACGGACGGAATAAGAGGTAAGTACGGCGAAAAGCTGGACGAGGCGCTTGCCTACAAGACGGGGCTTGCGCTCGGCGAGATTTACGGCGGCGGAACGTTCGTCGTGGGGCGCGACACGCGCGTTTCGGGCGAGGAGTTGGAAACCGCGCTCGTCAAGGGACTCACGGACATGGGCGGCGAGGTTATGCTGCCCGGCATAGTGCCTACGCCTGCGGTCGCGATGCTCGCCAAAAAGCACGGCGCGGCTTGCGGCATAATGATTTCCGCCTCGCACAATCCGCCCGAGTATAACGGTATCAAAGTGTTCGACGGCAACGGAGTCAAGTACAGCGAGGAGCAGGAGGGCAGCGTCGAGTACTATATCGATAATCCGCCCGTGATAAAAGGCGGCGGCAAGGTTTACAGCGGCGGCAACGGCAGAGCGGAGTATATAGATTACGTCGTCGGCGCGGTGAACGCCGATTTCAGAGGACTTAAAGTTTGGCTCGACTGCGGCTACGGCGCGGCTTCCACCGTTGCCGAGGAAGCGTTCCGCCGCTTGGGCGCGACCGTCATGGTGGATAACTGCAAGCTGCGCGGCGAAAAAATTAACAGCGGCTGCGGCGCGCTTCACCCCGATTACGTCCGCAACAGCATGAAGGGCAGCGATTGCAGGCTGGGCTTCGCGTTCGACGGCGACGCAGACAGACTCAGCGTGGTCATGGACGGCGAAATCATCGACGGCGACACCGTGCTTTATAATATCGCAAAGGGCATGGAGATTAAAGACGGCGTTGTCGTGGGCACAATCCTCAATAACCTCGCGCTCGAAAACAAGCTGCGCGAAAACGGCAGGCGGCTGGTGCGCACGCCAGTCGGCGATAAGTATATTTGCGACCTCATGTTCAGAAAAGGCTATAATATCGGCGGCGAGCAGAGCGGCCATTATATCGTGTATCCTGCCGCGACTACCGGCGACGGACTGATGAGCGCGATGTTCCTCGCTAAGTCGCTGTACAACGGCGGCGAACTCGCTGGTATGGAAAAGCTTGCGCTCGTGCCGCAAAAGGCGATTGCCGAGTATGCCGACCCGTCGATAATGTACGACAAGACTATGCGCGAAATGATAGAAGCCGCCGAAAATCGGCTCAGCGAAAACGGCAGAATTATCGTGCGCATGAGCGGTACCGAACCGAAAGTCCGCGTCATGGTGGAAAGCACCGACGCCGCGCTCGTGGACGAGATTTTAGGCGAGTTTAAGAAGTATATAAATAAGTTATAAACTATGGAGCGGTAATTCGCCCCTGTAACCCCGAATTTTTAAAAATAGGAATAATATTTATTCCGACTAACCCGAATTAAAAGTAGCGTTATTTTTGCATAGCTCAGGTAACGCTATTTTTAATTTTGAGTGGTAAAATTTTAGTTTTAATGATGCGGCTGTAATTATAGCAGATAGAAAGAAGTAATACTACTTTTTTCAGGTGACGAAAAAAGTAGCAAAAAAGTCACCCTTGGACACTATCGACTGTGTCCCCCTAAGGCAAAGCCCCCAGGTCGCAATCATAGATTGCTCCCCGGGATTTCTAAAAACAATTCACTGAATTGTTTTTACGGTGCTACGCACCGCCGCGTCGC
>JABLTK010094372.1_pt1 | contig 17820 bp, 17 predicted proteins | sample 7160131 | NCBI WGS metagenome assembly JABLTK01 (sample SAMN14651221, study PRJNA627086) | human gut metagenome | isolation source: feces | host: Homo sapiens
ATAAAAACGGGCGGAATACGCCTTTGAAAAATATGCGATTGTACTCTTGACAAGGAAAAAGGGCGCAGTTATGCTGTGCTTGCTTGCTTGCTTGCTTGCTTGCTTGCTTGCTTGCTTGCTTGTCAGCATTGTCTCCTTCTTCATCATACTTGTCAAGCCCTTTTCTACATAATTTCTCATAATTTATCATACCACAAACGAACCCAACTTTCAATGATTTTCGCAAATGGTTCAGAGTTGTTTCTGCTTTTATTCCGTTTTTTCAAACAAATTGATGATTTTTTTGTTCTTCTGTACCGCAAATTCAAAGGCGATCCGCGTGCCGCTTTTCGGCTGATAACTTGTCAGCGCGTTCTTTGAGATTTTTCTGGGTTTCGGATGATAGTTTTTATCGTAATAGGAGACACAGATATCGCTTGCCATGATCATCGCTTCATTGCGCTTGACATAGGATAATCTTCCGGCACCTTCCACTCCCTCCGGACAAATATTATCCTCGTAGCCGTCGAGAAAAAACTGCTTGGAATATTCACTTAGTTCGTCGGGATAGTCGCTGCGGTATTTGATCCGCTTAATATCAGGATATACTTTTTTCAGTTCCGTGAGCAAATCATAGCACAAATCATCAAACTGTGAGCGGCTTCCAAAAATAAATTCCCGAACACCGTTTTCAAGCAGGGCAAGAAGAGTTTTTTCCAGCTTATTTCGAAGCTCCGGCGTATCATCGATTTTTCTGTGACCGATAAAACAACAAGTATACATTTCATCACTTTCTTACAATAGATAAGCCCATCGGATAATCCGATGGGCTGCTTAGGACTCGCTATCTCGTTGTATAAGCTCTCGCTGAGAGCCGCTGAAGCCGGGGGTGCTGTACAACACTTGCAGCTTTCTATTGAGTTTTTGTGTGTATAGCGGTCATTAAGCCCGTATGGGATTATTTCCGTTACGGTGTCTTATTATAACATATATAAGCCCATATTTCAATAGATTTTAAGCCTGTCAGCAAATATTTTTTCATAGTGTGTGGGTTAAAATATTATACAGGAAGGTGGTGAATTGCTATGGATGAAAAGGATTTTGCTCTGCGCCTTGCACAGCTGAGAGAAAAGAAAGGCGTATCTGCCCGTGATATGAGCTTATCTATGGGGCAAAATCCAGGATACATCAACAACATTGAAACGGGGAAATCGTGCCCTTCATTATCTGGTATTTTTTATATCTGTGAATACCTGAAAATGACGCCGAGTGAATTCTTTGATTTAGAATCCAAAAACCCGACAAAAATCGACGCCATTGTTGAAGACTTGAAGAGGCTTGATGATAAACAGCTTGACACAATTGCCAACCTTGTGAAAGGACTACGGGGAAAATAATCGTAGGCAATAATACGCACCTTTTGGTATTTTCGTTATGCAAAACAGGCTCTGCGTTTTTTATACGCAGAGCCTGTTTGTACTTTCTTATGTAATTTATTTACTGTATTTTTTCTTTCTGCTATACGCAGTTGCTCCGAACAAAGCCGATCCTGAAACAAACAGCAATGCAAACCAAATTGCCATATTGCTGTCATCTCCTGTTTGCGGAGTATTTGTGTCGTCCTTATCTGCGTCTGGTGTCTGCGAGGATTCATCATCTGTCGCAGCAGCCTTAATGGTAAATTCTGTCGTTGCTGTTCCTGTTTCGGAAACGATTGCCAGTGTATGTGTACCAGCAGACAGAGTTCCCAGATACTCAGCCTTTAAGGTGACAATCGTACTGCCTTCCTTGACCGTGTAGTTGGAAGCGTCAAGGTCTTTGCCGTCTACCTGTACCTTCTGGAAATCACCAAAAGCTGCATTGGAAGTAAACGAAAGTCCGTCCTTATTATCCTTCTGCCATTCTCCGTTTGCTCCGGCTGTGATCACAGGCTTGAATGTGCTGTCAATCGCACCGCACACGGTGCATTTTCCGTCTTCAAAATTGTGTGGGAGCTTCGCAATTACAGTGCCTTGTTCCACTACTTCTCCACAAACCGTACATACCTTATCGCCGGTATAGCCTTCCTCGGTGCAGGTTGCGTCTTTCGCTTTTTGCAGTTCGGTTTGGTGGCCGATGGCCTGAATTTCTGTTACATCTGTTTTTGCATCACAGCGTGTGCAATGGCGTGACTTGCTGCCCGGTGTGGTACAAGTGGCTTCTACATCAATTGTCCACTCCTCACTGTAAGCGTGTCCACCAAAGAATTCTTCGCAGGAACCACTTAGATTTGGAATTTCAATTCCATCGTTGCCGACAACGGGACTGTTAAAGTTTCCGTCTTTGTCATATGATGAATTGTTATTTACTTCATTTGAAGATTCTCCTGCAGAACCCGCACCGGAACCCACGGCATTTAGTCCAACACTCTCCGGCCAGAAGTTGCTTTCTACTTTGCCTGCTTGGTCATTATTGGTGTTATTGTTGCCAACAATCGCTCCTGCACCGGCAGGAACAGATCCGGTATTGATACAGTTCGACACGGTGGCCGATGTTTGCACATTATTAGCACCTATCGCAAAGCTGGAGCTGTGATCGCCTACAATACCGCCTACGGCACTATCACCGGAAACAGCACCACTGTTGGTGCAATCCGTCACGGAAATATTGGCGTTTTCTCTGTTGGAAGCAGAAGTATGCCCCACGATACCGCCTACGGCATTCGCACCTGATACGCTGCCTGTATTTGCACAGCCATCTACTTGATAGCCATCTGCATAAGCGTCTGCATAACCCACGATACCGCCGGTACGGTCTCCGCCCTGAATATCACCATTGTTGGTGCAGCCGTTCACTGAAGAACCCTGGTGCAAGCGTCCAGCAATGCCGCCCACCCATTCCTGCTGGGGGGCTACGATGTCACCGCTGTTTCGACAATCTGTAAGTTCAACATCATCTACCGCATTTCCTACAATGCCGCCAACACCTCTGTTACCCAATTGAATGGAAGCATCATATGTACCAGTGACCGACCCCTCGTTTGTACAATTAGAGATAACGGTGTCATTCGCAGTGCCAACAATACCGCCCACATGATAAGAGCCGCCGTCCACTTTGCCCCTATTCATGCAGTTCAGTATCGTAACAATTTGCTCATTCCGTGCGGATCGTCCGTCTGCACTGCCTATAATGCCGCCAACATTTGTTGTACCATCTAAGTCAGCCTCATTGACACAGTTTTCAATACGAACATTTTCACAGGAATTGTCAGTTTTACCTACGATGCCGCCGGAATAAGCGGCACTTGTGATTGTCACATTACTGATACAATCCTTAATGCAGACATTATCACTTACCTTCCCTGCAATACCTCCCATATAACCTCCACGAAAGGTACCGTTATATTCAACACCTGATAGGGTTCCTTGAACGGAGCACCCGGAAACTATTGCTCCCTCTAACAATGTAGAAGCAATGCTCCCAGCAGTGGAAGGAGCGCACATGTCAAGTTCCTTTAATACAACATCTTGCACAGTTCCAGACACTCTGCCAAATAATCCTGCACCTGTAGTGTCAAGTGCTGCAGTATCTTGCGGACCCATAATTTTAAGAGTAAGACCAGAAATTACAAAATGTTGACCGTCAAAAATGCCAGCAAAACATGAACTGCTATTACTTTTGCTCCCACCAATCGGAATCCAGTTCTCATCGCTCATGGTGATGTTATTCGCCAACTTCACCGTCTTACCAGCAAAATCCTTGCCCTCGTTTACCATAGCGGAAAAAGCACGCAGTTCTTCCTCGTTTGAGATAGTAAATTCTGTGGCGGTATCATAATCGCTGCCCCATTCTCCGTTTCCCACGGCAAACACCGTTGTTGGAATCATTGTAATGAGCACTGCAACCGCCAGCAACATTGCTAACCATTTTTTCTGTTTCAACATAAAACCCTCCTTCATTTTTCTCGAAGGAGGGTGAATTTCGTAGCCTACCTCCGAGCATATACCGTTCCTTTGCCCTCAGAGGTGTTGCCCTCAGAGGTGTTGCCCTCAGAGGTGTATATATCTATTAAAAATTATGCCACTTTCTTCTGTGTTTTGCAAGTACTTTTTGGAAATTTCTCTTGACAAATTGCAGTTTTTATGATATAAGCATTTGTTTTTTTCTTTCTGCTGGTATCTCTTTTAAAGTGGGTACTTCAAGGCGGCTCATGATGAACCGCCCCTCAGTCCACAAAAAAGGCATAATACTCCCTTGGAGTGGAAATAGATTTTTCAAAGTAAATAATACCGATTGGAGGTCGCACTGCCGTTTTCACGGTAGTGCGGCTCTTTTCGTATCAGACCGGCTTTTTCCAAGTCTTTGACTGCCCGTTTTACAGTGCTTCGGGAGAGAGACAGATCCTTTGCAATGGTGTTAAGCCCCGGCCACGCCTTTTTTTCCTTGTCCATGCGGTCATGCAGATAGATATACACCAGCTTTGCACGATGCGGCAAGTCGGTTTGATACAGCTTGGTGTAATATGGCACAGAACCACCTCCTTAACCTGTCCGTATCGGTTTTGCAATTTTTTCCTGCTGTGCTGCGTGATTGACTTCCTGCGCAAAGGTTGCCTCGGCAGGCTCGGTCATCGTCTGACCGCCTGACGGCGGATTCGCAGCAGGAATGCGCGGTTTCTTTTCCTGCGGATATCTCGCGGTAATATTTTTGATGAGCGTTTCACGGCTGATATAATGCACACGGCGAGCGCCCTTGTCGGCGATTGTATAAGAGTTTTCAGGAAAAGAAATCCCCCACTTGAAAAACAGCTTGAGCTTTGATATAAAGGGATGCGTACCGGTTTTCATTACGATAAAAGAGCCTTTTTTCATGCTCTTTAGCTCATCTGATGACATTAAAGCTCTTTCAGTCATCTGCAGTGATTGGGACGGATCATTTTTACTTCTTGATACTGAACCGGTCATAACTGTCCGCGCACCAAGCGCCCTTGAAATGATGTCTGCCGTTTCGCTTGAAGGCGCAAACCCACCTGCGATAGTGAGCTGACAGTTGTCTTGTATGATGGCAGCGCCTTCTTTTCCGTAATTTTTTTCAAGCTGCTGATAACTCTGAATAATACTGACAATGGAGAGCCGCCTGCTGCGGGAGGCGCTGTACATCATCTCGGCGGATTGGATGGGTGGGAGGGTTCCGAATTCGTCGCAGTAAAACATCGCACGATTCGGAAGCGTTCCGCCGTTTTCGTCTGCCACAGCGAGAATTTCCCGGTATAGCTGCTGGATGAGAAGGCTGACCATAAAATAGGCGTTTGGATTTTCCTCCGGCATAACAATGAATACGGCGGATTTCTCATTGCAGAAGCGTTCTGCGTCAATAGCCGTATCAAAACACAGCACCTGCTCCATCTCGCTGTCGAGGAACGCATTGAGGCGTGACATAACGGTTGACATGACGGAGGCCATCGCCTGATCTCCGGTGTTCAATGCCGCGCCGGAAAACCACCTTGCCTTATGATCGGCGGGAAGTCTGTCCATTAAAAGCTGAAACTGATTCTTGCCTTTGACGCTGCTCGGTGCCTGCAAGTCCTGTACCAGCTTGAACACCGAAACAATGTGCCGCTGATTTTTTGGCGCAAATTCTGCAATAAGCAAAATGAGAGAAACCAAAACGCCTTCAGCCGCGTCATAAAAGAATGCATTTTGACCATAAGCGGAAGCGTCGCCGTCTGCGTAGATCAAAGTCTTTCCAATGATTTTTGCATATTTCTCTGCTTTGGCACGGAGAGCGACATCCTGCGGGTGTTCCTTCGCCATATCCATATATTTGTTAACAAGATGCAGGATGTTGTTGCCGTCTGACTTGGTGGGGTTTCGCAGATCGATCACCGCAACATTATATCCGTAACAGCCCTTGGCAATCCCGCCGTAGTGCCGATACAGATCCCCCTTCGTATCAGTTGTTAAGAAAGACATTCCGGAAGCACAAGCGTATTCCAAATTCGGATACAGCCAATAGGCGGTCTTTCCGCATCCTGCCGCACCCACCATCATGCAATGCACATCGGCGTCATCTACATATGCGATCGTATTGCCGTCCTTATTCTGACAGCCGACGATAATTCCCTGCGGCAGCTTCGGAAGAGTATTTTCCTTTGCCTGCTTTCTCCATTCGTCAGGTGTAAACGGTATCCGCTTGTAGGTTCTGCGGATTTCTGCTTTGGAGGCGAACCGAGCTGTGCCATGCTGTCCGTCACCGACCGTTTTGCTTTTGATATTGTTGAGGCTATAGATATGTGATAGGAGCGTTATCCCGCCGAGAACGGCGAACATAACAGCACCCAGCACAATCAAAGTTGTAATGTTTGACATGAATCATTTGCCTCCTGCTGTTCTGAAATAGAAAACTCCGCACAAACATCTTTGTGCGGAGCATTGTCTCCGGCTGCCAGCCGGTCCTCGTTCCAGTCTTTGTGGAGCGGAACGAGGATTTCATGCTGAATGCCTTTCAAAAAAAGAGCGTCTGAAGTTCGTTTGTTGGCAAGCTGTCCGGCTTCGTCATTGTCACGACAAAGATAGACCGTTTTGATGTTGGGATTATCCTTGATCATCTGCCACAGCACATGGTCAGACACACCGCAGGATGCGGCATAGCTGTGTTTTTTCCAGCCGTCTTTATGCATGGAAATAAAGGACAGCATATCTATTGGGGCTTCAAAAAGATACAATTTTTCTCTCGTATTTAGGTGCGGGCATTCATAATAAGAATTAAATAGATTTCCATTGTGCAAATTGGTTACAGGATCAGCCTGTCCTGTCCAGTGGAAACTGTATTCCGGCAGACTGCCGCCGATATTTCCTTTGTAGCTGCTCTGTGAACCAGTCCCTCGCTTATGAGCATGACGGGGAACGCCGTCTGTATCAAAGCCAACGAACACAGCGTTATGATAGTCGGCTGATTCGTAGATCATCCCCTTGTGTGCAAAAGCATAGAGGACATCGCGGTCAATTCCTCTGCGGTTTAAAAGATAAGCGTAGACACGCCGCATATTGTCATTCTTCGGCGGCAGCACAAAAGGCTTCGTCGGTTCCTTCTGCACCGGCGGCGAAGCCATAAGCGTCCCCGAACAACTGCCAAGGAGATATTCCATCGCTTCGGGATAGGATTTGTTGTAAAACCGTCTGACGAAGTCAATCGCATCTCCGCCTTGCTGTTCATATTGATGAAACCACAGGTTTCCCCGAATGGTGACTTTTTGCGAACCGTTTTTCCACTCATACTCTGAGCCGGAGCGTTTCAAAGTTTCTCCCTGACTGTAAAGCAGCTGTGCAATGTCTATCTGTCGCGCCTGTTCTTTTTCTTGTTCTGTGAAATGAATATATTTCGTTGACATGGTAACTCCTTTCTCGGTTATCCCATTTTCAGTCCGTGCGCCTGTTTCTTTTCTTCTATTTTCTGACGGAGTTTCTTTTCAATGACCGCCCGTTGTCCGTCTTCCTTTCTGCGCAGGCGATCTTCAAACATTCGGGCAAGATGAGAGAGCAGACGAAAGGATGCCATACCAACAGACGGTTTTGTCATTCTTCCGCTGTAGTAATTTTGCAGCAGACGCGCGGCATACACATTACCCTGTTCGGCGGATGCCGACAGCAGAGCAATGCCGTTTTGAATATCCTGTTCGGCGTCTTTGCCGAACAAAAGCATTTTCCCAAGCTGATATTGTGCGTACTGATTTTTTTGTTTTACAGATTCCCACAGCCAATAAAGAGCCTTTCCCGTATCCTTTGGAACCCCGTCTTCACACAGATACAGTTTTGCAAGAAGATATTGTGCCTGACTGTTTTTCTGCTCTGCGGAAGCGTTCAGCAAGCGCTCCGCCTCAAATACATCTTTTTCGGTATGCTCACCTCGAAAACAGAATTTACCGAGCAGATACTGTGCCCACCCATTTCCGGCATTTGCCGATTCCCGAAGAAGCCGGATCGCTTTCACTTCATCGCTCTGTACAGCAAGCCCGGCAAGGTGCATCTTTGCAAGGGAGTATTTCGCGCAGCTGTTTCCCTGATCAGAAGCTTTTTCGAGCCAGCTTTCGGCTTGCTGGAAATCCTGTTCTATTTCATTTCCCAAAAGATATAGCTTGCCGAGACGGTACTGTGCATACTCGCACCCCTGCGCAGCGGACAGCAGAAGCCATCGCACCGCTTCAGCCGGATCGTATAGGGGGCTGTCCTTGTCGAGGTATACTTTTGCCTTGCGGTATTGAAACAGCGGATGATCGGGATCGCTCCGCCATTTTTTGGACGCAGACGATTCTGTCTTTGTTTCTTCCGGTACCTGCTCATCGGGAGCGAATTCTTCCGGCTCGGATACAGCTTCTTCAAAGGTGATGCGGTCATAGAGGATGTTCAGTGATTCCTGTATGACCGCGTTTTTGATTGCCTTGAATTCCTTGTTCTGAGACAGAGGAACGCGCTGTTCCGGCGTATCCTGATAAGTACCGGTAACAGCATCACGCTGTTCATACCACAAATCATAAAGCGCAGAAATATCTTTATCTTTTTCCAGCTCATCCACAACAGCGTTCACGATATTGCGGCCTGCCTGCGGAAGATACCCATACACCTTTTTGCCTTTGTAATTTTTCATCTGCTCCGACAGTTTCACCAACAGATCTGTAACGATAGGGTTATCATAGCTGCCGGAGTTGAGGCGTGATATGATGTCTGAGAGAACATCGCGGCTCTGCTGTACCAATGCATTTCTCTGGTTGGTCTGCTCGATATATATCTGCATCAGATCATGTTTGAAAATCTGACGGGCAAATGCTGCCTTAATATTTCGTATTCCTTGTTTAGTGAGATACGGTTCTTTTCCAACAGAATATGCCACCATGTGAATGTGCGGATGATAGCTCTCATTGTGAAATGCAGCATACCATCGCAGATCACAAAGCGGTATCTTCATGTTCTCAGCAATTGTTTCTGCTTGGGAGCGTACAAGGTTTCGCCATGCGTAGGCGTTGTCATAACCAAGCCGGGCGGCGTCTTCACGGCGCAGAGAAATAATGTGCGTCCACACGTTGCCTTCGTGATTCGCAACTTCCTCTGCGACTTTGGAAAGGCTGATCGGCACATTCTGATCCGTAAACAGACCATGCTCGCCCTGTCGTTCTGCACGGGGGCGCTTTGCAATATACTCCACATAGTTTTCTCTCTTGCCGATGAGATCGACATTGTCCTCAATCGCACGGCTGATAAATTCCGAAGCAGTTCCTTTGCTCGGATGTGCAAGGTAGTCTGTATATTCAAAGCTGTTTTTCGTATCGGGAAATTCTTCAGTGAGTTCTGCAATCAGTTTCTTCTGTTCTTTGCTGACAGATTTATACCGCCATGTGTCATCGATTTTCTGTACGCCCTCACGCAGAGCAATATACTTGATGAGATGTTCTGAGTGAAGCTTGCTGCCGGTTTTCAGATACCGGCTTTTCAGAATAATCTTCGCCATGCTTATTCACCGTTTTGAAACCTGACCGCATCGTCCAGCCGGACAGAACCACGAAGCCGTTTTACTTCATTGACGCACAGGCCGCGCAGACGGGAGAGCGTATCTTCATCGATCTGATTGGTCGCCGCCGTGACATGAAGCACCATGCAAAGTTCCACCGCTATTTTAAACAGCAGAGTTGCTATGCGATCCTCGAAGGAATCGAGACTTCCCTGCAGGGTAGAGACGAGGACATTTGGCAAGTATTGTTTGTATTCCTCACTGGCAAGATAGCCGCAGTAAAAAATGATTGCTTTCTCAATAAATTCGCTGGGACTCTTACAGTTGTCCGCTTCAAAATTTTTCATGATCCTGTCCTCAACAGACGGATAAATCCATAACGGAATGCGTATTTTCTTTTCCTTTTCCACCGGCATTTGCTCCTTTCTGACAGCCACCTGAAAAACCGCCGTATTTCTCTGAACACGGCGGTTAAGGTGCACCTCATATTCTCATTGGTCAGTTTTCAGGTGTACCCAAGCCGTAAAAACCGAAAAGGCTCGAAAGCCCTGACGCAGTCCGCATTGCGGGCTGCTGTGATTCGGCGGAAGGGGCGTTTACAGCCACCCGCCTTTATCCTGCAACCAAATCGCAGGCTAAGCCAGCCGATTTGGTTCTGTATTTCTCTCTGTGCAGACTTCCGACAAAACCGCCCGAATTTCGCCGCAGCCGCCGCTTGCGGGTACTTTCTCTACCTCGCCGTCAAAGCCGCCGCACAGGGCGACACGGTGGCTCACAGAGGGTGTTTCTCTTTCTCCACCGCTTTGCCGTCCAACCGTTTGAAGCAGCTCTCGGTATAGGACAGTCCACGCTCTGTTATGAGACGGTCGAGAATTCTGATCATATCCGCTTCCTTTAAGCTGACCGGATCGGAGAGACCGTCATAGTAAATCCACTCCGGCGAGTCCGGATCGTCCTTGACGAACAAATCATAGCCCAGCAGCAGCTCTGCGGACGCCCTGTACAGCACAGCGGCCAGCCGAAGGCATCCCGCGGTGAGGACGGCGGCAGCCGTTTCGGAAAAGCCCGTGGGTATATCCCTTTGGAGCTTTTGGATTTCACGGTCGCTGAGCAATCGCTCATAGGAATAACGGCCGCCGAGCTGTCGCTGTAATTCTTTTTTGCGGCTCATAGATGCATCCCCTCCGAGAAATAGAAAGGATCGCTTTCGTCCATAGCCTGCTCGTCCTCATCGGGTTCATATTCGTCATAGTCCTCCGGCTCGTACAAAAAGTCATCCGTATCTTCCATATCAAACAGCGTCTGTTGAGGTTCCGGCTCTCGATGTGCGGCATAGAACTGCGCCGAACTTTCCATGACGGCACGGTCAAGCACATCGGTATCCAGCCCGCAGTCGTTGTAGCCCTCATAGACTGTTTGGTAATAATACGGGGAAGGCATACCGAAGCCCATCCTGAGATTCATGATATACACCATGGCGTTTACTTCTTCTCCGTCAAGCTGCACGGGAACATTCTGCTTAAAATAGTGGGAGGGATATCCCTCGTAGCGGTCGAGCGCCTGCTCGTTCTTTTCAGAAATCTCCCACACCGCAACAGGGACACAGGCGCCTTCTTTGGATGCAATGGTAGCAAAAGCGCTGTGCGGCTGTCCCTTGAACTGCAATTCGTAATTGTCAATCACGCCTGTGCCGTACAGCTTCGCGCCGGGACACCGATGCTTCATCTGACGGATGTTGAGGTTGCTGCCGTAGGCAACATACAATCGTTTGCTCATATATTTTTCTTTCACTCCTTACATCTGCATAGAAAAAGCAGGAGCGTTTTGCTCCTGCTCATCGGGTTCGGCAGTTGGTTCTTCTGCCGTTTGCTGTTCTTCTGCTTCTAACTCTGCCTGCCGCTTGGCGGCGAGCCTTGCTTTTTGCGCTTCCGCCTGAGCAGGATCACGCCATGCAATGTTGCCCTCCAGGTTTTTCAGCAGGTGCATCCGGGCGGTTTTGAATTCATCACCGATGAGTCCCAACCGCAAAAGCCAAGTGCGGAAGGTGTATTTTTCGTTCTCCGGATGGGTTTTCATACGGGAAGCACCGCGCTGCACAAGCGCCTGATGGGAAATGGCAAGGCAGAGCTGAATATATGATTTCACTTCTCCGGCATGGAGGGTGGAATTGAACATACGGAATTCTATCGTGCCTTTGGAAAACACGCTGTGCAGATTGAGGGCGTGATACCGGCTTTCGTCGTAGTGAAAATGCCGCCCGCTGCTGCCGTTGTACCACAGCCTTTCCACTTCAGCCATCGTTTTCGGGTGCTTGTGGTTGAGTTCCTCTAAAAACCGGGTGTCTGCTTTCTGACAATACTGCTCACGGCTGATCTGCACCTGTAATGTCTTGTACAGCAAATCCTCCTTGGACGCCATGATGTTCACAATATTGCGGAGCGTCTGCGGCGTATGGGAGGAGGCGTCCACATGAACATGGATGCCGCAGCTATCGTTGACTCGCGCGCCTCCGGCACGGAGCTTGCGCACAAGCTCCTGTACCGTTTCAATATCCTCGTACCGGCAGATCGGGGAAACAAATTCCACCGAATAGTCCCGGCTTGCCGAACGGTTGTTGCCGTTGCGGCAGCGGATGGAGGCGTCGCTCACCAGCTTCCATTGACGGTTGCGGTTATCCCTTACGGTATAGGCGTCATACCCGCCGCCTACATGGGTCGCCTGCGTATCGAAATGTCCCGCGATAATCCTTGCCGCCGCTGCTCTTGTCAGCCCGGTCATCTCAATTTCGATACCGAAGTTCTGGCTTCTCAAACAGAATCACCGTCCGTGCGATCGGGAGCGCCCACGGCAGAGGAAGGGACAGCCTTCGGCTTTTTCGGCTTGGCGGCCGCTTTGTTTCCGGCGCTCAGCTCGATAAACTCCCGCACACCGGCAGGCACATATTTCCCGTACAGCGCATCGGCGGCTTTTTCCATTTCTTCCTCAAAGGACAGGTCTTTCTGCGCCATATACAGTCTGGCGGCGGAGAGTTTTTCCGCGTCAAAGGACACGGGAATCACTGCTTTTTTCATGATGCTCACCTCATAGTTTCATCGTATAGTCAAATTCTTCGTTTTGGGTTTCGCCTCTGGCAACGGCAATCAGGCTTTGAACATCTTCGGGTATCTCGTCAAAGCCGACATGGATATCTCTCTCCACATCGGCGGTGTACCAATAGTCGTAAGGAATGAAGCTGTCGCGGATATATTGCTGTATATCCGCGTTCGTATCGGGATCGCCCTGCGACACGACGCCGTATGGCGTCAGGAAATCTGTTCCCCAGTGTTCGCCGGAGGATTCCAGATCCAGCGTGACAATGCCGAGGCACAGTTTTCCGGTATTGCGTGCGCAGATGACGGCGGGAATGCTCACGAATCCATAGCTGCCGTTATCCAGATAATCCGTGCCGTAGGTTTTGACAAAGGCGCTGTGCATTTCTTTCAGAACCTCTCCGGCGTAGCTTTTGTTCGGACTCATACAGGAGCATTCCAGTCGCACAAAATGCACGTTTTTCAAAACGGCATTCATGTTTTCTGAGAAACGCTCCTGCAGTCTTTCCTGTTCCAGCAGCTCTGCTGCCCGTTCCTTTGTAAGAAATCCGAAGTTATAGTCGTTTACCATTTCTTCCGCTTCGGTTACGGTTTTCGCTGCATCGTACCAATGGCTCTCCATTTGTGAGAGCGTGGCCTCCACGGTTTTCTGAACGTGGGTGGAATACATTTTCGCAGCGGCGAGGAATGCGTCCCGTCCCAGCGCCTTGTATACTCCATGCAGGCTTTTAACCTTTCCGCTCATTCTTTCTCCTCCATCACAGAGAGAGCACAGGACCGGAGGGATCGCTCTGCGCAGCCTCCGCTATTTCCATGCTCTCTGTGTTCTCCGCGGCTTTTATCCGTTCCACAAGGCTGTTGGTGATCACGCCGTGATAACCCTGCGGCCGTCTGATCCCGTATGCGCCATATTCTGCTTCCAAATCCTTCTCCACGCTGCGCAGCCCGTCCTGCGAGTGTCCCGCCGCAAAATACTTCCACTCGTTCTCCTGCGTAAAGATATATACATACTCTGTCCAGTTGTTGGGATCGTCGAGCTGCGCCATGGTCATTCTTACCGCCGCCACATCCTTATCCCCGCGGTCCCGGCCGTAGGCGACCGTTACGCCGCTCTGCCTCTCACCATAATCGAAGCTGTGGGGATAATCAGGATTGGGATACAGGCTTTCCGCAAGGTACGACAGATCCCCCAGCTTCAGCAGCTCGTCCACCTGTTCGGGCGTGTTGTAGCAGTCCAAAAGGAGCGCACCGTTGTAGGTGAGATACCCGTCGCTGTGGCAGTATACGGTCAGGTATTCGTCCTCTCCGGTCTGCTTTGCAATGAAGCTTCTTGTGCTCAATTTCCATTCCTCCTTCACATATGCAGCTTCGGATGTTCATCCTCGCTGTGGTAGATATCCTCGTCCGTCACATCCGCGCCGAGCATTCCGAGAACATTGCCGAGCTGCTCGGCTCCCGAACAGCAGTCCGGCGCGTTGGCAAGGTAGGCCGTGGTCTGCACCGCGTCCTCAGCCAGCAGGATTTCGTTGGTTTCGTTTTCCTGTTCCTTTCGTTCCTCTGTGGGCGTAATATCTTTGTTTCTCATGGTATCATTTCCTCCGTTTTTTTCATGCTTGCAGCGCTCCCATAGACTTTAATCTTCAGCAGGCACGGAGGCGCAGCGGCTGTAATACCCCGCGCCATAGGCGGCGCGCTGCGCCTGAACCGATTCTCCCTGATCGGCGGGCGCTTCAAAGTGGAACAGCACATAATCCGAGGCTTCCCGGACAGAGGATGCGTTTTGCAGCTTCTCAAGGACATGGGGGAAGCTTGTCTCCAGCTCATGGCACAGGAAGGCAAGCTGCATATCCAGATCGGCAATCGACGAGCCGCGCTCGGCTTTGTAAGCCAGCAGGCTTTCCTTCCTGTCCTGTACCGTCCACTGGGCAAGTCCGTATCCGGCGCTGTCGGTCGTAAAGTTCGCATACGCCCCGCTGTCCACCGCCGAAGTATACGACGCATCCGTATAACCGAGAGAGGCTTCATAGCTGTTCTGCAGGTTATCCGGCCGCAGCCCGCTTTCCGCATAGAGGTTGCCCATCAGTCCGGCAACGCCGTATGGGTTGCCGATCTTAGCATACAGCGCGTCCCATATCTTCTTTTCCTCCGGCGTGCTTCCCAGCTCCCCGTCAATATAGGTGATATACGGTATCTTCAGCCAGTGCGTCCAGCCGCCTGCCGAGAGCTCGGTTTCCACCACGCCGTATTTTGTCCCCTTAGCCTCGATTACTTTTCCTTCGCCAATATATATCCCGATGTGTCCTTCATGCCATACAGCCAGACCGGGGATTTCAGGGATGGTATCAATCGTGCCTTTCTCGGAAGCGTTTGCGTACATCGTATCGGCGCCGATATCCGGCATCCCGTTTGTGCCGTACTCCACCTCGTGCGTGTCGGGGTTAAGCCATCCGTATCCTTTAATCAGACCGTTGCAGTCGGCGGTGCGCCGTCCGATCCAGTTGGCTTCTATGAATTCCGCGTAGCCGCCGATCTCCTCCGGGTACTGCTCCAGCTTGGCGTTGTAGTAGCTTTTGGTCAGCACGCTGCCGTAGGTTCCCCATACATAGCCCCAGCCGTTGTCTTTCGCTTCCTTTGCCCATGTCACAAGGTCGAGGTTGTTTTTTGTATAGGGATCGATATAGCCGGAGGTGTCGATATATACAGACCGGATGGCGTCCATGATCTGCGCGAATTCCTCCGCTGAGATTTCTGTTCCGAAAGCGGCGTTGACGGCGTCAATGAGCTGCGCGTCGGTCTGTCCCTCGGCAAAGCAGTCCGTCAGTTTGGAGACGAAGTCTTCTGCCTGCGCGTGGTCATAGAGGCAAACGCTAAACAAAACCTGCGCCTCCGTAACCCGCAGCCCTCCAAACCCGGCTGCCTTCATCTCCTCCTCAATGCCGTACATGGTATCCTCTACAAACTGCAGCTTTGCCTGTTCCTCGGCGGACAGGTTCTCCACCACCATCGTCTGCAGGCGGCCTGTATCGATTTCAATGTCGCCGCTGAAGATGGATACCACGGCCACGATGGGCATAATGATGATGATAATGATCCCTAGCACGATCCCGCCGATGGTTTTTAATACCTTCGGGTTGGTGAGGATCGCAACAGCAATTTTCTTTAAGGCGGCGCCGACCGTGACGCTCATCGCCCGCCAGCCTTTCCGAACAGCGCCGCCTTGTAGTCGGGCGCGATGACCTGCAAGAGATACCGCTCGTTTCCGCAGCGGTAGAGGCAGGAGCCTCTTTCAGGATATTTGATCAGCTCAAACTCCGCGCCCTCCACCTGCAAGGCGTCCATATATTCCTTTGGGTTGATTTGTCCTGCATTGAACAGGAACTGATGGGTCGGAATAGAAAACAGCGGCTTTGTAAACTCCCGGATGGAGGGAATCAGAAAATCCTCGATATTCTGGCTTGCCAGAATGATCGAGGAATCCTTTTTCCGCACGCGCTTCATGGCGTTGCGGATATATTCGATTGCCGTCATGTTGGTAAGAAACAGGTACAGCTCGTCGATAGATGCCGCCGTATTGCCCTTGCCGAGGAGCTGATTGGACATGAAGGAGAGGATGTTGAACAGCATGGCGTCCTTCAGCCGCTTGTTGGTATCCAGAAGCCCCTTCACGCCGAACACGAGAAATTCGTCGTCCGTAATATTGGTGTGCCCGTTGAAGTATTTGCTCTCCGCGCCCACGCACATGGAGTGGATGCCAAGGCACACCTCCTGCAGGGTTTCCTCCGTGTAGAGATATTTCCGCTTGCTGTCGTAGCTGTAGAATTCCTCCTCGCACAGCTTGTAAAAGTCCTCCATGACGGGAAAGTCCGAGGGCTTTTTCGCGCTGTAGTCGGTAGAGTCGGTGATACCGAATCGTGCATACAGCTTTGAGAGCAGGATTTCAATGGTATCGATCTGGCTGTCGGTAAAATCCTTGTAGCTGCGGAAAAAGTCCTTCAGGAAGGCGATGTGCTGGGAGAGCCTTGTCGCTTTCCTGAACGCCGGGGGCGCGTCGGGATCGGCGCTGTCCGCATTATCAGCCCACGCTTTGGGTTCCAGGGGGTTAATGGTATACTCTCCGGATAGGAAATCGATATAGCAGCCGCCCAGCGCCGAACAGATTTCCTCGTACTCGCTTTCGGGATCGAGGCAGATGAGGCGCTTGCCGGATTCCCGAAGGTTGGTCAGGATGAGTTTTAACAGGTAGCTCTTGCCCTGGCCGCTGTTACCAAGGATTAAGATATTACTTGTCGTCTTGTCCTCGGCTCTGCGGTCAAAGTCCACCAGGATGTTCGTGCCGAACTTATCTCTGCCGATATAGATCCCCTGCGGATCGGTCTTGCCGGAGAAGTTGAAGGGGTACAGGTTGGCCGCCGAGCTTGCGGGCAGGACGCGCTCATACTGTGCGCCGAACCGGTTCGCGCCCACGGGCAGGACGGACAAAAAGCCCTCCTTCTGCCGCAGGGTGAGCCTGTCCACCGAAATCTTGGAGCGCGTCAGCTCCATTGCGATCTCGCTCTGCAGCTCCTTGAGCGCGTCCATGCTTTTTGCCTTCAGCTCAATGAACACGGACACATGGAGCAGCGGTTCGCGGTTCTTGCGGAGATTTGCCAGCAGCTCGATCACATCCTGCAGGTTGCCCTCCGCCTCGATGGTTTCGTTCATGTCGGTGCCGCCGCTTTTCAGCTTGTTTCTGCGGGTGGCGTTCTGGATGATCTTCCGCTGCTCCTGCGCCTCCACCAGCCGGTGGTAGATACGCAGGGTTACGCCGCTGCGGTCGGCAAGCTGGGCGAGGATCGCCTGTTCCTCCGTGGAGGGCGGGTATTCGCGGATTGCCCACACACAGCGATAGCTGTCGCCCAGGATATAATGGTCGGAAAGGAATTTGACCGTGCCGGGCAGGACCATGTCGAAGAAGTCCTTAGTGCGGATTTCCTCCATCTCCGCAGGGGTGAGTACCTTTGGTTTCCTTTTGAACATATTTAGCCTCCTTTTTGCTGTCCTGCAGACAGAAGGAGGGAGCAAAAAACAGCCGTCCTGCTGTCTGCAAAACGACTGTATCTGTTTCTTTTCGCTATTGTTTCACGCCTATGACAAGCAGTCTTCCATCCTTAGAGGAGCCGTAACAGGTGGACAGGGTGATGATCTGCTGTCCAAACACAGGCGCGGCGCCGGTATCATAGAGTGATTTTTGTAGAATTGCCGCGACCTGTCCGGCAAAACCTTCGCTGCCGGG
>JABLTK010093415.1_pt1 | contig 17819 bp, 16 predicted proteins | sample 7160131 | NCBI WGS metagenome assembly JABLTK01 (sample SAMN14651221, study PRJNA627086) | human gut metagenome | isolation source: feces | host: Homo sapiens
GATTTCGGCGTGGCGTTCGACGGCGACGGCGATCGCGCCGTATTCTTAAACGAGCGCGGCGAGCCGGTTCAGAACGAAAAATCCTTTTCGCTGTTCATCCGCGCGGCGCTGGCGGATCATCCCGCGCCCGTGGTGTACGATCAGAAATCATCCTCCATCGTGCGCGATACCGTGCTGGAAATGGGCGGCACACCGCTGCCGGAGCGCAGCGGCCACGCGTTCATCAAGCGGCGCTTTCTGGAGCATCACGCCGCCGTCGCGGGCGAGGTCAGCGGCCATTTCTTCTTTGGCGGGCTGGGCTATGATGACGGCCTGTTCGCCGCGCTGTACATGGCGGAGCTGCTTTCGCAAAGCGAAAAAACGCTGGGCGAGCTGACCGACGCGATCCGCATTCCCCCGATCACGCCCGATTTGCGCTACTTCTGCCCCTACGATCGGCAGGAGGAATGCCTGCGCCGCGCGGAGCATATGGCGGCGGAGGACGGCGCGCAGATCAGCCGCATGGACGGCGTTCGCGCCGATTTCGGCGATCGCTGGTTTTTGATTCGCAAATCCGTGACCGCCGAGCAGATCACGCTGCGCGCCGAAGCGCAGACGCAGGATCAGCTGACCGCGCTGGTCGATCGCATCTTAGCCGTGCTTCCTGAGGACGTGCGCCGCGCGAACGATCTGCAAATCCGCTAAAATGCGCTAAAAACCGTGCCGCGCGCGTTACGAACCGGATTGTACGCACGAAAAGGGTGGATTTTCGCCGCGTGTTGGTATATAATGACGCTAAGCGATTGAACAACACAGGAGACGAACCATATGAATATTGTGATCGTTGGCTGCGGCAAAATCGGATCCACGATCCTTTCCGATCTGCTGTCGGAGGGGCACGACATCGTGGCGGTGGATTCCGATCCGCAGGTGCTTTCCGAAATATCGAACATCTACGACAGCATGTACGTATGCGGCAGCGGCACCAACTGCGATACGCTGGTGGAGGCGGGCGTGGAGCGCGCGGAGCTGTTCATCGCCGCCACGGGATCGGATGAATGCAACATGCTCAGCTGCTTCATCGCGAAGCGCATGGGCGCAAAGCACACCATCGCGCGCGTTCGCAACCCCGAATACAGCGAAAAGAGCTTCGGGTTCATGCGGCGGCAGCTGGATATTTCGATGATCATGAACCCGGATCAGCTGGCGGCGCAGGATATATATTACACGCTAAAGCTGCCGGGCGCGGTCAAGATTGAATATTTCGCCAGCCGAAGCTTTGAAATGGTGGAGCTGCGCCTGAAGGAAGATTCGCCGCTGTGCGGCGTACAACTGCATGAGCTGCGCAAGCGCTACGACGCCAAATTCCTGATCTGCGCGGTGCAGCGCGGCGACAGCGTGGTGATCCCGGACGGCAATTACGTGCTGGAGCCGGGCGCCCGGATCGAACTGACCGCCGCGCCGACCGAAATATCAAAGCTGCTGAAGCTGCTGGGCATTCTGCGCAAGCAATCAAAGAGCGTAATGATTCTGGGCGCGAGCCGCGCGGCGTATTACCTTACGCGGATGCTGCTCGCCAGCGGCACGGGCGTGACCGTGATCGAACGGGATCATCAGCGCTGCCAGCACTTTTCCGAACTTCTGCCCGGCGCGACGGTGATCTGCGACGACGGCAGCAAGCAGGAGCTTCTGATGGCGGAGGGTCTTACCAGCCGCGATGCGTTCGTATCGCTGACCGGCATGGATGAAGAAAACATTCTGGTTTCCTTCTTCGCCCTTTCGCAGGGGCTGCCGAAGGTGATTACGAAGGTCAACCGCGATGAGCTGCACGCCACCGCCGAACGGCTGGGGCTGGACAGCCTGATCGCATCGCGCCACGTGAGCAGCAACGTGGTATCGCGCTACGCCCGCGCGCTGCAGAATTCGCTGGGCAGCAATATGGAAGCGCTGTACCGCATATTGGACGGCAAGGCGGAAGCGATTGAATTCGCCGTGCATTCCGATTGCGTGCTGACCGGCATTCCGCTCGCGGAAATGCGCCTGCGCAGCGGTATACTGATCGCGGGCATCATTCGCGGCAGAAAGACGATCATCCCCTCCGGTACGGACTGCATCTACGTGGGCGATCACATCATCGTGCTCGCCGCAGGCATGCAAATTCACCAGCTGACCGATATTCTGCTGCCCTGAGGATACATATTATGAATCGTAAAATGATATTGCGCATGATCGGGCTGATGCTGCTGGCGGAAGCCGCGCTCATGTCGCTGCCAGCGATCACCGCGCTGATCTACGGCGAAGCCTGTTTCTGGGCGATTTTGATTTCGATGGGAATCGCGGGTGCGGCGGGACTATCGATCCATCTGCTGTGCAAGCCGGAAACGCGCGTGATCTACGCGCGCGAGGGCTTCGTAACCGTGGCGCTCACCTGGCTGGTGCTCTCCGCCGTGGGCGCGCTGCCGTTCTTCATCAGTGGCGAGATCCCGAATTACATCGATGCGTTTTTTGAAACCGTTTCCGGCTTCACCACCACCGGTTCATCGATCCTGACGGACGTACAAGCCATGAGCCACGGTCTGCTGTTCTGGCGCAGCTTCACCCACTGGGTGGGCGGCATGGGCATACTGGTATTCCTGATGGCGCTGGTGCCGGGGCTTTCGGATCGATCGATCCACATCATGCGCGCCGAAATGCCCGGCCCCGTGGTGGGCAAGCTGATGCCGCGCGCAAAGGATACCGCCAGCATCCTGTACAAGATCTACATCGTGATGACCGGCGTGGAAATCGTTTTGCTGCTGCTGGGCGGCATGCCGCTGTTTGAATCCATCGTGCACGCGTTCGGCACCGCCGGCACGGGCGGCTTCGGCATCAAGGCGGACAGCATCGCGGGCTACAGCCCGTATCTGCAATGGGTGATCACGATCTTCATGCTGCTGTTCGGCGTGAATTTCAACCTGTACTATCTTCTGCTGGCGCGCCGCTTCCGCGCCGCGCTGCAGGGGGCGGAGGTATGGTATTATTTCGGCATCGTGGGCGCGAGCGTTGCGCTGATTACAGTCAACATCCTGCCCATCTACCAGAACTTTTCGACCGCGCTGCGCCATTCGGCGTTTCAGGTTTCTTCGATCATCACCACCACCGGCTATGCCACGGCGGATTTTAACCAGTGGCCGCAGCTGTCCAAATCCATATTGCTGGTTTTGATGATGATCGGTGCGTGCGCTGGCTCCACCGGCGGCGGTTTGAAGGTCAGCCGCGCGGTAATGCTGTGCAAAACCGCGATGAAGGAACTGAAATACCTGGTGCATCCGCACTCGGTCAGCTCCGTGCGGTTCGAGGGCAAGAATGTCGACGGCGCGACGCTCAAGAGCGTCAGCAGCTATTTCGTGCTGTATATGGTGATTACATGCGCCACATTCCTGATTCTGTCCGTGCAGGGCTTCGATCTGGAAACGAATCTGTCCGCCACGATTTCCTGCTTCAATAACATCGGCCCCGGTCTGGGCGCGGTCGGCCCCGCGAGCAATTTCTCCGCCTACAACGGCTTTAACAAGCTGGTGCTTTCGCTGGCGATGCTGCTGGGCAGGCTGGAAATCATGCCGCTGATTCTGTCCCTCTCCCCCGCGATGTGGGCGAAGAAGCGCACCATAAGATAAGTTAAGTTTTGGCGTTCCGGAGTATTCGGAACGCCTTCTGTGCGTCAAAGCACGTTTTTATGGGTATATATACTTCAGAACAACTAGGCCAAATCATTCAGAAAGGAACTGCGCGTATGTATTGCACGAGAAAAGTTACCGATAAAATCACCTGGATCGGCGGTGAGGATCGCCGTCTTGCCCTGTTTGAAAACGTATATCCCATCCCGACCGGCGTATCCTACAACAGCTATTTCATCGATGATGAAAAGACGCTGGTGATGGATACCGTAGATCGTTCCGTTTCCGGCCAGTTCTTTGAAAACATCGCGCACATGCTGGGCGGGCGCAGGCTGGATTATCTGGTGGTCAACCATATGGAGCCGGATCACGCCGCCACGGTGTATGAACTGATGCTGCACTATCCCGATACCACGATCGTGTGCAACGCAAAGATTCGCGCGATGCTGGATCAGTTCTTCCATTTTGAAAAAGCGCCCGAAGTGCATATCGTGAAGGAAGGCGATGTGCTGTCCACCGGTGCTATGCAGTTTACGTTCGTCATGGCGCCGATGGTGCATTGGCCAGAGGTCATGATGACCTATGAAATCACGAACAAGATCCTGTTTTCCGCGGATGCGTTCGGCACGTTCGGCGCGCTGAACGGCAAGATCTTCGCCGATCAGGTGAATTTTGAGCGCGATTATCTGGATGAGGCCCGCCGCTATTACACCAACATCGTGGGCAAATATGGATCCCAGGTGAACGCGATTCTGAAGAAGGCTTCCACCATTCAGATCGACATGGTATGCCCGCTGCACGGCTTCGTATGGCGCAGAAACATCGGCGATTTCATCGCAAAGTACCTGAAATGGGCCTCCTATGAAGCCGAGGAGCCGGGCGTAGTGCTCGCCTACGGTTCCATTTACGGCGGCACGGAAAACGCCGCCAACATTCTGGCGACGCTGCTCACGGAGCGCGGAATCAAGGTGGAAATGTTCGATGCTTCCGCCACGCACCCCAGCTACATCCTGTCCAAGGCGTTCCAGTACAGCCATCTGGTGCTGGCGAGCGCCACCTACAACGCGGGCATCTTCGTCAGCATGGAAAATCTGGTGCACGATATCGCGAACCACAACCTGCGCAACCGCCAGATCGCACTGATTGAAAATGGTTCCTGGGCGCCCACCAGCGCAGGGCTGATGCGCCGCGCGCTGGAAAACCTGAAGGGCACGCAGTTCATTTCTGCGCCCGTCACCATCCGCAGCGCGCTGGAGGAGGATCAGATCGCGGATCTGGCCGCGCTGGCGGACGCGATCGCGGAAACCATGCCCGCAGCGGAACCGGCGGCATCCGCCGCCGAAGCGCCCTCGGGGATCGATCCCGCCGCGTTCTTCAAGTTCAGCTACGGCCTGTTCGTACTGACCGCGCGCGAAAATGATCGTCACAACGGCTGCATCATCAACACCGGCATCCAGCTGACCGATACGCCCCGCCGCATCGCCATCGCCGTGAACAAGGCAAATCACACCCACGATATGATTCAGCGCACCGGCGTATTCAACCTGTCCATCCTGACGGAATCCGCGCCGTTTGAGCTGTTCCAGCGCTTCGGCTTCCAGTCCGGCCGCGATGTGAATAAGTTCGACGGCAACCCCTATGAAATCCGCGTGAGCGATAACGGCCTTGTCTACCTGAATCAGTACGCCAACGCCTTCATTTCCGGCAAGGTGGTGGACGCACTGGATTACGGCACGCACACGCTGTTCGTCGCCGAGGTCACGCAGGCGCAGACGCTGAACGCGGAAGCCAGCGTCACCTACGCCTACTACTTCGACCACATCAAGCCCAAACCCGCGCCGAAGCAGGATGATAAGCCCGGCTGGGTGTGCAAAATCTGCGGCTATGTCTACGAAGGCGAAGACCTGCCCGATGATTACATCTGCCCGCTGTGCAAGCATCCCGCCGCCGATTTTGAAAAGCAGCGCTGAGCAAGCGCCGAATCATTAAACGCAGCAAGCAGAAATTTCAACTTCGTCAGGAGTATTTCAAAAATTTCTGCAGCTGTGGGGTTTGTCTGTACTCTGCCCCGCCGCAATTCAGCGGCGGGGCAGAGTAATTATTCCATTAACTCAGATCGACCAGCACCGGTATTTCCTCATGCCGAATCAGATAGCCATAGATATGGTACATCAGCGCGACCATCGAATCGAATGTTTCTCCGTCGGCGCACCGGACGCATACCGGAATTTCCGGATGGGGATTTATGCCGAAGAAGCACAAATCCTTTTTGCAACATAGTCCCATTCGTAAAGGGCGCGGCTGGGCGACAGCGATACCCAATCAAAATATCCTACGCGCGCGGTATACGGATAAAACTGACCGTCTATGAACACAATGCTTTCATTGATGAAAACAACATCCTTCACATCGCCGATTTCCAACGTATCCGGATCCGACAGCGTATATTCGGCGGCCAGACAGACCGAATTCATCATGAAAACACAGATGAGCGCAACCAACAGTACCCGCTTGCAAAACTTAACCATTATACAAAGCACCTCCCGTCCAGTATTTGCAGTATTCTTCCATTCAGTCCGTTTCCACATAGGCAAGCTGTCCGGCGTTATCGCGCACTTCGTACAGGCTGTTCGGATCATCTGCCTTCGCCTTGTTTTCATACAATATGTATGTAGTCCCGCTGCGCAGATCGATCATAATCGGAACGGATATTTCCAGTTGCCAGTTGTTCAGCGACCATCCCTCGAACCGATTGGGCACGCCCATATAAAACAGAAGCGTTTGATCGGAATTTAAGATCACATTTGATCCCGCCATGATTCGATGCGTCAGAAAAATCTGTTCTCCCTGCTGATTCGTCAATTCTTCTATATTTCCGGTATCGACAGCCAGCTTGAACAATCGAACATCGTGATTCGGATCATGCGCCGCAAACAGAATCGTTGTTTCATCCAGCCAGGCAATGCATCTGCTTTCAAGGTAACTGCATTCCAGTTTCGACAGCGTTGTTTCATCGATGAAAACTGAAATTTCCCCGTTCGGATTTTCAACGCATATGGTTCGTTTGGGATTATCCGTGATCTGTCCCAAGCCGGTTATCCATGCAAGATTTCCATTGGGTTGAATCGCATATCCGTCAATCAACCGATGATTACGCCCGTCTTCGTCCGTTTCAAAATTGTTCAGCGAATACTGATATTCATGCCCCGATTCAGATCGTCTGCACAGCACAGCCTCCGTAGGCGCGGGATAATACACAACTTCAGCAACGTCATCATTCCCTCCTCCCGCCACCGAAAGTCCCTTATCCTTCAACGCCTTAAAATAGTATAAATCGCCGTGCATATAGGCGCGCACGGTCTGTTGTCCTGAATCATAATAAGGAATCGGAATGGAATAGGTACTGAGCAGCGTTTTTGTACCGTCGCGCGAAACATGCCAGATTTCCATCGGCGTTTTTTCTACAGCAAATAAAAGACCATCGTACTCTGCCGGATCGCTTTGGATGATGTAGCCCGCGTCCAATTGCCATTCCGATACCTTGCCATCGTCCAGCGTAATTTGCTTGATCAATTTGGGTTCCCACGAATGCAGTCCCTCAATCGTCCAGATACTCTGACCTTTCGCCTGAAATTCGGAAGCATCATAGAGCGGCGCGCCGTTTGCGGAAAACCATTTTACTTCATCTGATTGCGGAAAAAAAGCAGACGCGCTGCCGACCGCCATCATCAGGCTGCACAGCATCAAAACGCACAAAATCCTCTTGTTCAAACGATACCGCTTCATACCCGCCTCCGCCGTCAGTTAGATATTATCTTAAATACAGTATAACATTGCTCGCTGAAAGTGTCAATTAACAGAAAACAGCGGAGCTGCCAATGTGCAGCCCCGCCCTTTTAAAGAATCAAATATCGTACTGATTTTCCATTTGCACCCATTGATCTGTTGCTACGCCATACGATTCAAGCGATGCAGGAAGATATGCAACAAAGCTCGCACCATCCGGGTTTTTATAGAGCGTTGGCGAACATCCGCTCTTATTGATTCTATTTCGCCCACGACAGCTGTCCGGTCTGATTCCTGAATTCACCTTCAAACGATGATTTTATGTTATTCTGATAAAGCACATAGTTCTTTCCTGTGTTCAAGTCAATGATATGCGGAACAGCGACTTCATCATAGCAAATATCCCATTCGATCGCGCGATTCGGGCTGCCGAGATAGGCAATCAGGTTTTCTTCACGATTGTAATAGACGCAGGACGCGCCTTGAATGGAATGATACATTATAATCGGGTTTCCATCGACATTCAGCAATGGCGTGACTTCGCCGCTGCTCAATTGCAGCATGTACAGATGCTCAAGCATATAGTCGTCGATACTTCCTTTGCTTCCGAACATCAGATGATCTTCATCGATCCAGCACAGGCTTTGACCATATATCCCGCCATTGTATATTTCATCGTTATCCCAACTCAACTGTTCTTCGATCCCTCCCGGCAAAACCTGTTCCACGCCCTGTCCCGGCGTTTCTACCAGCAACGATCTTGCCGCAGTGCGATAATAGCTTATCCTTGAAGCAGTGACCCATACCACCTTTCCATAGGGAGATATGGCAAAATAATGAAACATTGAATCCGAAGGATGAGGATCGTTGTTCAGTTGATAGACGTATTCGTTGCCCTCAGCATCGATACTGCAAAGCACTGCGGGATATGGTGAGAATCTGGGTTCATCCGGATCAATTTTTTCCAGGGATTTGATGTAATACAATGTGCCGTGCATATACGCGCGAACGGTCTGAGGGCCATGCTCCCAATATGGATAGGTTATGGTGTAGCTGGCCAACTGTTCCCGCTGGCCATCCGGCTGGGTCAGCCAGATTTCCACCTGTTCATCATCCTCAACGGCATACAGAACACCGTCGTACTCGTCGGGATCCTTTTGAATGATATACTCGTTATTGATTGTCCATTCCCTTACTTTTCCACTTTCCAGTGATATGCATTTGAGTAAGTGCAGCTCTTCATATCTCTCGTCACGCCGATCATTCACAATTGTCCAGACGATTTCGCCTTTGTAATTACTATCTTCCGCATTATATATCTGTCTTGGATCGGACGTATAATATATGGCGTCGGGAATTCTCTCGTTTTTCCATGGATCCTCAGCAAGACAGCAGATATGTAAAAAAGATAGGATCATCACAATGCTCAGGCATATCAAACGTTGAATCCGACAGCGCACTCTGTATCCCCCCTTATAGATGATTTTTTTAACTATATTATAGCACCGATCTCGGCATTTTTCAAGGGAATCGCTATTTTTGAAAAGCCTACCCGGCGATGTACCGGAAAACCAGTCACGGCAAAAGTATATGATCGATTTGTCGTGACTGGATGGTTTGTTGCCTGATAATTCAGGAATCAGTCAAAAGGATGATTCTGATTATCCGCTCTTTTCATAACGTATTGATCATTATAGGGTGTTCCCGTTACTCATTGCAGTCCACTGCCCTGTGGCAACACCATAAGGCTTTAAAGAAGCAGGGAGATAAGCCAGAAACATAGTATGATCAGGATCGTCGAAATAGCTATACAGCGTATTTGACCCGAGCGCTTTTGCAAACACGGCAACCGTTCCAAACCCATTGACATCCCCCGAAATAAAAGTAACGAAGGAGTTATTCATCGTGCATGTCGTGCACTGTTTTGTAGAATCATGTACCCATGAAGAGACATAACTGTCAAACGTGCTGGCAAAGTTGATGATCTGGTTCGATGTAGCACTAAATGTCCATTCTCTTGCGGTATAGCGGTCACTGATATAGCTGCAATTTGTACCCCTATAAGCATTTGGAAACACAAGAACCTTATTGTTTCCCCTGAAAGAATAAACAGGATTCGTAACCGAAACGCCGAAATGTGAAACACTACCTTCGATCATCAGATCAACCTGTCCTGCGCTCGTTGATTCGTCGTTTACAGGAATAAAAAATCTAACATGACAAGTCATTTCTATCACCTCTCTACATTTATAGCGATACAATCGGCCATCCGACGAATTTGCCAACCTGAGTATAAAGAACTCTCGTATACATTCGCCTCGACAGAGATCCGCTCACAATATCGCTTAGGTTCACGATACCGAGCGCGTTCATCCAAACAGATACCGCAACAAAGCAGTTTTTATTGTAGATGCTGTAGGTATTAAATGAACCCGTCGGGCGAAATTGAATAAGCTGGTTGCTGGCGCTCGTTGTCGTATTGCAAACAGAGTCGAAGCTATCTAGAAGATTCTCTATATCTGCTTGTGAAACCGAGAAGTGCCACTTATAGTATGAACAATCATTTTTTACATCTGCGTCAGCTAGCGGTTTGATGGTTAGATTGTTGTCTGTTCCCCATGAGAATACTGGACGAACCATTGAAACACTCGAATCACCTGTTGGAATTCCAAAGTGCCCACCAAAGTCAATTTCTTGATCAATGATCAAGTCATAATGCCCAATACTATCATAATCACCTGAGCTTGCGTTGGTCTGGTTATTGGGGACAGCAATTCTTACGTAAACATCTGCCATAATTGTATACCTCCTTTAGTTACAGTAGTTCGAATTAAATATCTTCTATTCAATTGTCCCTCCCAATTACACTATGCAGCAATCAAGGGCACCACCTCCTTTCCGTACTTTCTTGGGCAAATGCCACCCCCGCTGGCAACGAACATGCGCCACGGTATCAACCGATATGTGAACATGAACAATGAAAAACAAATGGAGCAAAAACGCCGAAATACATTTGAATGTGCGGCATGAACGGATGATCTCCGGAAGATTTCTACCTGCATGTTTTCCCCTGTATCGCATGTTCCCGTGTATGGCGCTGCGTTGTCATCGGTCAGATCGGATGCGGGATTGCCCGCATCCGTCCATAAACCCATTCTTCGCTGTACCCAAGCAGTTTTTGAGGCTTGGCCTTATGGCCTCAAAAACGTCGTTTGATTGCGGTCATTCTTGCCGACCGCAATCAACGGCGCGGCAGCTGCTGGGATTAAACGCCCTGCGTTTAGCGCGGCAGCTGCTGGGTGCAGGCTCAGCCTGCTTGCTGGCTGTCGGTACCGCCGACGCGCTTCATCATTTCATATCCGCCGTTGGAGGCGAGCGATACGATGGCGGCGTTAAACAGCGTCAGCACCGCGTTGGACAGCGTAAAGTTTCCGGAGAACACCGTCGCCAGCAGCAGCGTGACCAGCGCCAGAACATACGACCATAGCTGCGTCGGAATACGGGATATGCCCTTCAATTCCTTCGTCAGCTGGGTCAGCACCGCCGTCGCCAGCATCGCGCCCGCATAGGTGCCCAGATAGCTCCATTCAAAAAATTCCATGCTTCCACCTCATTTCACGATCATCCCGACCGCCGCGCCCACCGCGGCGATCACGATATATTTGATGATTTCAAACGTGACCTTTTTCCATCTTTCCGCGGGCTCCTGTTCGATCTTGCCCACCCGCTGATCCACCTGCTCCACCGCCAGCTTGATCTCCCGCAGCGCGCGGGTCATGTTTTCGATCGCATCCCCCTGCCGCTGCAGCGTGATCAGAATATCGTTCTGGCGGCGGGTAGATTCCTCCAGCGCATCCAGCCGGCGGCGGAAGGATTTGTGCTCCGCATCGTGCCCCGCTACGATCTCCCGCAGCCGCGCAATGTCCTCCATGCCTTTGATCTGTTCCATCATTTTTCTCCCTGCGCACTCTTTTCCAGACGCGCATATTTGCCGGAAACCCAGCCCGCGCCATCCGCGTACTGAATCTTCAGCCAGCCATCCTCCGACACTTCGCCCGCATAGACGTGTACGCTGCCCTCCTGCGCCGTGCCGAGCTTCGCGCCGTTCGTATTCGGCGCGTCCCGCACATAGCATTTGCCGCCCACGATGCGCACAACCGCGCCCTCCTGCGCATCATCGCGCAGCTGATCAATCAGTGATCCGATGGTATCCGGCCCCGCTTCGCCGTCCACGGTCAAATCGTGGTCGCGCTGATAATCGCGCACCGCCATTTCCGTTGCATCGCCAAAATCGCCGTCCGCGCCCCAGCGCCCGCAATCGTACCCCAGCTGAATGAGCATGCTTTGCAGCTGGCGCACATCTTCGCCCTCCGAACCGTTCCGCAAAATGCGATCCCCGATCACCATGGGTTTCGCGGGCGCGGTATCCGCTTTTTTGCCGTTCGATAACACCACCACGGTGTGCCCTTTCGTGCGCGTCACCAAAATATCGCCGCGGCACAAACGATCCGCAGACTTCGTGTATTCGCTGCCGGTCAGTTCCGTAAACGCGCCGGTGTTCATCAGATACGAAGCCTCCGTCGCCGTATTGAAATTGCCCACCACGATGCCCGCAAAGCGGCAGCACACGCGCACCAGCGCGGAACAATCCGTCTGCGTATCGCGCTTCGCCGCCGCGGGGTCAAAGCCCGCATCGCGCACCTGATTGAATAAATCATTGCGCTGATTCTGGTTGTAACCGATGCGGTTGTTCGCGCACGCGCGTTCCATCGCCTTCGCAATCCGTTCGCGCGCATATGCGTCCCGCGCGCGGAATACCCGCCAGCCCTTGCTGTGCGCGTACCAGTTCTGGGTGCTTACCTCGCGCCCCGTCTGATCGCCGGGCTTGCCGCCCGTGATCTTGCCATTCTCGCCCATTCGGGCAGAACCAATTCTTACCGCCATAATGATCATGCTCCCTTCGTGTATTCCACAATCAGCGTAATCCGCGAAATATAGCTGAACACTTGCGCCAGTTTCACGCGCGGGCATTTGTCATTCCCGAAATACGCGATTATCGCGTGATCGGTGTCCGTAGGCCATGTGTACGGGATTTGATACACCTGCCCATCCGTCCATTGCATGGCGCCGGTCATCGATATGATCGTTCCCGCGTCCGCGATGGCCGAAAACACGACCTCTCTGCCCGCCCACGCACTTGAATCGGCCGTCGTGCAGACCACGCGGTATACGTCCTTGCCGTCGATCCACTTATACGGCATTTTGGTTTCGGTCGTCGAATAGTCCATGCTCGCAATCCCGCCGTCCGCGTAAATCGGATAATCGCACTCGAACGCGGGATTTCCCTGCGTAGACCGTTCGCAATACCCGCCGAATCGAACACCGCCGGTGGTCAATCCGGCTAAATGCATGTTGGTGAACGCGATCCCGATTTGCGCGCCCATCTGCGCGGATTCGTAGCTGTCGGACAGCACCAGCAGGAAATTCCATGCGCTGCCCAGCGCCCAGCCGTCCGGTTTTTCGATTAATCCGGTCGCGTTGGTCAGCCCTGCAATCGCATCGCTGATTCTGCTGGTCAGATCGATGCTCTGCGCGGTCGATGTATCGATCTCGCCCGTTCCGTAATAGACCTTCATGGTGAATCCGCTCGCGCCGTCGCCAAGACCGATCTTCAAATCCGTCATGGTGTTCACGCCATTGTCGGACTTGATCCAGCCGTCAATGGGATGCTGCGTCGCGCGCGATACGTTGAACGTTTCAATCGTCGGATTGTAACGCTTATCCAGCGCCGTACACAGTGCCGCTTTCTCCGCATCCGCGCCAGCGATCGTTACCTTCACATACAGCTGCGTTGCGCGGGCTGCGTTCGCCCATGCGGGAATGGTCAGCGTCTGATTGATCTGCGCCGTTTCCGCTGCCGGAATGGTCACGTCCACGGTCACAGCGTCGCCAACCGCCACGTCTGCGCCGTCCACCTCGCGCACCACCTGCAGCTGCACCGCGCTGATTTCCGATTCGGTGATGTTTCGAATCGATGCCGATACGTCCACCGATTCGCCAAGCGCGATCATCGCCCTGTCCGCAACCAGATATTCGATCACCGTCAGCGGCGTTGCGTAGTCGTATTCGATGGTCAGCGTGCCATACTGGCAGGTTCCGTAGACATTGGAACTGGTCGATTCGTTCTGGCAGGAAATGTAGATCGCCGTCGCGCCGCCGTTGATCGTGTTCTGAATCAGCGAAATCGAATCGTGCGGCGCCGCACGCGATGTACTGATCCATTGCATGGATGACGTCGACGTGCCCTTCGCATCGCCCAGATACACACCCGCGCCGCGCCCATAGCACCGCGCATCCTGCACGCGGATATCGTAGGTGCTGGTAGACGACGTCTGCCATGAAACGGTCGCGCGCGTGATGATGATATCGCGCCCGGCGCGCTCCGTCTGCAATGCAGTCATATCGTACTGCCACTGCGCCATGTGCTTCTTCTTTGCGCCGCAGTACACCGCACCGTCCGCGCCCGCTTCTTCTGCTGCACCCGTGTTGTAGTAAATCCTGTACGTCTGCACGCGCGGCAAGGTCATTGTCGCCATAGCTTACGCACCTCCCATGTAGTCGAACGACAAGCCGCCGTCCGCCGCCTGCCTGATCTGATAATCTCCCAGCGTCATGCTGTCCACGCCGAAGGATGAAAACGTAGAATCATTCACGCGCACGTCCACGCTGTCCTGATCAATCAGCACCTCGCTTTGCGCATCGCTCCGGCGCACGTGCAGCCCGTCCCTGTCGATGTATACGATTCGCTGCTGTTCGGCAATGGCTTCGCGTTCTTCCGCGTTCTGCGTGCGGTCGAAGATCGTTATCGAACCAGTGATTTTCATTCGATCACCGTCCCCAGAATTCAAACGTCGTGCCCGCGGGAATCTTAACGCCGGTTCCGTAGATGTACATCAGCACCGCCTTGATGCTCGTAACCGTGCCCACCTCGCCGGATGTATCGCCCGCGCTGCGATAGGCAACGCCCGCCACCTCTGCACTGGCGTTTGTGGTGCATTCGCACTGCCAGCGCCCGCATCGGTTGTACCAGCGCGTTTCGGTGTGGCGCGGCGCGGTCGCGTTCTGCAATGCGCCCGGCGTATCCGCTTTAGCCGTTTTCCATGTGCCCGCACTGTTTTGCAGATACAGCGAAAATCGCACGTTGTAGCTTGCTGCCGGAATGGTCGCGTACATCACCAGTTCCTCAACGTCAAACGGATTGCCGCTGTCATCTGCCGTAAACCGAATGAAATTCGTGGTTCCGTCCGCGGTTTCCGTGTGCAGCTTTTTGAACTTCCGATCCGCACGGTCTAAAATTGCATCGATCTGCGCGCCGGTTCGGTTCAATGTATAGTTCGCCATCAGTACACCTCCAACACAGTCAATGTATCGTTATTGCTGTCCAGCAGAATATCGCCGTCGCTGGTCAACAGCTCCACCGCGTCCAGCACATCGCAGGAATACACCGCGTTGTACCGCACATCCCCGCCGCTGATCACAACAGATTTCACGCCCCTGTGCGCCGCATTCCAGATCGCATCCGCGTCCGGATCGTCGCCCGATCGCCGCCAGCGAAAACGCGCCGCCGGAATATCATCCGTCCGCTCGATCGCGCCCTGATACACCCGCGCGGACAGGGTGGTGCTGGAACCGTCCGTCAAGACATCTGCATTCGATGATACAATCTCCACGCGCCACACGGTCGCATCGCCGACCATGATTTGCAGGAAATTGTTGGAGCGGATATCCATGGTGTTCAACTGATCGATAAACGCCTGACGCGCAAGCAGCGTGCCCACGTCAATGCGCGCCGCATCGATCTTGTTCACCAGCGCATAGGTCGCGTAGATGTTCGCCGCCGACAGGTTTTCCGCGGTGATGTCCGTCGCCAGAATCACGCGCCCCGCGTCCGTGTGCCCCTGCGATATTTCGTCCTCCGTCACGGTCGTCAGCGTCGCTTCTACAGTTCCGTCCGCATTCACGTCAATCCGGTAATAGTTCCCGTCCGATGCGCGGATGCACAGATCGCCAATCGTCGCCGCTACGATCTGCGCATACATCACGCGCAGATTCCTGATGAACGCTTCGCCGGACACCGTGTTTTCCACGTTCAGCGCCGCCGAAATCAGATGCCGGATCGTCGCCGCGTCGAAGGATGCGCTGCCCGCTGTGATCACCTGAAACGCCGCCAGCGCCGCCGCGAGCTGATCTGTTGCAATGCTGCTCGCGGTCAGCTCTCCGATCTTCGCCGTCACCGCCGCGATCGATTGCGCGTCCACCGCACCCGCCGCCAGCTTTTCAGCGGTCACGCTGCGCGCCGCCAGCTTGTCCGCAGTGATGCTGCGCGCAGAAATCAAATTTCCGTTCACCGCGCCCGTGAGCATGGCGGCGTTGATCCCGCCCTCCGGCGTGATGATGCGCTGCACGCCCGCATCGCCCTCAGCAGGAACGGCGCACGTTAGCTGCGCGGAAAATCCGGATGCGTAGGTCATGGTCTGTCCGGATATCAATCCATCATATGTCTGCCCCGCCGCATCGGTGATGCGTATGCGGCTGCCGATGGTCAATTCGGGATCGCCGCGCCATGTAACCTCCAATGCGCGCATTCGGCAGCCCGCAATTGCATTCGCCGCGCCCTGCGCGATCTGCGCATTCGCAAGCAGCGGATTTCCATCGATCGTCAGCGGAAATATCGCCGTATGCGCATCGGTACCGTAATACGTCGCATCGCCGATGATCAGCGCGTCCACCGGCCCATAGGCGGAAACGCCCGCGTCCATGCGCATGTACGCGTCCGCGCCGATTTCATAAATCGCATCCTGCCAGACCGGCACGATCTGCAAATCCCCGCGCCGCCCGATGCGCACAAAACAGCCCGCTGCCGCCGCGATCATGCCCATCGCCGTACGCAGCGATACCTCGCCCCATTCCGGCTCAGCTTCGATCACCGCATTGCCGTTGGGCACCGTCCCCGAAAAGATATATCCCGCCTGCGCCGCCGCGCGGTTCCACAGCGCCGAAAGCGTGCAGGGATAATCATCCGTATCCGAAAACACGCCGGACAGCATGGTTGCGATGCTGTCCGACGCGGTAATTCGAATCTTCGCTTCGGAGGTTGCATACACCGCGCCGCTGATCACGAACGCGCCCAGATCGCGCTGCACGATGGTATCTCCGTCCGCCACGCCCAGCTTCAGCTGCAGCGTGGATCCGATCAGCTCCTTTGCGCCCAATATGCCCCCGCCGCTGTTCCACTGTCCCGCATCGTTGGCAAGCTCCAGCACGCATTCCGCACACAGCACGCAGCCGGGCGTCAGCGCGCTGTCCGCGCCCTCCGTAATCGTAAAGGATGCGATGTGATCGCCCGTCAGCGCGACCGCCGTGCCGGTGTTAAATGTGATGCTGCCCGATACGCGAATTTCGCGCGATCGCGCCCCAATCAATGTGCTCCATTCCGCCACGGCGATCACCTCTCAATCCAGTTCATTTCGATGTTCGTCCACACGGGCGCGCCGCCGACCATGCGCAGAACGCCGCCCGTGCGATCGCCGCAATAGCAGGTCATCGTGCGCATCTGCGCCGTTTGCGGATCGGGATAGCCCGCGGTAAAGAATACATCCGTGCCCACCGCCTGCAAAAGCTGGGAAAGCTGCGCGGGCGTGAGATGCGCCCACGTCATTTCCAGCTTGCGCTTCGTGCCCACGCGATCCATCACCACCTGACCGGAAGCATTTCGATCCGCCGTTGAAGCCACATCGAATATCGTTACCTTCAGCGTGGATGGCGCGGGCATCGCCGCGCCGTTTACCGTAATTACCGCCATGTTTCCTCCATTCTCTGCGCGCTATATTTCCAGCAGCACGCGCCCCGCGCTGCGGGTTACGCGGTTGATGCCGCGTATCGCCGCTTCGCCCAGCTTCACGCCGTCCACATACAGCGGCACCACGATATTGCCATCGCCCAGCGCGCCCTGTACCGCGCCGCGCACCGTGCCGCCGATACCGCCGTCCTCCAGCGGAACATCCGCGCTGCGCACCGCGCGCATCGCCGCACCGGAGAGCGCCGCCGCGCCCGATTCCGCCATTTTCACCGTGGACAGAATGCCGTTTGCAAAGCCTTCGCCGAAATATCCGCCCATCGCGAACGCCGCCTTGGACGGCGATGCGATCTTCAAAAGCTTTTTCAGCTTGGAAAGCGCCGATTGCGCCGCCTTCTTCGCCGCCGAAGCGATTGCGGAAATCTTGCTGCTGATGCCATTTGCAAAGCCGGTGGAAAGATTTGCGCCCGCGCCATAAGCGCCGCTGTAGGTCGCATCGTTTTGAAATACCGCGCTCTTCGCCGCCGTCTGCGCCGCCGTGC
>JABLTK010007166.1_pt1 | contig 17800 bp, 17 predicted proteins | sample 7160131 | NCBI WGS metagenome assembly JABLTK01 (sample SAMN14651221, study PRJNA627086) | human gut metagenome | isolation source: feces | host: Homo sapiens
AATTAAAGCTAAAGCTATAAGTACAGGAGAAGAATTAATTAATAATATGTAAAGCAAACAAATTAATGCTAAACTTATCTTTTATAGGTAATACCTAGCTTTATGTTTTTTATAATCAAAATTTCAAAAAAGTCAAGATGTAAAATTTTGCTTTTTTGATAAAAAATATACAAAAAAACATTTACAAAAAAATAAGTCCGTGCTATTCTTAACTTGGTAATAGAAAACGAAGGTGAGGTAAAGAAATGGAAAAAGATTTCCTAGACGACCTAGTGGTTGTCAAAAGAAGCGGTCAGAGGGTTAGCTTTAACGATGCTAAGATTGCATTAGCCGTTAAAAAAGGATTTGATAGTGTATACGAAGAATATGATGAAAAAAATGTATACAAAGTTAAAGAAAAAGTTCTAGATCAAATTAGAAAGGAATACAAAGATAGAAAAACTATCGGAGTAGAAGATGTATCTGATGTTATTGAAGAAGTACTTAAAAAATTAAAATATGACGAAGTATATGAATCATTTAAAGGATATAGAGAAAGAAGAGATGCATCAAGAGAGGCATTTGTAGTTAAACAACAACATAAATTTGTAAAAGCAATTGAATCACTTGGACTTAAAAGTGCAGGAGAAGAAAATTCAAAAAGAGAAAATGCTAATGTTGATGGAGATGGTCCAATGGGAACTATGTTACATTTTGGATCAACTGTATCAAGAGAATTTGCAAAAGCATATTTAATGGATAATAAATATAGTAGAGCTCATGATGAAGGTGCAATTCATATTCATGATTTAGATTTCTGGGCAATGGGAACTACAACATGTATGCAAATAGATTTAAATAAACTATTTAAAAACGGTTTTTCAACAGGTCATGGTTACCTTAGAACTCCAAATAGCATCGGAAGTTATTCAGCACTAGCAGCAATAGCAATTCAAGCAAATCAAAACGAACAACATGGTGGTCAAAGTATTCCAGCATTCGATTATTATATGGCACCAGGAGTTCTAAAAACATTTAAAAAGGAATTTAAACAAGCAACATATAATTATTTAGATTTTGAAGGTTTTAAAGAATTAATTAATTTTAATAAAGTAACTGATATTATTGATAAATTAGAAAGTATTGAAACAGACTTAAATTTATTTGATGAATTTATGTCAAAGAGTACAAGACTTAAAGAAATTTTTGAAAGTTCATATGAAAATGCTATGAAGAGAACTGATAGAGCTACTTATCAAGCTATGGAAGCATTTATTCATAATTTAAATACGATGCATAGTAGAGCTGGAGCACAAGTTCCATTTAGTTCAGTAAACTTTGGTACAGATACAAGTGCTGAAGGAAGAATGGTTGTTAAAAACTACTTATTAGCAACAGAATCAGGACTTGGTCATGGAGAAACTCCAATATTCCCAATTTCAATTTTCAAAGTTAAAGAAGGAGTTAATTACTTTAAAGAAGATAAAAACTATGATCTATTTAGATTAGCTTGTAGAGTATCAGCTAAAAGATTATTCCCAAATTTCTCATTTATCGATGCTCCATTTAATATTAAATATTATATCCCAGGAGACTTTAATACTGAAGTAGGTTATATGGGATGTAGAACAAGAGTACTTGCTAATGTATGTGGTCCATCAGTTACACCTGGTCGTGGAAATTTAAGTTTCACTTCAATCAATTTACCAAGACTTGGTATTAAATATGGAATTGCTCTTGGAGAAAGAAATAAAGCAGATATGAAAGCTTTCTATAAAGAACTTGATGAAACTATGGATTTAGTAAAAGGACAATTACTTCAAAGATTTGAATGTCAATGTTCAAAATCAAAAGCTAACTTTAAATTCTTACTTGGTTCAGGAGTTTGGTTAAATAGTGAAAAATTAGAAAATAATAGTAAACTTAGAACAGTATTAAAACACGGGACATTATCAATAGGTTTCATAGGTCTTGCTGAAACATTAAAAGCTTTAATTGGTGAACATCACGGAGAAAGTGAAAAGGCTCAAAAATTAGGCTTAGAAATAATCGGACATATGAGAAAAAAATGTGACGAGTATACTAAAGAGTATAATTTAAACTTTACATGCTTAGCAACCCCAGCAGAAGGACTTTCTGGTAGATTTGTTGCAATAGATAGATCAATATACGGAAAAATAAAAGGAGTTACTGATAGAGATTATTATACTAACTCATTCCATGTACCTGTTTATTATAAAACAAGTGTTAAACATAAACTTGAAGTTGAAGGTAAATATCATGAGCTTACAAATGCAGGTCATATTTCATATATAGAACTTGATGGAGATACAGTTAACAATGTAGATGCATTTGAAACAGTAGTTAGAATAATGCATGATTGTGGTATTGGATATGGAGCAATCAACCATCCAGTAGATAGGGATCCAGTTTGTGGATATGTAGGGGTTATAAAAGATGTTTGTCCAAGATGTGGAAGACATGAAAATGAAGGCATTGAAATGGAAAAAATATCTTGTGCAGATTGTTTCGATAGCTGTGGAAGCTTAACAAAATAATTTATTTAAAGGAAAGGAATAATTAAAATGGATAAAGAAGTTAAAAAAAGTAAAAAAGTTGTTGGTGAAGGTGTAGGATTCGAAAGAATTAGAAGAATTACTGGATATTTAGTTGGAACATTAGATAGATTTAATAATGCTAAGAAAGCTGAAGTTAACGACAGAGTAACTCATGCAACAAAGTAAAGAATATATTCGTTTAGCAGCTGACCTTCAAAGTGATTCAATAGTTGATGGTCCTGGATTAAGAGCAGTTATTTGGACACAAGGCTGTTCTCATAACTGCAAAGGCTGTCAAAATCCTGGAACACATGATTTTAATGGTGGAGGACTAGTACCAATAAAAATGGTTTGCGATGCAATTGATGAACTTGAATACCATACTGGAATCACATTTAGTGGGGGAGATCCTATGTTCCAACCAGTTGCATGTAACGAAATAGCAAAATATGCAAAAAGTAAAGGTTATAATATTTGGGTATATACAGGTTTTACATTTGAAGAATTAATAGAAATGTCAGAAAAGAATCCAATATATGCAGAGTTCTTACATAATATAGATGTTTTAGTAGATGGAAAATTCATTTTAGAACAAAGAGATTTATCACTATTATTTAGAGGTTCAAAGAATCAAAGATTAATAGACATCAAAAAAACATTAATAAATGGTGAAGTAACCTTACTAGATGAATATGTATATAATGAAACAAAAGTGTTTGAAAAAGAGCCAATGTTTGTATAATTGGTTCTTTTATTTGATGACACTACATATTAAAATAGAAAGAGTGATTAGATGAAAGAAAATACAAAAAGATTTATAGCAGCATTACTAGCTACAACAACAATATTTACAGTAAGTGCTTGCTCATCTAAAAAAGAAGATACTATGGATGAAGAAAAAACAATAAATAGTGAGCTTAAGAAAAATGCTAAAGAAGAAGTAGAAAATTTCATATCAATTAAAGATAATTTAGATGAATTAATAGATCTTGAAAATTCACTATATGATTATAAACAATATTTATATTGTAGAAAATCAGAAGTTTATCGTGATGGTGTCCGTGAAATATCAAATAGTTATAAATTAGAAAATGAATTACTTGATTTACCAGAACAAAAATTAACATATTTTGGTTATAGAGAAGATACTGACCCAAATGGAAATAAATTAATGGTAAAAGATAAAGAAGGAAATAGCATAGAAGAATTAATTAGTGAAGGATATAATTATATTAGAGCTAATGATATATATGAATATTGTGATCAAGAACTAATTATATCTCATATGTTTTATGGGTACAGAATAGAAACTTTACCAACAGGTGAGAAAGCTATATATAGAAGTGAACCAACTCCATCAATAGAAGAACTAATAGATAAAGGATATACTTATGTTAAACAAGGTGAAATATATTATGGATATGACACTATAACAGGAAAATTCATAGAATTTCAAGATACAATGGGTACTGAAAAAGTAAAAACACAAGAATTAACTCTAAAAAAATCATCATCAAATTGATGATTTTTTCTATTTTTAAAAAGATTGTAAAATAATACTAAATATGCTATAATCTAAACGACAAAAGAAAGGAAGCGATAACTATGTTTATAGATGAAGTTAATTTAAAACTTATTGCTGGTAAAGGTGGAGATGGATGTACTTCATTTTTAAGAGAAAAATATGTACCATTAGGAGGACCAGATGGCGGTAATGGTGGTAAAGGTGGAAGTATAATCTTTAAGGCAGATAAAGGACTTCGTACTCTTATTGATTTAAGATATAAAAAAATAATTAAAGGTAACAATGGCAATATGGGTAGAGGTAGAAACCAAACAGGTCAATCAGCAGAAGATATAGTTATTGTTGTTCCAATTGGTACTACTATTAAAGATACAGATACAAATTTAATTATTTGTGATTTAGTTACAGATGGACAAGAATGTACAGTTGCTCATGGTGGAAGAGGTGGTAAAGGAAATGCTGCTTTTATGACTAATAAAAATAAAGCACCATATACAAGTGAACTTGGAGAACCAGGAGAAGAAAGAAATGTACTTTGTGAACTTAAATTATTAGCTGATGTAGGTCTTGTAGGATTTCCAAGTGTTGGTAAAAGTTCATTAATATCTGTAATAAGTGCGGCTAAACCAAAAATCGCAGATTATCATTTTACAACTCTTGTTCCAAATTTAGGAGTAGTAAAAGCTGGAGACTACAGTTATGTAGTTGCAGATCTTCCAGGAATGATAGAAGGTTCTAGTGAAGGAATAGGGCTTGGTGATAAGTTCTTAAGACATGCTAGCCGTTGTAAAATCGTAGCTCATGTTTTAGATATGGGACAAGTAGACGGAAGAGATGTTATTGAAGATTATAAAATAATAAGAAACGAAATTAAGAAATATGATGAAAATCTATATAATAAAAAAGAAATCATAGTGGCAAATAAAATGGATTTACAAGTTTCAAAAGAAAATTTAGAGAGATTTAAAAAAGAATTTCCAGAAGCAGAAATTATAGAAGTAAGTGCTGCTACAAAAGAAGGAACAAAAGAATTAATATTTAAATTAAAAGAATTATTAGAAAGTCTTCCAGAAGAAGAATTATATAATAAAAATGAATTTGAAGATTATGTGTTATATGAATTTAAACATGAAAAACCATATAAGATACAAAAAGTTGGCGAAGGTAAGTGGAGAGTTACTGGAGATGAATTAGAAAAACTTTTAAGAATGACTAGATTTAATTCAGATGAATCTGCTTTAAGATTTGCATCTAAACTAAAAAGATTAGGAATTGATGCAGAACTAAAAACACTTGGCGCTAAAGAAGGAGATACAGTTCAAATTTTAGATCAAGAGTTTGAATATGAAGAAAGACTATATTAATAAAAAAGAATAAATATTTTGGGGGAAAATATGTTTTGGTGGATTACTTATAAGAATATATTAGATTATCTAGAATTTAGTACTGACAGTAATGAGCAAAAAGAAAAAATAATTTCAAGAAATATAAAATCTATATCTTCAAAAATAAATAAATTAGATATTGATAAAATTATTCATTATTTGTTAGATGTAGATTTACCATTATCAGTAAGAAAGCTAATAAATGATAAAATAAATGAATTATATAGTAAAAAGGATTCTATTATGCTTAAATTAGTAGCTAATAGAACTTTTAGCATTGAAGAATTATACCATTTACATACAAATTATCCAAATAATGACTTTATAGATAAAATTATTAAGGAGTCAACATTTGATTCTCCATATAAAAATATTTTAGATGAAAATATACCATTTGAATATAAAAAAATGTATATTGATGTTTATAAACAAGATTTCAGAATATTATGCAATATATTAAAAGTTACAAAAGATAAAGAAGTGATATCTTATGTTATTGATAGCCATGATTATTCAACTCAAGTAATAGCATCAATGTTATTTGATTTGGAAGTTGATTCTAAAATTAAAAAAGAGATATTAAAAAGACAGATTAATACTGATAATATTATTGGAGTCTTATCATCTCCATTAACAGCAAACAAAGAAATAAGAAAAAAAATAGTAGAAACAAAATATCCCGAATTAGTTCTAGCGGTTTTGAAATTAAATAAACAAGAAATTAGTTCAATGATTAGATATGATAGTCATAATCATGAAACAATCGATTTAATAATAAGAAATAGAAGAGAAACCTTAGAAGAGGCAATAAAAGAAATAAAAATAGAAAATTTATTTTCAAGTATAATTAATTGCTCACACAAGCCTCTTGCTGATTTAATAATTGAGATAAGAAAAAATGATCTTGGACTTGCAGTAGAAAAAATTAAATATCAGAATTTAGCAAATATTTTAGCATCAATAACAATACCTCAAGAATACAAAGAAATAATATTAAAAAATAGAAGCGAACAGTTAGAAAAAGATATTAGTAAATTACATATATCTACAATACTTTCATATTTAAGATGCCCTGATATAGAAGAATCAATTAAAAAATTATTCTTTGATTTAAGATTCAATGATATAGTTAATGAAATAACAGACTTTTCGTTTTATCAAGTGTTAGGTTATTATTTTGATGAAAATTGTTATGGAGAACTAAATAAATTAATTGTTAAATTATGTGTAAGTAGTACAAATATATTTAGAATACTAAATAGTCAATATTTAAAAAAAGAAAAATGCATTCATTTAATAAATGAAAAAAACAATTTAATTGCTGAAATGTTAAATAATATGCAGTTAGTTGATTTAATGGTAATAAGAACAGAACCAGATATTCCAATGGATTTTAAAGAAATAATTGTAGAAAATAATAAAGAATTAATAAGAAAAAGATTAACAGAATCTATAGGTTTATCTTTTGCTTTAGCATCTAATTTAAAAGAAGTACCACACTCTATAAAAGAAATGGTAATAGAAGAATTAAAACTAAATAAAGATGAAGTGGATAATATATTTATATTAAGTAAATATTGTAATCGTGATATATTATTAAAAAAATATAATGAATTAAAAGAATATATAAGTAGTTTAGGAATAGATTTTTCATCATTCTTACAATATGGAGCAGGAAGTACAAAATATAAGAATTGGTTTAATTCAATAAATAATATATTAGTTAGAAATAAAAAAGAAGAATTTAAAACTGTAAAAGAATATTTCTTTAAAAATTATTACAATAGTTCTAAAGATAGTACAATAAATACAATTGAAAATTTCTTAGAAATATTAACTAATTTTGATAAATATTATGATTTATTCATGTATTTTGCAACTAATAATTATATTTTGTCAAAAGAAGAAAAAGAAAATATAAGTTTCTTATTTAGTAATGAACAATCAATTACAATTGAAGAACCTAAAGATTTAAGCGAAGCTAGAAATGAATTATGTGAACAATATAAAAGAATGATAAATAAAGAAGATTTAACATTGAATGAAATAAAAGAAATGTTTAATAGTATATTATTCTGTGGTTCAAATAAGATAATTAATAGGATAGGTGGAACTCTAGGATTAGCAAAGTTAAAATCAATGAATAGTAACTCAAAAACAATGGTTGATTATATAAATGTTTTAATGGAATATGTATCTTTAATAGAATTAGTTAATCTTTCTACTAATACAGAAGGATTAAGAAGAGCATTTAAATCACTTTTAGATAATAATATGGAAGAATTTATTAAAATGCAAAGTGAATATAATAAATTATCAGAAAGAATAAAAAAACTATATGAATTAGATTCACAAATAAATTTAACTAAAATTGACAAAGTAAGAAATATGAAATCAGTATATGATGAAAAACTAAGTAAAAAATATGGAACAACTACACTTGATTTTAGTGATAAAAACTATGCTTTATATGCTCATATATTAAGTGATAGAGAAAATATGGAAGACTTGATAAAAGGAAGAGCTACTGGTGATAAAAATTTTATTTCTTTAAGTCCGATAAGCTATTTAGGTCAAAAATATTATTATGGTATAAATTATAAAGTAACATTTGCTTATGATACTATACCAGATGGCAATTTTATATGTAGTTCTAGAGAAAATATGGGTAGTAATGATTTAATAAATCAAAATTCAAGTGAAGTTAAAGAAAGAGAAAATGAGCAACTTGGAATATTAGATACTAGTGCTGTAACAAGAAACAATGCAGAAGCATTACTTTATAGAGAAGGTTTAAAACCATCAGGAATAATATTAGTTGGTGGTAGAAAGCCAACAGATGAAGAAATATCAATAAGTATAAAATATAATTTACCACTTATAATTACTCAAGAAAAAGATAGTAAAGTTAAAAATGCTAGAAATATTTTTGGTATCAATGAAGAATATCAGACAAAAATAAAACACAACCCAAAAGTTAGAGAGATGTTTGAAATAGTAAATAAGAAAATAAATATACAAAAAGAAAATAATGAATATACAGGAAGAGAAATAGCATTATTTACTGATAGTCATGGAATGTATGAGCCAACACTAGCAATACTTGAGGATATCAAAAAAAGAGGAATTAAAGAAATATATAGTTTGGGTGATAATGTAGGATTAGGACCAAATCCTGATCTAGTTCATGATTTATTACAAGAATATTCTGTAAAAAGTATTTGCGGAAATAGTGAGTACTATAATATACTTGGAATTTCTCCGTTTACATATTTTAATAAAGAGAAAGATGAAAATCAAAGATGGACTATGGATAAATTAGGTAGTCAAAGAATAAAAGAAATGAGAAAATGGAATCCATCGCTAGATCTTGAAGTAGGAACCAAAAAAATAGGTTTATGTCACTTTTTAAACGATATAAGATGGGATTACTCAAAAAGAAGTACTTGGACATATCAAGAAAACTTTATACCAGGTTTTTCTTCAAAACAATTTGACTATACAAATAGTGAACAAGCCAAAAAAGATTTAGAAAAATTATTGTCAGATGATAATAAGGGTAAAATTAAAGCAGCACAAGATGTAATGAAAAACCCATTATTAAATGGAAAAAGAGTTAATGAATATGATGCAATAATACAAGGACATACTCATTTTGATATACAAGACCACCTTAACAATACAGACATTTATACATTAAGAGCCGCTGGTATGGGATATAAAAATGATATGAAAAATACAGCTTGTTATTACATTTTAAGAGAAAAGACTGGTGGAACATTTGATATCGAAAAAAAATTAGTGGTTTTTGATAGAAGCTTATTACTGTCAAAAATAGATTCATCAACATTACCTCATAAAAGTATTATATTAAGAATGGTAAAATAAAAAATAGTAGTAGAAATACTTCTATTTTTTTGATAAAATACTTATAGAAAACAAGGTGCATAAACAATGAATAAAAAAGTTAGCAGTACCAGTAGTAAAAAAAATTCATTTAGTAAAGTAATTAAAATAGTATTAAAGTTATTTTTGATTGTTTGTACTATGTTAACTAGTACATTACTTTTATCATTATCATTAAATGATCCAATCAGCCTAATCTTAAATAATAATTATAAGGTTTCAAAAGCAAAAATAACAGATTCAAAGTTAATTATTAAAGATGATAAATATGAAGAATATGAATTTTTAAAATTTGAAATATCATATCATTTTACTACTAATGATAATAAAACAGTAAAAAGTAATGATGTTATTGTTTCACCATTATATTATATCGTTCATAAGTTTAAAAAAGATACAATAGTACTATATAATGTCAAAGACTCAAGTAAAAATCACATATTTCAAATATATATGTTACATTTTATAGTATCAATTATACTATTCTATGTATCCATAATTGAATTCAAAAAAACACTTAATTATAAAGGAGTAGAAAATATTTAAAGGAAAGCAATATCTTTTCTTTTTTTTTAGATATAAAATTGATATAATATTTCTAAGGATGTGAAATAATGGTAGAAAAATTTATGCCTGATATATATCAAAAAAGTATTTATTATATTAATTATGATAAATTATATAAAAAAGGAGTTAGATGTTTATTATTTGATTTAGATAATACAATAACACCTAGTCATGTAACTAAACCTACAAAAAGACTTAAAAAATTATTTGATGAACTTCGTGATAAAGGATTTAAAGTTATAATAATGTCTAATGCTCCTAAGCATAGAATAGAACATTTTAAATCATATTTGGCAGTTGATGCTTGTGCATTTTCATTAAAACCAAAAAAAGATAAATATCTAAAAATAATGGAAAAATTCAAATATAAACATACAGAAATAGCTGCTATAGGGGATCAATTACTTACGGATATTTATGGTGCTAATAGACTTGATTTAGTAAGTGTTCTTGTTAATCCTATGAGTGAACATGATTATAGTATTACATGGATAAATAGAATATTTGAAAAGTTTATATATGGAAGTTTAGAAAAAAAAGATGTATTTAAAAGAGGAGAATATTATGACTAAAGAATGCTTAGGATGCGGTTCAGTATTACAAACAGAATTTCCGAGTAAAGAAGGATTTATTAAATCAAGTGTATATGATAAATCATCATATTGTGAAAGATGTTTTAAAATAAAACACTATGGAGAATATAGTGTACTTGATAAAAAAGTAGATACAGATGGTATAGTAAGAAATATTAATAGTGATAATATGGCAAGTGTTGCATTCTTAATAGATGTACTTAATATAAATGATACAATTAAAAAATATATAAACAGATTCAAAAATAAAAAATATATTTTAATAACTAAAAAAGATGTTCTTCCTAAAAGTTTAAAAGAAGATAAAATAATAAATTATATAAAAGAAAACATTTGTAATACAGAAGATATTATATGTGTAAGCTCATATAAGAATTATAATATAGATAACTTTTTAAATAAAATAAAAGAAGATGGTGTAAGAAGATTATATATAGTAGGATTTACAAATAGTGGAAAAAGTACTTTTATAAATCATTTACTTACAAGTGCACTCAAAAATCCAACTATAACAACAAGTAGTATTCCAAATACAACAGCATCATATATAACAATAAAATTAAATAACAAACTAACTATTGTAGATACACCAGGATTTATAGATAAAGATGCTATATATAACTTTATAGATTATAATAAAGTAGTTAAACTATATCCTAAAAAGGAAATAAGAGTTAAAACATTTCAAATAAGAAGTGGTTATTCAATAATTATAAATGATATTCTTAGAATAGAAAATACAAGTGAAAAAACAAATAGTTTTAGTTTTTATATGAATGATAAATTAAGATATGAAAAGATAAAAGATAAAAATCCAAAATTAAAACATTTACCAAATATTAACTATAGTATAGAAGAAGGCACGGATATTGTTATAAGTGGTCTTGGTTTTATTAGAATTACAAAAGAAGGTAGTGTTAAAATATATACATTGGATGAAAAATTAATTAGTAAAAGAAAGAGTATGATTTAAATGAATAAAATAGCAGTAATGAGTGAAAATCTAGCTAATAAGATAGCTGCTGGTGAAGTAGTTGAAAGAATTGGTAATGTGGTTAAAGAACTAGTAGAAAATAGTATTGATGCAGGAAGTAAAAATATTAAAGTAGAATTACTGTTAAGTGGAACAAAACTTATTAAAATAGTAGATGATGGATGTGGAATGAGTAAAGACGATGCAATGCTTTGCTTTAGTAGACATGCTACATCTAAAATAAAAAATGAAAATGATTTATACTTTATAAATACTCTTGGATTTCGTGGAGAAGCACTAGCTGCAATCTCATCTGTAAGTAATGTAGTTTTAGATACCTATGATGGTAATGAATCTACTTACCTTGTTATAAAAGATGGAAAATTCATAACTAATAAAATAGGTAGTATGAGAAATGGTACAATTATTGAAGTAAGTGAACTATTTTATAATACACCAGCAAGATTAAAATTTATGAAAAGTTTGCAAGCAGAACTATCTTTAACAGTTGGCTTTTTAGAAAAAATAGCATTATCTCATCCAAATATATCATTCACTCTTATAAACGATAATAAAGAGATATTTAGAACATCTGGAAGTAATGATATGTATAAATGCATACATGAAATATTTGGTTATAACACAGCTAAAAATATGATTAAAATTGATGCTGAAAACTATGATTACATCATTCATGGATATATAAGTAACTTAAATATATCAAAATCAAATAGAAACAACATGATAATACTTGTAAATGGAAGAGTTGTATCAAATTTATCAGTTAACAGGACTATAAAAGATGCATATCATACAGTTCTTGCTGAAAATAAATTTCCAATAGTTGTTATATCAATAGAAACAGATCCAACACTTATAGATGTTAATATACATCCAACTAAGCAAGATATTAAATTTTCTAAATTAGAAAGTTTAAACGATCTACTTTTCAGTACTATTAGAACAGCCATTAATGAAAGTGATAATACATTTAAAGGATACACTGAAACCAAAAAAAGTGAAGATCTTGCACTTACAGAAGATGAAAAAGAAAATAATTTTAGAACAATTGAAGCACTTAGACTAAACTTTAATGTTAATGAAGATGAAGAAGAATATAATAGTGAAGAGGTTAAAAAAGAAGATGTTTTTATAAAACCAGTTGGTTTAGCACTTGGTACTTATCTTATCGCACAAGATGAAGATATTATGTATATGGTAGATATACATGCAGCTAATGAAAGAATAAATTATGAAAGATATATGAAAGCACTAGAAGAAAGAGATGTTTATACAACAGATATGTTATTTCCTATACAACTAGAATATTCTCATAATGAATTTATGAATATAAAAGAACATATTGATGAAATAATTAAACTAGGTTTTACAGTAGAAGAATTTGGCATTAATACATTTAGAGTTACATCTCATCCATCCTGGTTAAAAGAAGGCTATGAAGAAGAGAGTATCAGAAGAATATTTGAGTTAGTTGGAGAATTTAAAGGTGGATTTGATAGAGTTAAATTCAATGAAAAGGCAGCTATAAGACTTGCTTGTAAGATGAGTGTTAAAGCTAATACAAATATAGGATATAACGAACAAGAAGAATTACTGAATAGATTATTTAAATGTAAATTTCCATATACTTGTCCACACGGAAGACCAACTATTATAAAATACCCAATATATGAGTTAGAAAAATTATTTAAAAGAGTAAGTACAGAATAGGTGAATTATGAGTAAAATAATATTATTAGTAGGTCCAACAGGTACAGGAAAAACAGCGTTATCTATATCACTAGCTAAAAAATATGATGCAGTAATTATAAATGCAGACTCAACTCAAGTTTATACTGAGCCACTAATCGCAACAGCTAAAATAAAAGAAGATGAAAAAGAAAACATAAAACATTATCTATTTGATATAGTTTCATTAAATGATGATTATACATTATATGATTATCAAAAACAAGGAAGAAAATTATTAGATGAACTTATTAAAGAAAATAAAAATATTATAATAGTTGGTGGTAGTGGTCTATATGTTAAAGCACTTTTATATAATTATATTTTAGAAGAAAAGAAGAATATAAATATAGATTTAAGTAAATATACAAATAAAGAACTAAAAGAAAAAGTATTAGAAATAGATCCTATAAATGATATACATGAAAATAATAGACAAAGATTAGAAAGTTTTTTAAAAACATATTATGAAACAGGAAAAATAATTAAAAAAACTGACGAAATAAATAAAAAACTATATAAATTTATTTCAATCGGTCTAACAACTGATAGAGAAACATTATATAAAATGTTAGACAATAGAGTAGACAAAATGTTTGAAGAAGGTATGCTTGAGGAAGCAAAAAGATTATATGATATGAATCTTAAAAACTATACAAATATCATTGGTTATAGAGAACTAAATGATTACTTTAATGGTAATATAAGTTTAGAAGAAGCAAAAGAATTAATAAAAAGAAATACAAGAAGATATGCTAAAAGACAATATACTTGGTTTAATAACCAAATGAAAGATATAAAATGGTTCAATACAGATTATAGCAACTTCACTAACACAATAAATGAAGTAAACAAATATTTAGATGAATTAAAATAGTCAATAAAATGTTGACTATTTTTTTAATAACAAATATAATAATTCGTACACAAAAAGGAGTAATTATGAAGTTGCAAAATATGACATACAGAGAAAAAGAAAAAGAGCCATTATATATTGCCCAAGGTGCAGCTGTAACAAGAATGTTAGAAAATGGTTTTGTAGAAAAATCTGATCCGCTTGGTTTAATATTAGTAACACCAGTATATAATAAAGATAGTGTAGATGATGAGGTGTTTGGTTATAGAGAAGTGATTACAAATAAAATGGTAATTAAAAAATTAACTTATCATAACGATAAGGGAACTTTATTATTAAAAAATGAAGATATTAATAGTCAAAACAGCCAACATAAATCAGAAACTTATATAGGTGAATTAATCTGGGATGTTATAACAATTGTAGATGCAAGAGATTATTTACCACTTAAAGTAATAGAAAAATATTTTAAACAATCTCCAAATGAAGTAGAAATAAAATTAAGTTTAATGAGAAAAATAGCTAAAGGGTATGATATAGCTGGATATTATACTAAGAAATTAAGACAATAAAAAAATGATGAGAAATCATCATTTTTAATTTAATTCCAAATAATCACTTACATCAAAATTATGCTCTTCTTTATCTTTTTTAAATAAATCATCAGTACTTATCATATAAAAATTATGTTGATTGTACTTGTTAACTTCATCATCATCCCAAGTACTATCAATATGTGTCCATTTACCATCGTAATAGATAACATTCCATACATGTTTTTCACTTGTAACTTTAAAATTAGGAATATTTAATCTGTCTAACATTAAGGCTAATGTATCAGTGTAACCACTACATAAAGCAATTCCATTAAATAAAGCTCCATATGCCTTGTTTGATATTGACTCTCTATTATTTTCTTTGTAATCTTCATCATATTTAATATTATTAATTAAATAATCATGTAGTTTTTTAATATTTGTATTACTTATAGTATTATTAATTTCAAGTTCATAAAATATATTATCTAATTTAGCATTAATATTAGTTATTTCATCATTAGAATATAATTTCTCAATAGTAAGTGTTATAGCATTGTTATTAGTAATTACAGTATTATATTTTTTATATGAATTATAAGGACTTACATAATTATTTATCAAGTTTATATATTCACTATCATCAGCAATAGTTTTAACATCATTAGCACAATTTTCATATTCCTTATCACAATAAAATGTAAATTCATCCCAACCATTATTTAAAACTGTATAATATATACTTTTTAAATCTTCAATATTTTTAGGGCTAAAATTATCAGTATCATGAACAGTTTTATAAGAATATTTTCTATTATAAATAATTTTATCATTAGGAATATTTATTTTAGGTTCCTTAACACTTGTTATAAATTCATTTATATTTTTATTTATTTTATCAAAATTTTGATAAAATAAAAATATTATAAAACTAACTACTAGTACAATTAATATATATAATAGCTTTTCAGTTCTTGTCATATCTTTCACCATATTCAGTATAACAAAAAAAGTAGACATAATCTACTATTTTTCATTTACTAATTTATTTAATCTTGTCTTATATCTATCTCTAGTATTAGCTTTAATAACACCCTTAGAAGCTGCAATATCTATTTTCTTAATAGCTTCTGGTAATTTAGCCATAGCTTCTTCTTTATTAGCTGCTTTTTCAACTTTCTTTATAGCAGTTTTCATACTAGCTTTAACATCATTGTTAAGAACAGTTGATTTTTTAGTAACTAGAACTCTTTTTTTAGCACTTTTAATATTAGGCATGATTCCACCTCCCTTAAAACTTATTTAATGATAACAAAAATAAATTAAAAAATCAATTATTTCGACATTTTTTTAATAATAAATATTATATATTTTATATATGGAAAAATTTAAAAGTAAAAAAACTAATCTAAAAAAAGAAATATTCATATTATTTATAATTGTTTTTATACTAGTATATTATTACTTATTTAATAATACAAATGTTTTAAATAAATACTTTAATAATTATTTTAAGATAGAAAAAGATTATAATATTAAATCAAGATTATTATATGAATCACTTAATAAAATAGTATCTTTAAATGATATAAATAATTATAAAGAACCAGAAGAAATAATATTTATAAATAAAAATGAAAATGTTAAAAATGAAACCTTAGAGCCACAAGTATATATTTATAATACACATGATACTGAAAAATATGCAGTTCCCTATATAAGCGATTATTCAATAACACCAACAGTAAAAATAGCCTCATATATATTTAAAGAACATTTGAATAATAATGGCATAGGAGTAATAGTTGAAAACAAGAAAATAAAAAATTATTTAACAAAACATAATCTTAATTATTATGGATGTTATGATGCAAGTAGAAGTTATATAAAATCAGCCTCTAAAAAAAATAAATTTAAAATACTAATAGATTTACATAGAGATTCAGTAAAATATAAACAAACTTTATATCAAAAAGATAATAAAAAGTATGCAAGAGTTATGTTAGTTGTAACTACTAAACACAAAAATTATAAAAAAAATTTAAAATTTGCAGAATATATAAATAGTAGTTTAGAAAAAGATTATAAAGGATTAAGTAGAGGAATATATAAAAGAAGTGATGTTATTTTTAATCAAGATTTAAATCCTAATGCAATACTTATAGAATTAGGCGGTGTTGATAATCAAATAGATGAACTTAATAATACATTAGAAATATTATCAAAAATAATAAAAGAATATCTAGGTGAATCAAATGGATGAAATAAAAACTCAAGAAAAAAACACATTACTTAAAATAACTTTGTTTCTTTTTGTAATTTTTTTAATCTTATATATTTGTAAAGAAACTGGATTTTATGAATACAAGGCTCACAATAAAGCAAATTTAACAAATGAAGCATTAAAAAAATTTGAAAATGATGTTAATGAAGGAAAAAATGTATCACTTAAAGATTATGTTATAGATGAACAAGTAGATTATACAAATAAAGTGAGTAATATTGGATATAATATAGGAAATACAATAGAAAAATTTATGAATGAAGGAATTAAAAAAACACTTAAAGTAATAAGTGCTTTATTCTATGAATAGCATTGATGATACCTTTGTGTAAGTTCTTGTTAAAAGGCCACTACCTAGTAAAGTACCTCCAAAATATCTGATAACAACAATTAAAGTTTTATTTAGATTCTTCCTATGAATGATATCAATTAATCCTCTTGTTGTGCCATTTGGTTCTTTATCTGCATGATTTTTCTCTATATTATCAAATTTATAAGCATAAACAATATGTCTACATTTTTTATGTTCTTTTCTAAGACTTTCAATAATATTATCAACTTCATCAATATTATCAATTTCATATAATATACTTATAAACTTAGATTTCTTTTCCTCTAAAAACTTCTCATTTAACTTTTTCATATATAAATTATATATTATTTTTTAATTATTTAAAAGTATTTAATGCTATAATAATAAATATGGAGGAAATATGGCAATAAAATTTACTAAAGAATTAAAAGAAGTACCTAAAAAAAGTGGATGTTATCTTATGTACAATAGTGATAATGTTGTTATCTATGTAGGTAAAGCTAAAATATTATTTAATAGATTAAAAAGTTATTTTACTGGAAGAGTGACTGGTAAAACTAAAAAATTAGTAAGTGA
>JABLTK010156851.1_pt1 | contig 17762 bp, 21 predicted proteins | sample 7160131 | NCBI WGS metagenome assembly JABLTK01 (sample SAMN14651221, study PRJNA627086) | human gut metagenome | isolation source: feces | host: Homo sapiens
AGCAGGCTCTCCGTCAAGGTCGTCTTTCCAGCGTCTACATGGGCAAGAATTCCAATATTGATTATTTTCATGTGATTGTCCTCCCTTTGCTGACGGTGTAGTGACTTACTTTTGCCTGTTGCTCCAGTTCCTTCTTTTTCATGTCTTTGTCAATAAGGAGTTTCCATAATTTTTTGTAGCTTACAGCCATAATTTATCCCTCTCTTATTTTCGGCAAGTGGTTAGTATAACTCATATTTTATTATAGCATGAAAGTGTGAACAATTCAATATCAAGGTGTGTCATAAAACACATCCATCCGAAAGTTTTATGGAACGAACTCTTCTTTGGCAAGCAATGCCTTCCTGATCAGAAAGGCTCAAAACAAAAAGATTCCGCCCGGAGGCGGAACTTTCTGTTTCTGCTTGTTGGGGATAATCCCCAAACCCCAATGATCGAAGATTTCATCTTCGGCGGCGCACCTGACGGCGCTTATTTTTCTTCCTGCTGGTGTTCGCGCTGAGGCGCGCTTCTGACATTTTCAATTCCGAACAGCCCGGCCAGATTGGCCTGATAAGTCAGCAGCTCCCGGTACTCATCTTTCGCCCGGTAGTATTCCGGGTATGCCGCCTTTTTCATCGCCAGCAGCTCGGCGTACTCCGCCCGGAGGGCTTTCAGGGAGGGAAGCTGCTTCTTGTGGGAACCGGCAGTTTTTCCGGAAGGGTCAGAGGGCAGCAATTCGTCAAATGCCCGCTTGGACGCTTTACAGAGCTTGATTGCATCCTCGTGTTCCTCGTAGTACACTTTGGAATAACCGGACGCCCGATAACCGGCATAGATATCCTTGGTTTTGAGATAGTTGGTGATATGCTTCTGGAGCACCGCAATCTCATTCAGCCGCTTTTCGGCAGAAGTGATCTGCGAGGCCAACGCATCCCTGCGCTGCTTTACAGCTTCCACCGACTCAGCAAATGCCTCAAAATCATCTGCGCTGGTAAACCCGTGCTGCTGATAATACAGAAGCGCCTTGGCCTGCTGTTTTGTAATCTGATTCTGGATAGACAGATCGTAGTAATGACCACGTCCCTGATTCTGTTTCGCCTCCAACGAACTGACAAGCTGGGCTTTCTGCTCTGCCAGCGGGCTGCGGCGTTTTCGCGGATTATGGATACGTCTGCCCGCCAGCACCTCCCGAATGGCATCCTCCCGGTATTCTTCCGGAAGGGAGCGCATACGGATATTGCGCTTCTGGCGCGGATGGCTGAAAGTGATGTTTTTCCCGCGGGTAACGGTGTACCCGGCCTGCTCCATGAGCGCATAAAAGCCCTCAAGGTCATGCGGCTTTTTCGCCAGCACCGCATCCATATCCAGGCAGAGGCGGTCGCGGTTTGAGAGCTTTTCAATATCGCCCTGCCAGCGGTTGTAGCTTATGCCGTGGGGCTTCGGATTTTCAATGACGGACAACCTGTGCTGAACGCAGATCAGGTCGCTCAGCTTCCGGACTGCCATGGTGCTGCCCCAGAAGTTCCGGAATTTCCGGGTGCAGTCAAGACTGGTGGAGTTCCAGTAAATATGGTTATGAATATGCTGCTTGTCCGTGTGGGTGCAGACGATGAAGGCGTGGTTGCCTTTTAAGAAACGCTCGGCAAATTCATAGCCGATGCGGTTCGCCTCCTCCGGCGTAATCTCACCGGGACGAAAGGACTGGCGCACCTGATAGGCGATCACATCGCTGTCCTGTCTGCGGCCGGTCAGCTGAAAATACTCACGCTTGGAAAGCGCAAATTCTGCGTCTGCGGTCTCCGGGTCGCAGGCATAGGCGCTGATCAGCTGGCCTTCCTGGGTTTTATCCGGATTTTTGCCGTAGTCCAATCTGTCAGACAGGCACTGCCGGATTGTTTTTCCCTTGTTCTGATGCATGGGGATAATGCGCGTTGTTGCCATATCGGTTCACCGCCTTTTTCAAAAAAGAAAGGCTCCTGCCGGCAAAAGCAGAAGCCCTCATCAATGTAATTCACTTTGCGCCAACCTGGCGCAAAGTGCTGTTATCCGTACACACTGTCCTGAATCCAGTAGCGGAATTTCTGCACCTGTCCCAGAAGCATGATGGAGAACATCGGCAGTCCGAACGGGGTAAAGAGAAACGCCGCGATCAGCCCGCAGATGCCCTGGGCGGTCTTTCCGTCAAAAAGGATGCAGAGCGCGCCCAGCCCCACGGCAATGGCGATAAAATTCATAACAACAGCGGATATCTGAACCAGTTTCGACGCCAGCCAGACGAAAACGGATAAAACGGCAATCATCGGTGCGCAGAGAATTTTCAGCAGTATTTTCATGGTCAGAGCCTCCTTTTCTTCTTTTCTGATTCTATTGTAATTCCGAAATTCAAAACGCTCAAGGATGCGGAGCCGGATAACAAAAAATGCGGGCAGCAAAGCGCGCGGCTCTGCTGCCCTTGGGGTGTATTGTCCTTATTTCAAGGCGGACAGTTTGGTGAGAATATCATTCAGACGGGCAGCGGTTTCTTTCTGAAACCCCAGTATTTCCTCCACATCTGTATCGTAGATGCGCCCGGTATCATGCAGATGTCTGGCAATCTGATTGATATTGGCGTTTGCGCGCCTGAGCAGATGCAGCATCTCCTGAATCTCCGGCATATCCAGTTTGATGACCATGCCGTCAATGGCCATCTTCCGCAGAAATGCGCTGAGGTTCGTACTGCCCGACAGCGCCATGTTCTTTTGAATCAGGTCATACTCCTCCTGCGTTGCCCAGAAGTGCATACTGATGTCTCTGGTATCTGCCATGATCAGAGTTCCTGCGCTTTCTCTCTGCCGGGTTTCGGCGCGGCATCCGGCAGGGGCTTCTGGAGCTTTTCCAAAACAGACGGCTTTTTCTCCCTGGGCGCTTTCTCCAGTTCCTTTCGGAAATGGGTAATGAACAGATCCGTCAGACCGGTGTGCGGTCTGTCCACCACAAAATAGCAGTTGCGGTCTCCGCCCCAGGAATCGGGGTTGGGCACAACCGGCACGGTCTGCGCCCACTCCCGGTTGGCACGGCTGATGCGTCCGTCCCAATCCTTATACTGCACGGTATTGGCCAGCACATACTGGATTCTTTCCATGCTGAATTCCGCGCTGACCGCATCAAACACCGCCTGAGAATTCAGACGGTTGTTGCCGTAATTCTCGGAAATGGCTTCCTCAATGGCCTCCTTGCAGGCGATGTTGGCCTGATAGGATTCTCTGTACAGCGGCAGCTCATCATGCTCGCGGGCATAGGCTGCATCATGCCGGTATAACGGCGTATCCGTTGCGATTTTCTTTTCCATGTTCAGCGAACCTCCTTCTCGGTTTCATTCTGTTTGGGATGACTGTCCCGCTGCGGCAGCGGGGCATGGAGTTTGGCCAGCACAGACGGCCTTTCGGATTTTGCACTGACAGCAGGGCGCACCTCCGGCTCGCTGTCTGCAATCTCGGCCATTGCCTCCATCGGCGTTCTGTCATCGATATTCAGTTCAATGTTCAACTGCGCCAGACGGGCGGATTTTTCCTTCAACTCCTGCTCCTGCGGAAAGGGCTTGCCCAGCTCCGCTTTGGCGGTCTCCATCTGTGCGTAAAGGGAATCCAGCTTTTCCTGCACACGGGCAAGGCGCGTTTCCATGCCGGCTAGGGCATTGTCGATGCGGATGAGATTGCCCCTGGGGTCTTTGCCCAGCTCCACACGATGGGACATTTTCCCCTTGAGGGTCAGCACATACTGCTTGCCGAAATCCTCCAGCGTCAGAGACATCTGAAAGCCGCGGTAGCTGCCGATGGGCACTGGCTCCAGTCCCTTGACTTCCTTCATGGCATCCACTAAAGCTGCACCGGCGTTTTCCTTATCGGTCAGAACATCGCCCCGCACTGTCATGCCGGCAAAGCCGTCCTGCGGATGGGGGTGTTCTGCCAGTGTCTGCATATCTGCCTGAAACCCTGCGATGAATCCCTTGTTCTGTTCAATCTGTTCCGGGAAGTGACGGAGAATGTTGTCCTCCAGCCGGTACTGCTGGCTCTGATGATTTGCCTTCATCAGCTTCAGCCGTGCCACATCCACATCCAGATCCATCTTCTCCTTGATGCGCTCGTCACCGGCGCAGAGCGCCTTGATCTCTGCATAGGACAGCGCGGTTTCATCAATGTCCTCACAGCTTCTTACAGGGCTTTTGCTCGTCATAATCTGCGAAATGAACTTCTGCTTGTTCTCCAGCGTCTGCCAGAGGTAGGCGTCAAAGGTGGCCTCCGTCACATAGCGGAAGATATGGACTTGCTTGTTCCGATTTCCCTGACGGATGATTCGACCGGAGCGCTGTAGGCTAAGTACCCGCCGCCTTGCCTGCTTGCGCAGGTAGGTTTGCAAGCACTCGCCACGGAACCGGACTTACACCTCTCAGCGTATCCGGCTCCCCATTTGTATTGCTCAGTCAATCTTTCCATGATGAATAGATAAGTGGCAGTTATGGCATACTGCCATCGTTTTACGTTTTCTGGCAATCATGAGCTGTTCCCAATAGTCCTTGCCTTTCAAATCTTTCAATTTTCGGACATGATGCATTTCTATTGAGACATTTTCTGCACCACACAGTTCACACCTGTTTGATTTTATGCGGTCAAGCAGACTTGTTCTTGACAAATATCTGCGATCAAAAACAACCACATCACAACTACTATCTAATGCTTTAGTCTTTCTCTTAAAACCGTCATGGTAAAATAACCGAATATTTTCTTTCCCATTTTTACCAGTGAATTTTACTCCAAATTCTTTATCAATTCGGAATTTTCTGATAATCTTATGGATAGAAGTACGGTATTTTGTGCCATAGGTCTTGTACATACTGTATTGCATCATATAGTAGAAATTATTGATGATCGAACTGTTGTTGGCGATTGAGTAATAATTGTAGAAACCACGAATTTCCGAATTGTAACGATCAAGAATTTCCAGATCGTCACTGTCTTTCATTGCATATCGTGCTGTTGCTTTCCAGACTTCTTTCCCTTGAACATATGTGAGTTTCATAACCTTCAGATCAAGCAGTTTTGACTTGATTTTATCCATGGGAACTTCCAGTACGATTCTGCCCGTATAGTCCCGTTTCAATCTGCCGTCACTGTCTCTTTTGGGAAGATTACAATTACGGACTCTGATGTCATATCCAAGAAAATGTGCTCTTTTCTGTGCATTCGTGATCAGAGTCTTCTCATCAGATAATTCAAGTTCCCGTTCGTCCAGAAAAACACGAATATCTTCCTTGATCTTCTGACAATCAGCCTTGGAGCCGATTACCCCAATCAGGAAATCATCCGCATAACGGACATACTGGATGCGGCGATATCCTTCATCCATTGCATCTCCGTAAGGGACAGTAGCTCGTATTTTTTCGTTTTCGTGGATGGCTTCTGCAATTCTTTTTCGCCCTGCTTCATCGGTGCATATTTTTAATGCTTTTACCAGTTTGCCATGTTCAACTTCAAGTTTTCGATATTCTGTATTGCGTCTTCGCTCTTTTCCGCGGTTGAAAGATTGAGCATAGTCCTTCATAAACTTGTCCAGTTCATCCAGATAGATGTTGGCAAGAATAGGACTGATGATCCCACCTTGCGGGGTTCCGCTGTAGGTGTTATGAAACTGCCATTCTTCCAAATATCCCGCTTTGAGAAATTTCCAGATCAAACGGATAAACCTTTCATCGGAAATTCTTCTTCTCAGGATTTCAATAAGTTTGCTGTGGGATATATTGTCAAAGAAACCTTTGATATCTCCCTCAATAAACCACTTTGTTCCTGTGAATTTTTTCTGAATCTGAAGCAATGCTGAATGACAGCTCTTATTCGGGCGGAAACCATGCGATGTTGGTTCAAAATATCCCTCATAAATTGCTTCCAGGATCATTCTGACGATTTCCTGTACTAACTTATCCGCATACGCCGGAATTCCCAGCGGACGCATCTTGCCGTTTTTCTTTTTGATATATGTTCTCCGTGAAGGCGCAGGCTGATAGCTTTCAGTTCCGCATATTCCGCACGCCAGTTTTCCTTATCCGGGTCAAAGGCATCCGCCAGACCGCCCCAGCCCACATATCGGGAGAGTACTTCCTGCTGATCGGGGCTGGCCTGAAGCCCTTCTCTGTTTTCCGCGTAGTCATTCAGAAATGTCAGAAATTCGCCGCGAAGCGTATCGGCAAAAGCGCTGTCCGCCATCTTCTCCGCAAGTGCTGCGGTGGCGTCCGGATAACCGGCAGGAAGATCGTCCATGGAGGAGAAGTAGCCCACCTGGTTCGCTTCTTCACTCAGGTCATGCTTCAGATAGAGCAGGCTCTGCGCCAGCTCGGAACGGACACGCCCACCGGCCTCGGCGAGCTCCACATTGGAAGCAAAACTGCCTTCTTCCAGCAGCTGGCCAATTCTTTCTGCCGCAGCCTCCCATATAATGACCTGAGAATCAACAGCATATCTGGCCTCACGGCCTTTGTGCAGGTGAATGCCATCTCCGTCATACCACGCGGCATAATCGCCGTGTTCACCCCGGATGCCATAGCCGCCATGAAATTCCCTTTGCAGCATTGCTGCGATTTCCTCCATCGGCTTCTGCCTCTGGAACGCATCCGTGATATGCTTTCTGGCGTGGCTTATGTTGCTGCCGAAACGGAGCATATCGTCGATTTCCGTCTGGGAAAAAGAAAAAGCGGACAGCACTTCGGTTGTGCGATCCGCTTCATCAATTTGAGATATCTGCTCCTTCTCCGAGAGGAAAAGGTTCATGGAAAGCTGTTCAAACTCCATCCCGGCAGGATATCCGTTATTCAGTTCTTCCGGAGGCTCCGGCTCATCGGCTGTTAATTGTACACCAGCTCGTTCAGAATGATCTCCTCGGCCTGTGCCTTCAGCGTATTCATCAGGCCCGCCCATTTCAGCGGGTCTCTGCGCTTCAACTCTTCCGTCACGCCGGCCTGCTTCGCCATCTGCGGCATCAGCTCGTCCAGCCTCCGGTGCGCTGTCCCGTCGATCTCCCGCAGGTGCGGATACAGCTGCTCCGATAGCACCAATCGATTCCAGAGAATCGGGCGATGCTCCTTCAGATACTGTTTCCGCATCTGCCCGTACTTCCCGATGGGTGCCTCCGCCTGCTCGCTCAGTCTGATGTCCGGGATCAGATAATCCCCGTTCTGCCTGTACGTCATTTCCATATGCCATGCTCCTTTCCGCGATCTGTTCGCGTTCATAGTTTCGGATAGTCGCTCCGATTTCCCGCAGCACCTGCTGATTGATGCCGCTGACCGCTGTTCCCAGCGCGCCCGCCGTTTCCGGGGTGTTGAAATCGAAAACGCTCATAAAGTCTTCGTGTTCAAAGTAATTTTCCGGCTCCAGACCGCAGCGCAGCATCAGGGAATAACTGATACTGACCTCGGCGGCGTTCCGGAAGGCCACTCCTACATTGAATTCATCATACTCTTCCAGAAAAGAATCCTCAAGGATGCCGAGAATGTCCCTGCGGTTGTCCTCCCAGTATTCCCGCGCCAGCTGAGAGCCCACAGCTTCCAGCTGAACGGCAAAGCTTTCGCCTGCCGGAATGCCATAGTTTTTCTCCAGCATGGAAGACACAGCCGGAATGTGCTCCTCCCTCAGTTCCCACAGGTTCAGGCTTCTGGAATTGGGTCGGGTGTCGGTGTCCGAAACATCAAACACATAGCGCAGTCTCTCGCGGTCGCCGCTGGTATCGATGAGCGCGATGCCCTTGGAACCGCGCCGCACATACCGGCGCATCGTATTGTTCCAGACATCAAACTCTGCACAGGCAGTGGCGTCCGGGCGCTGAGCATGGATCATGACCTGCTCGTGATACGGATATTTGTACAGCCTCGACGCGGTGGCGAGGAAGGACTGCCAGCGCTCCAGACTTCCGGTCAGCTGCCGCTGCGCCTCTTCCGACATTCTTCGGTACTCCTGCAATTTGCTTGCCATAGATCACGTCTCCTTTCCAAAAAGAAAATCCGGATAAATCCGGACATAGAAAAGCACCGGCCAGACAGACCGGTGCGCAAATGATAACTGATATGAAATTGTTCTCTTACAGCTTCAAACTGTTTTCATCCAGCAGGAAGTTCCTCAGTCCAACCGTAATAATCCCATTCTCATCTCTTCGGACTTTGATATTGTCACCTACAACGATGATTTTTCTGAATGAATCCGGAATACTGAGAAGGCTTCGCTGTTCCTGGTTTACCTTGTCTGCTGTCAGAAGTGCAAATGCAGATTGAATATAATACTTCTCACTTCCTCTTGTCGCAACAAAATCCACTTCCAACTGTTTCTTTCCGCGTTTTCCTTCGGCGGTGGCTTCATAGTGTTCTACCACTCCGACATCTACATGATACCCGCGAATCCGCAGCTCATTGTAGATGAGGTTCTCCATAAGATGGGTTTGCTCTACCTGGCGGAAACCTAACCGTGCATTTCTCAGCCCAACATCTTCAAAATAATATTTTGAAGGTGAACCGATGTACTTTTTCCCTTTGATATCATACCGCGCGGCCTTACTGATCAGGAAGGAGTCAATCAGATAGTCAATATAGTTCTTGATCGTCTTATCGCTGATTGACTTTCCTTTCACGCTTTTGAACGTCCGTGCCAGCTTGTTCTGATTCGTATAGCTGCCAATCGCGGAGGCAAGGATATCCACCAGTTCATCCAGTTCGGCCTTGTTCCGCACATTATGGCGCTCAACAATATCTGAGATATAAACCTTCTGAAACAGTGAATTCAAATACTCGGCTTTATCTTCCGGCGCTTCCATGGTCAGAATCAGCGGCAGTCCTCCATAGACAAGGTAATCATCCCATGCTTCATCCAGTGTTCCCTGATACGCAGATGTATACTCGGAAAAGCTCAAAGGATAGACATGGATTTCATCGCCGCGACCGCGAAACTGCGTAATCACATCAGAGGAAAGGAATTTTGAGTTGCTGCCGGTCACATAAACATCCGCATTACGGATATGAAGCAGACTGTTCAGAACATCCTCAAACTCGTCCAGGTACTGCACCTCGTCAAGAATGATATAATAATCTTCCTTATCTTTAATGCTTTCATCAATGAACTGAAGCATCGCATCGGGGTCACGCAGCTTCTTGTTTCGGCGGTCATCCAAAGCCACCTCAATAATGTGGTCTTCCGGTACGCCGGTTTCTAACAGATGATTATGAAACAGGTGAAATAGCAGATAGGACTTTCCGCATCTTCTCACCCCTGTTACAACCTTAATCAGGCCGTTTTTCTTTTTGCGGATCAATTTATCCAGGTAAATATCCCGTTTAATCTCCATATGCGCCCTCCATTCCGAAAAAGGGTGACTTTGCACCTCTTTTCGGAATATATTATACCATATTGGCAGGAAAAATTCAATATGGGCAGGATATTTTATTACGAAAATCATTGCATCTGCACCTGATTTCGTAATAGAGCCTTTCGATCATCACAGGGGGTCGTCATACCAAGATGGATTTTCACTCAGTCTACGAAAGATTTTTGCGGTTACCCGCAAAAATCTGAAATAAAATACTATCGCTATTCCGAAAATTGGTGCATTTGCACCTTTTTTCGGAATAGAATCAGATGTCGAAATCGGGGTAGAGATCCAGCTGCCCGAACTCCTCATCGGTCAGTGTTCCCAGTTTTCTAAGAGTTGATTCGGTCAGCGACAACAGCTGCACCTCATCGCTTTTCAGATACTTCTTCATTTCCGTGAGTTTCTGCATCAGACCGGTACGGCCGCTGCCGGCGCTGTAGATACACATCAGATTCATCTCGTCGTTCGTGAAATTCGTCATATCATATCCCTTTCTGCGCTTTTTGTCTGCGCGGTCTTTTCGCTTCTGGGCGGCGCGGGTGCATGGAGCATCGCCAGAACAGAAGGTTTTTTACTCGGTTCAGGAGCGGGCTTTTCCTCCTGTACGACCTGTCTGGCAGCTTCAAACAGCGCCGATAAATCGGGAGCCTTGGGCTTGACCTCCGGCTGTTCCTTTGAGCCGTTGTTGATGATGCCATCCACCATTCCGTAATCGTCGGCGTCTTTTTTCGTTCATCTGATATCCTCCTTTATCCGCCGGCAGTTTCGCCGGCGTCCATCACGGATGCGTCGATGTCGTAAACATCATAGACCTCATCCGGTTTTGGCTTCAATCTGCGGGACAGAAAGCGTTCGATGTCGAACTCATTCCGTTTATCCGCATCTGACAGGTATTTGTAATTCGGGTGTTTGGTGATGTCGTACTTATCCGACAGGAATGGGCGTACACCGCGCAGCTGCAGGATGCACTTTCCGCCGTCCAGCACGGCCAGCTCGTCCACGGTGGCAAGGTCTTTGCCCAACTTCTGATAGTTCAGGCTGTGGCTGACCTCGCGCCCGCGGCTCTCGCCGGTGTTGAAGGTATCGATGGTCTCCTTGCCCAGCGTCTGGTTCAGTTCCTTCAGCGTGGTCGGCTCCTTACCGCCCAGGAACAGGGAGGTATCGCAGTTGCCGATGATGGTATCGGCGCTGTCCTTATACAGCGCTTTCAGCTGGGACTGCGCCTGAAGCACCAGGCAGGCGGAAATCTCGCGGCTTCGGATCGTCGCCATCAGCTTTTCCAGATTGGGAATCTGTCCGATGTTGGCGCACTCGTCAATGAGGCAGCGCACATGAATCGGCAGACGCCCGCCGAACTCGTCATCCGCCTTTTCACAGAGCAGATTGAAGAGCTGGCTGTAAATCATGGAAATGAGGAAGTTGAAGGTGCTGTCCGTGTCGCTCATGATGAGGAACAGCACGGTTTTCCGGGTATCGCCTTTTTTGGTTCCGCCCAACGTATCCAGCTCCAGTTCATCATACATGGTGATCTCCCGAAGCTCCTGAATGTCAAAGGGAGCAAGGCGCGCACCAGCGGAAATATTGATCGATTTAGCTGTTTTGCCGGCGGCCAGCTTGTATTTTCGCCATTGGCGCACGGCGAAGTGGTTGGGGTCACGCTCGCCGAGCTCCCGGAATGCGATATCTACGTTGTTTTCAAAGGTTTCATCATCCTCACGCACCTCCATTGCATTGATGAATTCCACAAGTGTTGCGAAGTTCTGTTCCTCCTTCGGCGCTTCATAGTAGATGTAGCCGATCAGCGCTGTGTAAAGCAGGGTCTCCGCCTTGAGCCAGAAATCATCGCCTCCTTTTCCTTCGCCCTTGGTGTTCGTAATCAGGGTGTTGACCAGCTTCAGAATATCCTTCTCGCTGTGAATATAGGCGAAAGGATTGTAGTGCATCGACTTTTTGAAGTTGATGGTATTGAACACCTTGATCTTGTATCCTGCGCGCTCCATCAGCCGGCCGCACTCGACCAGGAGACTTCCTTTCGGGTCTGTGACCACGTAGGAACTGTGGAGCTGCATGAGCTGCGGCTTCACAAAGAACCGCGTCTTACCGGAACCGGAACCGCCGATGACCAGCACATTTTTGTTCCGGGCCGTCTTGGGGTCTTTGGGCCGGCTGTTCATCGTCAGCCGCTCCGTCTGGGTCAAAATGATGTTGTTCCGGAAGTCCGGGTCCATATACGGCTCGATATCCTCCGGTGTTCCCCAGCGGGCGGAGCCGTATTCCGTGTTCTTGCGGAACTTCTTGGCGTTTTTGCCCCTGACATACAAAACCACCCACATGATGACCGCTCCGGCGATGCCGATGAGCAGGTCAATCGGGTGGAAGCTGGGCAGCGGTGAGGCAAAGACGCTGCCGAAACCGTCTGCCAGATGCAGGAGCTTCTGGCTGGCGTCCGCGCCGGGGGCAAGGCGTATGGCCTGCGCCACTTTATCAAACAGGTAGACGAACAGGACATAGGGTGCGTTCAGGATCAGCTTCTTTTTCAGCTTCTTATCCAGCCTCATAGCTCCAGCCCCTTGTCCTTGTGCCGAACCCTGTCTTTTTTCACTGCCTGCTCCAGCGGATTGATCGCGCGCAGCTTCTGAATGACAGACGGACGTTCCTTCTTTTTCGCAACAACCGCCGAGTATTCCCGGAACGCCGCGTTCAGTGCGTCGCCGTCCCGCGCCTTGAAAAAGACCAGATACTTGGGTATTTCTTCGGTGGTATCCTTCTTGACGGCATAGTCGATGCCGTATTTCCGGGCCACGCGGTCGAAGTCCTTGATGTTTTTATCGCTGATCTCAATGTTCTGAACGCCCTGATTCTGACCGACCAGCTCTGCCACCGTCTGTTTGCCGCGCGGCGTAATTGCCGCGGCCTGGGTTTTTTTAGCCTGTGATTTGCTGTGGTGATTCAGAAACTGACGGATTGCCCACTTGAGTGTGCGTCCTGTCAGCTTTGCGCCGGATATGGTCAGCGTGACAGTTCTGTTTTCAACCTCCTCCTGCAAGGTGCATCATCTCCTTTCTCTGCATACTATCCGGACGACGGTTACAGCTCCATGCCCGGTGCTTTCCTGTCCGGCTTCGAATTGGACGCCGTGGGCTCCGTGGGAATCGCCATGATGCTGCGCCCCATCTTCAGAAACGCCTCCGGCTTTTTGAACTTCTCCTCGTACTTTTTCTGAAGCTCCTTCGGAATGGAGGAGAAGTGATCGCCCTCCGCGCCGCAGATGAAAAAGGTTCCGGCGACAACATCGATGATTTTTCCATCGTCGTCCCGGATGGCGCGGTTCAGCGGCAGACCGGAAATCTTGCCCTCCTCGTTGCAGACCAGCGTGACCGGATCGCGGAAGAAGGGAGCCTCCTGAATGTAGCCGCCCACGACCTTCTGCATATCCTCCAAGGATGATCCGATGGTGGTCATCCTGGCATACTGTCCGGGCTCCACGAGCAGCACCTCAATGGGCTTGTCCGCCTCAATTTCCTGCCCGTCATTACAGCTGAACTCTGCGCCGACAAAGTGATCGGCATCCAGCACCACATCACCCTTATCCCACATTTCCTCAACCATTGCCTGCGCTTCTTCTCTGGTTGCTGCCTCAACCGTGATGGACTTCTGAAGCGTTTCGGTAATGGTGACTTCAAATTCTTTCATGGACAGACCTCACAGCCCGAAGGCGCAGCGGATTTCCGCGCCGTTGGTCAGTTCGGCAGTCCCGTCCTCCAGCACCTGGGTGATCAGCTTTTTGTCCTCCTCATCCAGCGAAACAATATCGCCGTCCTCCAGCGCAAAGATAATGCCGGGACCGGCAAGGTAGCAGTCGCCGTTCTGATCGATGATGACGTCATCGCTGTTAAAGGCGATGAAAATACCAGAAACCGGCATCAGCTCCAGACTGTCCGCGCCGCCGCTGTTCAGCGCCAGCGTCAACGCCTCATACAGCGTCATGCTGATGGCCGCTGCGCCGGGAATGGCGTAGATGACCTCCGCCTTGCTTTCATCGTCCTCGCCGTCGGCTTCCAGATGAATGCGCAGCGTTTCAGGGAAGCCGTCCATGCCGTCCAGATACAGGCTGTCCGGCTGGCCGTCCTCCTCGCTGACATAGATGTTCAGATCTCCTTCGATGTTCAGTGTGACATTTGCCATAAAAACTCCTTTCAGCGCTCCTGTTGATGCGCTCTGTTTTTCTGCCAGGCTTCCAGCAGTTTGATGATGGTCTCCTGCATCTGCAGGGGTGTGTAGGACTTCGGAAAATACTTCCGCAGCACATCACCGCGGATGGTTATGCGGTCGAGCTCGCTTTTCTTTTCCTCATCCATGATTTCGTACATGGCTTCCAGTGTGCATTGTCCGTTCTGGCTCAGGCGTTTGAGGCGCTGTGCCTGTGAAAGCGACGGTGTTGCCTGCGCGTAGTCCATGGCGTCGAGAAACTGCTCCTGTTCATGGATTTTCAGGTAGGACAGCTCGACTGCCGGATTGAAGGCAAGCTCTTTTCTGTCCACCATATCCAGCAGCTGCGGAATCAGCTCCGTCAGACGGATAAACCGCTGTACCTGCCGGGCGCTGTCGCCGGCCGGCTGGCCGACCAGCTCTGCCGTTCTGAACTTTGCGCCAACTTGGCGCAAAGTGGGGTCGGTGCGCTGTCCCTGATGGGTCAGGGCTTCCATCTTCATGCGGTAGGAAAACGCCCGCTCGCTGGGGAGAATGTTCTCTCTTTGCAGGTTGCTGTCCACCATGGTAATCACGGCTGTATCGTCGTCCATTTCCCGGACGATGGCTTTGATGTCCGCTTTTCCTGCAAGCTCCGAGGCCCGGAACCTGCGGTGTCCGGAAACAACTTCGAATTTGCCGTCCTCCGCCGGGCGTACCAGAATCGGGTTGATTACGCCTCCCGCCATGATGCTGTCGATGGTGTCCTGCATCAGCTCGTCCTCATCGTTTACTTTGAACGGGTGGTTTTTGAACGGCCGGAGCCTGTCCAGCGGTAGCAGCACGACCTGTTCCGCAACCTCCCATTCGGGCTTCGGCTCTGTGCGCGCCTGTTCCAGAAGTTCCTGTGCCTTGCTGCCGGTGTCTTTGTCCTGGGGAGCGGCCCGAGCCGCGTGTTCCGCTTCCGGCTTTTTCCGCCGGCCTGTCTTACCGGCGGTCCGCTTTGCCGGAGCTGCCGTGTCCTTTTCTTCTGCCAATTTGCATCACCTCCCGGAAATGACAGAAGCCGCAGCAAGAAAGCTGCGGCTCAGACAAGGCCGTTCGCCATATCGTGGCGCACCAGGGCGTCGTAGTAATTCGATATGGTCAGCGGCGCGTTGTATAGGGAAGCCAGAAGGTACTGCTTGATGTTCCGCACCTTGCTGGCGTTCTCCTTGAAGGAACTCAGCACATATTCGATATGCGTGCTGTTGAGCTTGAGAAACTGGCTCTTGACTACCTCGCGGGGCTTATCGTCCCCGGCGATTCGGATGTATTGACGTTTGGAGCAGATGGTATCGAGGAGAAGCTCCATGATCTCCGCAATGGTGTCCCGGTCATACGGGTTGTTCTCCAGGAGAATATCGTACTCCAGATTATCTTCAAGAATTGCCCGATATTGTTCCCGCTCATCCATATCCCGTCCCATCTTATCCGCAGGTGTCTGACCGTGACCGCCTGCTTGGCCGGAAGGGAAAGGATAGGTTTCAGTCTGACTCAAATCAGTATAATTTGAATCAGTATTACTTCCTCGTGATTTTCGGGATTCCGGAGTCGTGAAATTCACGTCTGCTGAATCGTGATTTTCACGAGTCTTGATTCGTGATTCCTGTACGGGCGGGATGCTGCCGGTGGAGTTATCCACAAAGTTCTTGACGAAGATGAGATTGGGCTTGCCCAGTCCCTGCCGCTTGCGCTCTATGAGTCCGGCTTTGCTGTCCAGCTCGTTCAGCAGCTTGGTAGCCTTCTGATCGGCACAGCCGATGGCCTCCATGACCTCCTCCAGCGTGAAGATGATGAACACGCGCCCCTGTTCGTCCAGCCAGCCGTTTTTACGGCTCAGGCTCATCCGGTCCAGCAGAATGCCGTAGAGAATCTTGGCCTCGGCAGAGATAGACTTGAACCGTTCATCCGTAAACAGCGCCTTGGGGATGCGGTAAAAGGCAAACTGATCTGCCTGGGCACCGTAGAAATAATCCAGCGTCACTTGGCGCGCCCCCTCTCAAGCGAACGAAGAATTTCCTTCGTACACCAGCCGATGCACGGTCCGCACTTGCCATACGGGCAGTCATCGCATTCGCTCACGGGTTTCGTTTCCGGCTTTGGCCGGGCATAATAGCAGACCTTCAGCATACAGCCGTGTCTGCCGTAGTAATAGCAATACTGGCAGTCCTTCGGCTTGCCGTTTTCGCAGCAATCTGTCATAGCGTTCATCCTCCTGAAAATGGGTACAAAAAAAGCACGTCTGTCCAGCCATAAAGACATTCTCCCCGGAGGGAGAGACAGACGCGCAAAGCGTGTTCTGATTCAATTTTGGCAATAAAAAATGGGCTAAGCGTCCATCGCTTACTCCCAGTACAACATCAGCTATTCAGTTTCGGCACTGCCCAAATGCAACGGCTCATGCCGCAAATTCCTTGATATTACAGGCTTTTTCGGGTGTTAGTCCACAAATAACAGCCTCATTTGTCACGATAATATCAGCTTCTTTCAGCAATTCCACACATTCGGGGCTGCGAAAATCGCCGTTGCCTTCCAGCAGCATCATTGTATTTTTCTTATTGCGCATAAGAAATTCAACGTCCGCAAGGTCTGTGCGCCCGTCTCTGTTTGCGTCTGTGACTTTCGTTATTTCCACCTTGTAAGGCTTGCGTTCGCCCGTTTCCTGTAGTGGAATGCTGTTTTTAGCTGAAAAAAAGCAAATCTGCCCTTTTTTATCGACATAAAACGGAAATTCATTCCCCGTGACAGGTGAAGTTGCATAGCAGGTGGTTATTAGCTTTTTCAAGCCCAACGCATTGAAGTTCAATGCAAAGTATTTGAAGAAATTGCTTTCATACGGGTCGTCGCAGTTGCAGAACACGACTTTATCCTTGAAATGCGCTTTGTAGTGGCGCAGTTCATTTTCAATATCCGAAAGTTGAGTGTAAAACTCGTCTTTCTTTTGCATTTTGGCTTTTCTCAACGTCTTATTGTCCGCCATATCGTTTGCAGCCCTCTTATTTCGCCGCGTTGTTCACGCGGCCTTCATCATAACACCATTCCGCGTATTGCACATTTCTTAACATCAACATTATAACATTGAACGACGGAAAATGCAATGCATTGGTCACGTATTTTACGAATTTGTTGTTTTCCATTTGCCATGTCCGGCACCCGCAGTACAGTTTCAAACCAGCTGTCTATGCGCGAATATCCCACAATACGCCGTTGTACTTTATAACGTGCGCTGTGGTCAGGTTGGCGCGGCAGTTCATTTGAAACATCACTTCCTCCTGCATATGCTCCATGTTTGCGGCTTAGTATTCTTTGTCTGACAAATGCCGGAATTACATGCACACAAACAGACGGCTTGCAGTGTTCGTTCTGTATAACCGTTTTCGTTTACCGTGTCTGTCAAGGCGAGTATCTCAATTCTTCTTGCTTTAAGTTCATGTCGGTTCTTTCCCTCGTATCGCTGCCGTGAATTGTCTTCTGGTAGGATGAGACCGGTGTCGTTTATCGGATCGCGTCGAACGTCGCGCCAACGTGCGTTGTGCTCGGTCCGACGGAATATAGAGCAAATAGAATCAAAAGCCTGCACAAAGACTCATATTTGTACAGGCTTTTTTAGATGTACCGTTGAGGTAAATAGGTGCCACTGCCGTATAGCGGTCTATTTGGTATTGAAGTTGAAACAGAGGGAATACTTTGATTAGAAGATAAAGAGTCGATTGACGACGGCTGAGAACGATGTTTTATTTGTCGGGAGAAACGCGCTTCAGTGCATTCATCAGATCTTCTCTTGTGACAATCAACTCGCAAATCTTCTTAGGAGGTTTATTTTCATCCATCTGCATAGCCATTACATCGACGGTGATAAATTCGCCGTCCTGCAAAACGGCTGATTTTTCGTGAAAACAGAGATAACGCCCTGATACCAGGCATTCGACGTTCAGTGGACCGACCATGTTTTTTCTGCGCTCAGAGCGGGTGATGGGAAATTTCGTGATTTTTCCGTTCATAGGGATGCCTCCTCTTCTTTAAAACGCGCAACACGCAATTAGACGATAAAAACCGGCTTCTTTCGAAACCGGCGTTTTCCGGAGAAGGAGGGATTCGAACCCTCGAGACGCTTTTGACGCCTACACGATTTCCAGTCGTGCGCCCTCGACCAAGCTAGGCGACTTCTC
>JABLTK010077652.1_pt1 | contig 17733 bp, 30 predicted proteins | sample 7160131 | NCBI WGS metagenome assembly JABLTK01 (sample SAMN14651221, study PRJNA627086) | human gut metagenome | isolation source: feces | host: Homo sapiens
AATTTTCCGACACGCTATCAGAGATATGAAAAAATGCTTATTGTTTATGATGACGGCGGCGGTGTTTTTCATCGCGGGTTTTGAAAACCGCGGCGCGTCAAACGCCGCAACGCTTTACGATGTTTTCAGCGAACGCCACCTTGAATTTTACGAAAACGAAGTCGCAAAAGAAAAGGTTTTCAGCAAGTATTCGGAGCGCGAACTTGCAAAAATGGCAGTTGACAACGATATTTCGATTGAAAAAGTCAAAAAACTGCTTGTATATTGTCACGCGATGAAAAATATCGGGAAGAATTATACAATAAAAGAAGCGGACAAATTATCAAACGCCACGGTAATTCGAATAATCTCGAACCGGTTTTGGCCGCCTTTCAGAATATGCGGTCTAATGACACCGCTACAATGAAGGCCGCAGAAGCGAATCTGTTGGAATTCATGCGTCAGCCAGTTTGCGTTAGTTCTTTCCTTTACATTTTGCTGAACTGTGATGATTCTGTTGTAAGAAATCGAAGAAATGAGATGTGATGTTGTAGCATCGTCAAATGGCTGCTCTCTTTTTGCGTCGTGTTATATCTATTTATTGGGATGATATGGATGAGTCATCGAAGGAACAGAGTAAGAGATGAGGGAATGGGTTCACAGAAATAGTAAAGTCACAGATATTGCTTGCTTTGCAATGTGAACCGTACAGTTTAGCTCGTCGTGCAATTTGTGGAGTTGTTAGTAAATTAGCGAGTATTGAACTCGAGGCAAACAGATGGCAAGAGATTTTAGTTGCAATGAACAATGTGTGAGTGGTTCATTGTACTCATGAGTAGTTCCTATCTAGTCCACAACCTTCGGATCGTGAACTGGGTATGCTTCTCTTGTATTCGCTTCACGAAGTTGTGAGTAAATACGTTACAATGGAGAATCTTCTTAATGTACTACAAAATGGACTTCATGATGCAGATCCATCGGTAAGTAGTTAGTTTGGTCTCTGAACGTAGGTTCGATCCATGGCTATAAAGGCCTCATGTGATGTTATTACATCCCAGATCGATACACCTTCCATCACTCAACTCACACCGGTTCTTCCCGATTTGCTTCAAATTCTTGCTGATGCTATTCGTGACTGTGATTCTGAGATCGCAGTTCGTATTTTCGGTTTGTTTGAAGACTGTACAGTGAGTAGTACTCCCTTCCTCCAATCCTCCTTGCGGGATATTCTGAGTGCCTGTTGTGCTGTATGTGTCATGATGCTTTCTAATTATAAGACAATCGAGAATACGAATATTCCTGATATCATTCGTCGAGCAGCTTGCTCATGTCTAACAAGTCAAGTTGATAAGTTTTATCATATTATCTTCGAGATGGTATCCTTATTCGCTTTAAATGATGAGTAGAATCTTGTAACAGACATTATTCGAGTCATTGTCCTTCATCTCAGTGATGACTCCAATCCTGTTTATGATAGAAGAAGGAATAATGAGTAGGATGCAGAAGATGAATTTGGAGTGTTTTGTAAACTCAGTGAAACTGCCCTTGATACTATGGCCTCTCATTTCTCGAAAGGGTCGAATTAATGAATCAGATTCATCACTAGCCAAGTATTATCAACTGTCATGTCAGTAATCATCCCTTTCTTTGCTTCTCCTAACTGGATGGAACGTCGAACAGCAGCAGCAGCTCTCTTCGTATTGGTAGAATCATGCAACGAAGAGATGTCCAAGAATATCTCTGATTTCTGCAATGCCATGCGAGGATTACTACGTGATTCGTGTCATGCAGTGAGTCGAAAGGCATCCTTCTTCTTCAGTGAGATTTGTGATTATTTAGAAGAGCAAGTTCTACAGGAATGTGATTGGCTGATGAATGATATCAGTGAGGTAGGAGTGATAGTGTGATTATCATTCAGTTGATCCATTCAAAGGATTGGTGGGATGTGGAGAATGGACTAACAATACTGGAGAGTGCTTCTTTGACTTATGGTGAAATGAATCCACAAGGATTGATTGAGATTGTGGTAGGAATGATGGGGCCAAGTGAGTATAAGCCTATTTTGTTAGGACTCTTGAATCAAGAAGCAACACCAATTGATATTCAAATGATGAGTATTTCTTGTATGTCATGTGTTGTTATGAGAGCGGATGATTTGTTTATTCCCTTTGCAGTAGTAAAGAGAGGAACACCTGAAGTCTAGGATCAAGCCATTGTGTTGTGTCGGAAGGTCTTACATACTCGAGATGAAGCTCTTCTTACACTGCGTAGCCGAGCTCTTGAACTTGTTGGGAAGGTGATCAAACACGTGGGTTTCGAGTATTTGCAGGACAATGTGAATCCAATATTAGAAGATGTGGTGATTGTAAGTAGTTATTCTCCGTTCTTCTGTATAGTTGATGGGTGATGGCGAAGATAGCTTTGCAAAGACAGTGTTTGACTTCATTGAAATTCTAGCAGAGGATGTGAAGCCTTCATTGAAGCAGTATGCTAGTGTCATGCAACTACTAAATGGATACATGCCAATGATCATCGAGCTAGTAGAGAGTGATCGAGGTAGGAGAAGGAAGAGGTTTACACTGGAGATGTGTTTTATCGACGTCGTGGAACGGCTGCTGATGAGTTTGGGAAATTGGGAACTGAATTTGGAACAGATGAAGACTCAGCTGCAGCTGTGTTGGTATCTCGAAGTGCAGATGTGAGAAAGAAGGCATCTGCAATTGATGCAATGATGAGTATCTGCAAGGTAAGAATGAGTTCCACAGTCTCACATAGAATGTAACTGCTCTGTGTGATGCATATTATGAGAATGTGATCAACTGTCTATTAGAAGCTACGACACACATGCATGAGATGATTCGTACTAAAGCAGTATCCTCTTGTATATTGGTTTGAGAGTTAGTATCAAGGCCTATCCTCAATGCTAGAAATCGTATATGAATATGAGAATGAAATTGAATGGGAAAATGGTGAGTATGATTATGTTCGAATTTGTGGAATGGATGAATTCTAGACATATTCAGAAACAACAATATCATTAATTGAGAATTATCTGCCTGTGATCTTTGCTGCCCTTCCTGAAGAAACAGAACCAGAAGTGGAATTAAAGATTTTGGAGTTATTTGATGTGAGATTAGTTTTAGTATATGAAAATAGGATATGGTCAATACTTTGGGACCTTCCTTCCTTCTTGACTTCATGCCAACAACAATGGACTTGATCACGATGTTGGTGGAACAGCAGGTATTCCCTGAAGTGGTGTGTTATTGTAGTCTAAAGCCCAAGCATCATATCGATTGCAACATGCAGTACTTGAGGGTGTGGAATCAGCTAATTCGTATCCCATCGCCACCTCAGCAGCGGAATTGCTGGCATCTATTGTCCGAGTCATGGGAGCTAATCCTTCCTTCCTTGACAGGTATCAGCTTATCTGGGAGAAGTGTATTCCGTTTATCAATCGCTGGACAGTCCCTTCAGATGTAACGAGTTGCTATACGTTAGCCGAATCGCTCTTAGAAACTTATAAAGCAGATGCAATATTTGTAGTGAACGGAATAATCAGTATGCTGCCTGTTACAGCAGGATACCGAAATGAATACTGTCGAGCTAACTCTTACTATTTGATTGGATTGCTATTTGATCTCTTCCCAAATGAGATGGAGAATGATCTTATCAAATATACATCGTTGCTTCGAGAAGGATTGAATGGAATTCCAGGCGACGTAGGAATGAAACGGAAGAATCATAGATAGAAGGGTCAGGCTTCAGATAATGCTGTATGTGCTTTGATTCATATGGATATGGCATATGGAGGTCAATTTACAGAAGAAGTATTGATATGTGTGTTAGAACACTTGCCTTTGAAGAGTGATACATATGATCAGGATTATGTACTTTCATGGTTTTGTGATATTTGTAACAAAAAGGAGATGTTGTATATCTCCTATTTGCCTCAGATTGTAAAGTGCTTTGCTATTTGGTTAGATGAGTCGATGGATTTGAGTGATGAGTGTGTTGTAGGGATGAATGGGGTTTATAAAGAATAGCAAATGCTGGTGACACAACTGGTTCACTTCCAAGTGAGTCAGCCTGAAGCTTGGAATGCGGCAATGTCGATGATCAGTGAGGAAGAAAGGAAAGTTATTCTTCATTATACCATGAATTACTATGTTTGTTGGATTTCAGAAAATAACGTTTGTATCAAGAATAGACACTTTTCTCTGCCAAATACCGAAAATGAACTGGAAGAAGGGTCTATTTGTTACAACTGTAACAGGCGTATTTCTAGCTTGTGGATTTTATCTTCAAAACAAGATGATTACAAAACAAAGAGTACGATATAACGAATAGAGGTTGATTTGGCAGGTGGAGAGAGAAAGATACATTGAGTCAGAAGTTAAAAGGCGAACGGAATTAGATCAAGAAAAATCCAAAGTCGAATCATGTGTTTGTTATCATTTGCTAAATACAATACCACCCTTTCTTCGTTCAGTTCATGCGTAGATTCCGAGATGGAGAAATAGGGAATTATTAGGGAATTAAAGAATAAGGCTGTATTTTGTCACCAGGTCTTCTTTGCAAGTTGTTGACTCATCGAATGAGCCAGTCAGTGACAGAAATCAAAATCAATGGAGAGGTTGCAAACAAAGCACTAGAGTCTCTTCGACGACATGCTGAAAAGCCCAGAAAGAACCGAAGCCAGGGAGATATTCTCGGAGGTGATATTATTCATTTGGTTATCGGAGTCAAGCGGGTAAAGAAGGAATGGGGAAGTGATGTGATTCACTGTGATTTGGTACATTCTCTGGATGAACGAGATTCTACAATCGAGAACGTATTTATTACAAAGGGCGATTCGGCACCTTGGGCAAGTAAGTTGCAGTCAACAGGTAAAATTTCTACAGTAGTGGTATTATATTCGATTTATTGATAGTATATGTCGTTTGAACAAATGAAGAAACAGATCGAATCAAAGGACGGAAAGACGGAATTTCTAAAGGCCTTTCGGTATATTTTGTGTGATAACCGGCTACGACGAGGAATGGCTCATCTCTTCGGTGATCCATTATTGAAGAAGAGAAAGATCATTCCAGTGCGTATTTTTCAAAATGATTTGGAATCCATAATCAATAACATCAATATTCAGTTGAAAGCTACTCATGTTGTGTTTTCTGGAACTTGCTTGTAGGAGAAGGAGTCAACAGTAAAGTGTAGAGATATCAAAATTGGTCGAACTAAGATGACAAACAAGGAGATTGTCGAGAATTACAATGCAACAATGGTGGCACTTCTTCAGTGGTTAAAACCGGAGGATGTATTATCAATGGCACTGAAAGTGAGTCTTTGGGCGGAAGATGAGAGCTAGACAGAGGATAGCGTGAGTTTCCCAATCTATCAGGTGGATACTGTGATTCACAAAACTCCATATGTGCGAGAACTGACGTTAGAAGAAAAGAGAAAGCTGAAGTACAAGGAGAAGCGTCTAAAGAGAGTGAATGCAGGTCGTGTGAAAAAAGAAGTGATACCGAAAATCAAACCAAAGAAGCCATTGTATCCTGTTTGTTCATATTCTTTTTTTGTTACGATTGTTATTTCATTGATTGATTAAATGGAGGACCGACATCACGAGTGTGAGTTGTATACAGTAAGTTAAGGTTTCGATAGTGATGGAATAGAAGGACGATGAAATCCCTTTGGCTGTACATTGTAGCTGCTGTAATAAGCGGTGCTTCATTGAAAATAACAAATGCGGCCATTGTGGTGTTCGTTACAACAAGGATGGGAAACTCTATCTGTCTGTTTACGGCTACCCTTGTAGTGTTTGTAATGATCCTGTGGAGAAGAAACCATTGTATCATTTCCTTCCAAACACACATATTCTTTCGATTGGTACTCTTGGATGTAACTTTAATTGTACGTTCTGCCAGAATTGGGATATTTCGCAGGCAGTGAAGCCCATCAAGTCTTCGGTGAAAGAAGCAATAAAGGAAGGATCGGGAGATATCGAAGATATTGCCAACCAGATCCAAGCAATGTCGAAGTATTATTCTCCCCAGTTTCTTGTTCAGTTGGCAATTCAGCATGGCTGTAAGAGTATTGCGTTTACGTATAATGAACCAACAATCTGGGGTGAATATGCCCACGATATTGCAAAACTGGCGCATGAGAAGGGATTGAAAACTGTATATGTAACGAATGGAGATATGACTGAAGAGCATCTGAACTACATCCGTCCTTATGTCGATGCTATGAATATTGACCTCAAGTCCTGGAATCCTAAGTTCTACCGTCAGTTCTGTAAGGGAAATGTTGATAATGTAAAAGGAACAATCCAGCGAGCTGTTGACATGGGATTCTGGGTTGAAGTCACAACACTCATCATTCCAGGAGAAAATGATAGTGATGAAGAGTTGAAATCTATTGCAGAGTTTCTTGCTCATGTGAAGCTAACAATTCCTTGGCACATCTCTGCTTTCCATCCCGACTATCAGATGACGGACAAGGAACGAACTCCTAGTGCTACGTTAAAACGTGCGTATAAGATCGGAAAGGAAGCAGGATTGAAGAATATTTATGTCGGAAATGTCCATTCTTCTGGAGATGAGGACACATATTGTCCTACTTGTGGTGAGAAACTAGTCCAAAGAGACTGGTACGATGTGAAAGTGATTGGAAAGAAAGTATTTGATGGAGTATGTTACAAATGTGGAACAAAACTGGAAGGAGTGTGGGAGGAGTAAAGAAGTTGGAGCTATGAAGGTGTTTGTTGAAACAAATAATGGACTAAAAAACAGGATGGGAAGGTACTTGGAGTAAACGTCCTGAAGTGGATCGAACAATTCGATCCATCACAGATGGAGCCAATTCATCATTTACACCGGATAGATCTGGAAGAAGAATCATCTGGACTTCAGGAATACTCTCAGCCTTTCGAAGGATACTGTAGATGTTTCGCATGGCTTCTGCAACATTACCACTATGTCACAGAGGATTCACAACAATACGTTTCGGATATCGACATGTACTGGAAACAGTATGGTTTGTAGGCTTCGAGAATACCATGGAAGTCAAGTAATGCAGCATGATGAATGTGTTCTCGAAGGATGGATGGCAATGGTACATCATCATGCAACTGAACCTATTGGTAAAGTCAAGAGGAAGAATGGAACAAGAAAGGCATCACATCGAGGAGCATAATGAGTGATCAGTTGTCCTGGAGCTACTTGGGCTTCTTCCATCTTCATCGCTACATGCTTAACAGGCTCTGATACACTCATATCAATGCCTTCTTTCTGGAGACATTGTAGAATTGCATGATCTGTTACACCTCCTCTTCGGAACAGGATGATCTGTAAACATCACAGGCATATCGAATGCATACTTTGTGATTCTCACAATCGATTCCAATCACAGTGCTTTCTATTCCTACTTGGCAAACTCTACAATAAAAGCACAGATCCATTTCTACACCTCGCCTCCATCAATAATCTGAACTGGCCAATCATGGAGATCTGAATACACATGTTCAGCACGAGTGGGAGAGATATGTCCAAATTTATTAGCGGAAGGAGCTGCTATGGGAAGACCCGACTAGATTACAAGAAAGAAATGCTACATACAACACGAAGAAGTTCACGAGCCAGTTCTTGATTCGGACAACGGAATCCTACCTTGCCTGTTCCTGCAGATACTACAATCAAGAGAAACTATAGTATGTACATTCTTTTGGAAGAATATCCTTGGCCTTCATTACAATTGTTAGTGGGCCAGGCCAAAAGGCTTTCGATAAGTGATGGAAGACTGTACGTTCCTAGAATTCAGATAATTCAATGAAACATACTTCTTCTCCTATATCTACATATTTGTCAGCTTCTTCGGAAGACAATACATGGACAATCACAGGATCTAGTTGTTCACAAGTCTGTTCATTTCTACCATTAAATGGTCGATCCTTTGCCTTGAAAATATCACAGACTGCATCTTGATTCAATGCGTTCGCTCCAAGTCCATACACTGTTTCTATGGATGAATTAAATAGACAATAAAGTTCCTGTGGGAAAAGCAACAAGACCTCCATCGCGAAGGACCTTGGCACAGAACTTGAAATTCTCGGAAGTAGGTTTTAAGATCTGAGCTTTCATCGATTTGACAATTCCACTAAGCATTGACTGCCTAGATAGAGAGATCTAAAAGACTACGTCACCGAAATAGGCTTCTTTTTTACCATTCTGTTGATATGTCAGAAATCGAACAGAAAAGGGGGATGTACGATTAATAAACCTCCAATAATCTTGTAGAATGACCAGAAAAGATAAGGAAGAAGAATACAGCGACTATTCTGGATCTTACTCTGGATACTCCTATAGTGACTATTCCTATTCCGAATAGTATTAGTAATGTGAGAGAATACTGTTGTAGTTCTTATTCGGATTCAGACTCGGATTCAGATAGAAAGAAGAAAGAAGATAAGTAGGACTATTTAAAGAGTGAAACATATAGGAGGAGAGAGGAACGGAGGTCAAGTCATCGAGAGTATTCGTTTGAATTGGTAGTAACGACTAGTCGTAATCTAAAGCGGTCCCGTTCAAGATCTCGTCAACGGTATAATACTGTTGCGGAATATGAAACATAGAAACCGAGCATCAGAGCCGAAAAAGGTCCAGACGCCTCCTCCTGAGCCTGTTCTGTTAACTCCTGAACCCAACACATCCAGAGCCGGAGGTGTTTATATTCCTCCGTTCAAACTTGCTCGTATTCAACGTGATCCCAATGACAAATCGTCACCTGAGTATCAGCGTCAAACCTGGGAAGCACTGCGTAAATCACTCAACGGAATCATCAACAAAGTGAATGTTGTGAACATTGGAAATATCATTCCGGAACTATTCCAGGAAAATCTGGTTCGAGGTCGTGGTCTGTTCTGTCGAGCCATTATGAAGGCGCAACTAACGTCTCCTGGTTTCACCCATGTGTATGCTGCTCTTGTGGCAATTGTGAATACAAAACTGCCCGAGATAGGTGAATTATTGTTAAAACGTGTTGTATTCCAGTTCCGAAGAGCATTTAAGCGAAATGACAAGGTTGGTGTGGAAATGGAGACTGATGGATAGTTGGTGGCAGTTTCATTAGCTCGTTTCATTGCTCATTTAGTGAATCAGCAAGTGGCTAGTGAATTATTGGTTCTTCAACTCATCTTTCTCCTTCTAGAACATCCTACAAGTGATAGTGTGGAGATTGCAGTCACGGTGACCAAGGAATGTGGACAGTATCTTAGCGATGAGTGTAGTGAGGGCCTTAATCGTATTTACTCTCCCATCAACTCACTCATAGAAGTCTTTGATGCATTCCGTCATATGCTGCAAGAAGGTGAGATTGAGAAACGTACTCAGTATGTAATTGAACAGCTGTTTGCAGTCCGTCGAACACACTTCCAAGAATACCCTCGTTTAGCTCCTGAATTGGATTTGGTGGAGGATGGAGATCAGATTACACATCGTGTGGGACTGGATGATAAAATCGATAAGGAGGAGTATTTGGATGTGTTCCATGTGGAAGAGAAATTTGAAGAGAATGAGGAAACATGGAAGAAGATAAAGAGTGCCATTCTAGGTGAGAGTGAAAGTGAGGAAGAGGGAAGTGAAGAGGAAGAGGAAGAAGAAGAAGAGGAAGAAGAGGAGGAAGAAGAAGACCTTGAGAAGAGTAAGATTAACAGAGATTCTTGAGTGATAGATGTGCTAATAGAAGATCAAACAGACCAGGATAAAACGAATTTGAATCGTACAGTAAGAAGGTTATTCCTGTTGTTAATCACAGATCTATCTTGTCATCACATCATCCCTTGGATTTGAAGAATGTACTCATAAACTCCTTAAATTGAATTTACGAGAAGGACAAGAAGTGGATGTCTGTAACATGATCATCGAAACATGCAATCGAGATACATGGATGAATCAGTTTTTCCCAAATGTGGCTCAACGATTATGCATGATTGATCAGAAATGGAGAGATGCTTTCTCACGATGCTTTGTTGAACAAGTTAGAATGATTCTTCTTCCTGATGGATAGTTTGAGAAAATTCATCAGTTAACTACACTTCGAATCAAAATCAATGCAATGTTCTTTGCTTATCTCTTCTCCGTGGATTGTCTCCCTTGGGAAGTTCTCTCTATCATTCATTTGACAGAAAATGACACAACTTCTTCATCTCGTATCTTCATAAAGGAATTGTATGAATAGAGATTCATTGATAATTATAGACTTCAGAAACTATCCAATCAAATGGGTTTACAGAAGTTGAATGAACGATTCCTGGATCCAGAATTGAGATCTCAGCTAATTGGCATGTTCCCGACAACAAATAGCAATGATATCCGTTTTGCCATCAATTTCTATACGAGTATTGGTTTAGGAGGATTAACGTAAGGGATGAGTTGAAGAGTGATATGTAGACATGAATTGAGAGAGACACTAGCTCAACTAAAAGCGATGAAGAAGAATGCCCTGAATTGATTGTTGTCTGTTTGAGAACAAACACATCCTAAAGATACTATTTGGAATAATTCACTATAACCCGCTGTCCTTTCCGAATTAGTTTCATGTCTTGGGGACGGAATGATAATACCTTACGAACAGTCTCTTCTTTTTCTAACTCGGCCATTAACAAAGCAGGATCGGTAATGGAGGCCATATGATCGTTCAATAAGAATGTTGTTTTGGTCTTGCCATTCACTTGAATAATCGCTGTGATGTTTTGTTTACGCTTCTCTTCTGGCCAGCGTTGCTTGGTAAAAGTCTCGGTTGGGTCGATCTTATGACCAGCAATCAGTCGATTCCAGCACTCTTCTGCCTTGATAGGAGCAAAAGGAGCGATGAAGCACAACACTGCTTTCACATACTCCAGATATTGAGACGAATATGGAGCTTCCAACAATGTATTCACCATGATATTGATCGATGATAAGACAGTGTGGAATGAGAAGTTCTCCATATCACGCTGGATCTTACCGTAATAAGTATTGAGTTTCTTCACATTTAGTTTCACATGCTTGTTGACTTGGACCGAATCTAAACAGATAGCACACATACTGTCAAGCTTCTGGAGAAGATGCATCGCTGGGTTCATGATGTGAGATGTGTACACAAAGGCATTCTCTGGAGGACATTGCATTAACATTCCAATCCGAACAGCATCACTTCCAAAAGTTTTAACTACTTCTACAGGGTCCACACCATTGTGTTTACTCTTGCTCATCTTTTCATATCTCAAGTCTACGTCCTCTCCATCAGCAGTCTTCCATTGTGAACCTTCCTTATGCACTGCAGATGCAGGAAGGAAAGCTCCGTTGCTCCGTCGAACATACGTCTCACCTAACACCATTCCCTGTGTGAGAAGATGGTTGAATGGTTCTGGAGAAGGAACCAGCTTCTCGTGATTCAATACCTGTGCAATGAAGCGAGCAAATAGAAGGTGCATAATGGAGTGTTCTGCCCCACCCACATAACTATCCACTAATATACAATATAGAAATCTCTACTAATCAACTTGAGGGAATGCTTTGAGTCTTGAAGGAGAGGCGAAGCATTGTGAGTTGTGCGGATCAAGATAACGATAGAAATACCATGAGGAGTCCATGAAGGTATCCAGTGTATCACAATCCCGTTCTGCAGCTTGACCACAATGAGGACAAACAGTCTGTTTCCATGTTGTATAGCCTAAGAATCATTCTCCACAAATCAAGTTTACGCCCCAGAGGAGACACTGCATCATCACCAGCCATCTTATTCGTTTCTTTTGCAGTCATTGGAGGTAGACGAACAGGCAAATCTTCATAAGGAACAGGAACAACGCCACAATGAGGACAGTGAATAGCAGGAACAGGAGCTCCCCAGTATCTCTGTCTGGATACAAGCCAGTCACGTAATCGATAACGTGTTACAGCCTGTCCCCAACCCTCATTGCTTGCTTCCTTCAGAATAGTGGTTACAGCCTCCTCGATAGTCATTCCATTATACCGTCCACTTAGTGTCAAACATTGAGTCTGTGGATCAATCACACAAGGAGAAGAGAGGCCATATTTGGAAGCAAAGGCTCCGTCCAGTTTATTATGAGCAGGAACACCCATCACAGCTCCTGCTCCGTAATCAGCCAGGACATAGTTGCTGACAAATACATTTAACGGTGAGTGGGTGATAGGATGGGTTGCATGAAGTGGAAGACGATACCCTTCCACATTTCCAGTTCCAACGAGATAGGGATTCTTCTGAACATGATTCAACTATACTCAAAGTATGTGAGAGAGTTTACAAATGATTGAAGCGAAACATCCTTTTCTGCACATTCCAATGTCAAAGGATGCGACGGAGATAATCCTAAGAATGAAACACCCATGAGCGTTTCAGGATGAGTTGTGAAGATTGTCAAAGGGGAAGAACGTTCCTGTAGATCAAAGTTGAATTCAGCACCTCGTGATTTTCCAATCCAACGACGTTGTGCCGTTTTCACTTGTTGGGGCCAATGATCCAACTGATCCAATCCTTGGAGTAATTCTTCACTCATCTTGGTGGTTAGGATATACCATTGACGTAATTTGCGTTTTTCAACCTCTGCTCCACTTCTCCATGACCGACCTTTATCATCGACTTGCTCATTTGCTAACACCGTCTTGTCAACGGGATCCCAATTCACTAAACCATCTTTCTGAGCAACATACCCATTTTCCCAAAGTTTTAGAAAGAGCCATTGTGTCCATTTGTAGTACTCAGGACTCGAAGTACTAGTTTATGAAATAAATAAAAGAACTCACTTGATTTCATCGTCCCAATTAAAACAACAATTCAGACCATCAATCTGGTTTCGCATCTCGGTAATATTCTTCTCTGTCCATTCGGCTGGTGGAATGCCTCTCTCCATTGCTGCATTCTCTGCAGGCAAGCCAAAGGCATCCCATCCCATTGGATGTACAACCTATGCTGAAAACATGACAATTCGATTACATTATAACCTTGCATTGATTTGAAACGTGCGATACAATCGGACATCGAGAAACTACACTATCACCTTGCCAACTCATTAAACATACACTCGGACATGACCCATATGTACTCTACCAGATGGATAAGGAAACATTGGTAGAATATACATATTCTTCTTAGATGCAGCGCATTCTGTTGAAAATTGAGCAGCAACTGCTCTTTTGAGAAGTGAACGACTTGATGAGAGGATGCGAAGCATCACAACGAATGCGGATGAGTTTTTCCTGTGAATCAGAGTTGTTTGAGGAGTTAAATGTGGTCATTGGATTCAATAGGAAGTATTTTTACATTTTGAAAGTACAGGTTGTAACATAGAGTTGATTGGTAATGGTTGAAGAGAATACTATTTTACTACCAGCAGTAATTGATTCTAATTACTGCTTATCGATTTGGTTGTATTAATTAATTGCTTTGAATAATCTAATATGTGTACAATTCTCTTCATTTATTTGATTCTCCTAGTTTCAACTCTCATAATTCATTTCAATTAATCCATTGATTGATAATATACAAACAATTAATTAATCTAATTAGGTCGAGTGTATTCGATTAAAAGCACGGGTTGCACAACCAAGCAAATCTACAAATCAATCGAATGGCAATCATCAACATGTCTGAAGCTGAATTAGATCTGGAATGGAGAGGGAATGAAAAACACACTCAAGATCCTGCTTTCTTTGTTTGGATGCAGGAAGTGACAAGTAACTGACAATCGACTGAATAGCTGACTGTACACCAGACGAAAACTGACACTCACCCAAGGCATAATTCCGATCTCTACAGACCTGGGTAGGAAATCGATGTTGCTTCTGCAAACAATCTGGACAGAACCAATTGCCTTCGGGAATGGTCTTCAATGGTGGAGAAAGGCAGAAAGTGTGATGTTCTCTGTTACAACCATCACAAATAAGCAATTGGGAGGCAAGATGTTTGTAGTGACATGTAATACATCCACAGAAAGGGCAATAGTCGTTCTCGTCGTTACAATGGGTACAATAAACTAGAGCTCAGAATCCATCTCATTGTTTACTCTCTTCATACGGAATGGGGTTCATTGTTCCCAGGAGTTGCGAACCATCCTTCCCCTGAAGAGAGCGATTCTCATACTTTAGAGACGACTTCTTAAATCCATCAGAATTTGCTTTCGCTTGGAGATAAGCAATAACTTGATTGTTAAACTCCTTCTGGCCTTCAGGGTTGGTTCGGTTCAGTTCCTCGTATTTCTGGATGTTGTGTTTGATGCATTTCTATATAACAACTGACAGACATATTTACAATGAACTTTTCTCGCCAAATGGACTTGTCGATAGCAGGACAATAATTGCGAATGTGGGTACGAATCCCCGATAACCCACAATAGCCCGACTTCTCACAAAAGGGACAGTCCATAATGGCATTCTGCGGATTGTTCTTGTCCAACGATGAGAGTAGGGGGACCGGTGACACCGAACCTGACGAGAACGGAGCAGGAGAGATTGTAGCGACAGGAGGAGACGGAGCAGGCGTAGGTGAGGATCCCGCAGGAGTTAGTGGTGCAGTCACTGTACCGCTTGAATATACTGCAGACTGTGAGCTACTCTTATGTCGCAGATTATAGCAGCTTGTATTCTCTTCGGAGTTGTCGAAGGTACGAGTGGTTACAGAAGAAGTTGAGTTCGCATGAATCACTGTAGGTTTTTCTTCTGTTCGTGTGCGGTGTGATTTGTTTGGTTCAATTCCTTTCAACTGACCGATCTACATCACGACAATATGACTGTTCTTACAAAGTCCTTTAATGATCGATCTGGAGGGTGATAGTCATCTGGAACCACTGAATAGCTGACTTCCGTATTCTCTTCGCTTCCATACTACAGATGATTAAGAAAGAAATAGTCGACAGTCGAAGAAACAGCATTTGCGATCCTAAAGTGATTAATAATGATGGAATAGGCTGTGATCTCCTTGTTGGAAATCGATGCCAATCGTTTCTCTAGTTGCACAAAAAACTCTTTGAAATGTTGTCTCCAGTCTTTGCTATGACGTTTTTGACAATAGCCACCAATATGAGTTCGAAGACCATGAATGCCTTTGAAACCCCGTTGATGACAACAAGGACACTCTAAAATGATCTGATATTTAAATATTGAGAAAGGAATACTGTTGTAAGACATGCGCAACATATACCAGTACTATCTTGATCAATCCGAAACGAATCACAGTTTTCATGAAAGAGTCGACGGCATTTAAGGCAAGTGAATAATGGGGGGGTATCGAGACCACAGGCAGAACATTTACCCACATGTATGCTCGGTTCATCTCCTGTCTTTACATGTCCTGAGTAAACAGTCTGTCGCGAACGCTTAGCAGTACCTGTGGAAAGATCTCCTTCCTCGTTGCTGTCATCGTCTAGGCGTGAGGTAAATGGAATAATGGAAACCAAAGGACAAATGACGCTTCGTCATCGGAATTGTGATGGATCGATAGTTCTGAAAAGTGTTAATTTTAGCATGAAATAGTGTCGTGGAGAGCAAAAGAGAGAGTATTTGATGTGGAATCACATGAGTAGTGATGAGAACGAAAGAGTCAAATTTGGAGTTAACAGGATCGTAGAATGGGTTTTAGTGGATACAAAGTACAATAGTCAGTTTTCAAAAGGTTCGATATATAGGATGCTGAGGCACATATAAAGTACCTGACAAATAGGATTCTTGAAAGGAAGAGACTGTCAGTGAAATCAAAGGTATTATTGTTCATGCAAGTCTTTATGAATCATGGTTCCTCATCACTGTACAATTAGTCTTCACTCATTTGTTTACCGTTCTATCTATTAGAAGAGTCTTATTTTGCCCTGTTTGCATCCTGTGGTCCTTTAGTTTTTTCATGCGATTAACGGGTTGGGATTTGAATCACTCAGTCTGAGTTGTAGGATTGCTATTTATATGTGTCTTTCTTTTTGTCAATATGTGTCAGGGACGCATAGCGGTAGCAGCAGCAGTTTCTTTTTCTGTAGAGACGTTCGTATCTGTTAATTGCTTAGGAGATGGATTTTGGGGAAGGTGAGAACCCTAACGAATGGTCTCAATTTGAAAGTGATATCCCTGTAATATCTCAACGGTACAAACGGAAGATGAAACCAATCAATGAGAAACGATTCTACTGCGGAATCAATATTGATTGCTCGTCACAAGTACCTAATACCAAAAAGCATAGCAAAGATTTCAGGATACGAAGGCTTTAGATGGAGATTATAGGGATCTCTTAGCCTGTTTTTCTTTTTGTGTAATCTTCAAAGTTGTTTGTTATTTGACATAAGAAACCGTATCCAAACCGACTTCATTGTTTCTTTATGTAGGTTGATTGATTGCTTGTTTTGAATGGGACTTGATGCTCTTTTTGTTTTCAACAGAAATTGCTCTAACCAAGTATAGATACTAGAGAAATGAATGACAATCTCCTTATGTGCAAATCTGCAACTGATTTGGTCTGTAAACTGAAATCATATTATCAGAATGTTAAACAGAATCCATCAGTACGTGATGGAGGATAAGATATGAAAATTAGATGGATGATTGTACAATTAATGAGGCAGTAGCACTGATGATCGAGTTGTATGGAAGGTCCGATTATGAGGATTGTCAAGGATATTCTTACTTGAACGCCATTCTTTTCCTTTTAATTCGCCAGAATGTGACTGCGTGTGTTAGTTTCGAACGTGATGCAATTCATCAACTTCAAGACTACTTGTTTGTGATTGTGAATCAATCTGTTTGTCCATCTGTATGATAGATTTGTGTTCTTACCTTCTAGTTGCTGGATTCGAGTTTGCGATTGTTAGCCATCTTGTATCTGGAAAATACATTGAATTCTGAAGAAAAGAAGAGTGTTGAGAAGATCATCGAGGTACAAAAACATACTGAGCTCCTTTCTGTTCTTCGGAAAGTTCATTCTCAACAGACAATCCTTCTTTGGATGACTTTCGCAGGTATCCTTCTAGCTATATTGTTTGCTCCCATTCTTATCGTCTACCGCATCCTCTTGATTTTGGGTATTATTCCTTGTTTGGCAGTATCCTACTATCTATATTCACGCTCATTAATCCGTCAGTTGCAACGTTCGATATCCGAAGGAACGATAGATACATGTCCTGGGAACCACACAAAGTTGCCTGCTCTTCTTGCAGAGACAACAACCAAGTATCAGCAATTCCTTATCACTAAGGATGTTCCTGCAAAGGTTCAAGTGGGAGAGGTCATTATGAATGAGGGTTGTGATGCTTAGAGAATTTTCAACAGTGGTACAGAAGCAATCCAGACCCTAACGAGTGAGATTGAAGCACGGATAAAGGGTGAGGTCACTAAAACAACGAATCCGATACAACCTCAACAAGAAGAGATTCCCATCGATTCGCTTTTGACTCCGATGGAGATGGAAATGAAACAACGAATTAAGGATATCCAAAACCAGCCATTCCCGGTTTCTGCATCCCTTCGTAATGATTTGGTCGAGTTGATTCAGATTCTGGAGAAGAATGGTAAGAACCCAGAATTGCTGAAGAAGACTAAAGAGGACCTGGCTTTCTTTGATACAGTTGTAGTCAAACGTGCAGTTGAGTTGAGTGTTTATTTAAAGTAACTTTATATCACAAGGTGTCACCACCTTCTCTTCATTACAAAGACTACATAAAATGACTGTTATATGATTACACTTGATTGGAAAGAGTGATAAGAGTATTAGAAGAAATCA
>JABLTK010141931.1_pt1 | contig 17732 bp, 14 predicted proteins | sample 7160131 | NCBI WGS metagenome assembly JABLTK01 (sample SAMN14651221, study PRJNA627086) | human gut metagenome | isolation source: feces | host: Homo sapiens
CCGCCAAGGCGTTTGAGGATACGCTTGCGCAGATCGAGCCCGGCATGACCGAGCTTCAGATGGTGGGCGTCGCGCAGCGCGTGGTATATGAAAATGGCGCGGAATACGAAGGACTTCCGATGTACGTATTCTCCGAGGCCTCTACCCGCCACGCTATTTCCCGTTCCTGCTACCGTGAATTCCAGAAGGGCGACATCGTTCAGCTGAACCTGTCCGCCAAGATCGACGGCTATTCCGCCGCGATCGGTTATCCCATTTGCCTGGGCAAGCTGGAAGGCGAGCGCCGCGAAATCGTGCAGTTTTGCCGTCAGGCGCATACCTGGACGGTAAATCAGGTGAAGGCCGGCGTTATGGCGGGCGACATCGCGAAGGATTTCTACAAGTATTTCGTGGACAACGGCTTTGAGAAGAACTTCGTCTATGGACCGCTGCACTCCACCGGCATTATCGAAGTAGAAGCGCCCTGGGCGGAAACGACTTCCATGTATCCGCTGCAGCCCAACATGACCTATCAGGCAGATACCTTTATCTCCTGCCCCACCTTTGGCGTTCGCTGGGAAAAGGGCATCGCCGTTACGGAAACCGGCTGCGATATCCTGAGCCCCGAAATCCCCGAGGTATGTCCGGAACTGATGTTCTAATCATAATTGGCACGGCTGTCGGTTCGATGAACCGGCAGCCTGTTATAAGGAGCGAAGAAATATGTTTGGCAAGAAACACTGGTTTTTCCCCGATGCGGAGCTTCCGCTGATGGGCGCGAATCCCGATCTGTACGGACATGAATCCATCATTCTGTTGAATCCCAACGATCAGGATGCGCACGTAGAGATCATACTGCATTGGACGGATAAGGCTCCCTCCGCGCCGCTGAATGCCGAAATCAAGGCGGGCTGCACCCGCTGCATCCGCGTGACCGAAAAGGATGGCATCCTAGGCACGCCCGTGCCGGTGGGCACGCAGTATGCGATTTCGGTACATTCCGATACGCCCGTCGTGGCGCAGTATGGCCGTTTGGATATGACCACGGGCAACATGGCGTTCTACACCACGCCCGGTTACGCAGAATAAAAGCGTTTACAGGAGGTATAACATGAACCTTATCGATATGTTTTACACCGAAATTGAGGATTGCAAGGCGCGCAAGGTGCCGCTGATCATCCCGATCGGCACCATGGAATACCATGCGGAGCACGCGAGCTTGGGCTGTGACACCATGGTGATCACCGGAATGCTGGAACGCCTCGGAAAGCGCAAGGAAATCATCGTCGCGCCGCCCATCTGGTACGGCGTTGCGAGCTACGCCGTATGCGGTCCGGAAAAGAACACCATTCAGGTGGACGTCGATCCCTACGAGGCGTATATCACCGAAATTCTGAAATCGCTGGTATACGGCGGCTGGAAGAACATCTATCTGGTGTTCCATCATCAGAGCGAGGGCAACGGTCTGATGCCCATGTCGCTGGCGTGCATGAAGGCGGCGAAGAAGGTCACGATGCGCTATCTGGAGGAAAAGCGCGGCTATGGCTGGTGGGGCAGCAACGATATGCAGAATTATTATGAAAATCTGGATACCGATGAAAACCCGCTCACCTTCATCAAAACCATTCAGCTGATGGATGAACAGGCGCAGAAGGATTGCGGCGGCTTCGACCATGCGGGCAAGTTTGAAACCTCCCTGCTGGCGGCGCTGTATCCGCAGAACGTGGATTTCGCGCGCACGAGCCGTAATACCGAATGGTTCGCGATCCCATCGCAGGAGGCCAGCCGCGAACTGGGCGAAAAGATGGCTTCGATCTCCCTGGAATACCTTGACAGAACGATTGTATAACTCAATTGTGTAAGACGCTGCCGAATCCCATTTGCGGGATTGCGGCAGCGTTTTTTGTATGCAAAGCAGAATCATCACCAAGGCTTAACGGCCATCGGATGGCGTTCTGCGCGCATATGCGGTAAGATGAAACGAAATATTTAGAATCGAGAAATTATAATGAGCGAAGTAAAATTCTCCGAATTGAATTTAGCGCCGGAAATGCAGCGCGCCATCGATGAACTGGGCTTTGAAACCGCCACGGATATTCAGGCGGAGGCGATCCCCGTCATCCGCAAAGGGCGCGATGTAATCGGCAAATCGCAGACCGGAACGGGCAAGACGCTCGCCTTTGCGATCCCCGCGATTGAAAAGATCGATCTGACGGAGGAAAACCCCACCGTACAGGTTCTGATCCTCTGCCCCACGCGCGAGCTTGCACAGCAGGGCTGCGATGAAATCAAAAAGCTGACCCGCTTTACCCGCAATATCTGGGTGACGGACGTATACGGCGGCGCGCCGATGGACCGGCAGATCATGCATTTGAAAAAATGCAATATGGTAATCGGCACGCCCGGCCGCGTAATGGATCATATGCGCCGCGGCACGCTTTCGCTCGCCAACGTTCGTATGATCGTGCTGGACGAGGCGGATGAGATGCTTTCCATGGGCTTCCGCGAGGATATCGAAACGATCCTGAAGGATGTGCCGGAAGCGCACCAGACGGTGCTGTTTTCCGCCACCATGCCCGATGCGATTCTGGAGCTTACGGAAGCCTATCTGACCGAGCCGCACATCATCGAAATCAACCGCGAACAGGTTACGCTGGAAAACATTCGCCAGATGTACGTGGATGTGCCGATGGGGCGCAAGCTGGACGCGCTGAATCTGATCCTGCGCGCATATGAACCGCGGCTGTGTATGATCTTCTGCAATACGAAGCTGATGGTGGAAGAGGTTACGCAGTATCTGAGCCGCAATGGCTTTAAGGTGGAGGCGTTGCACGGCGATTTGAACCAGAGCCAGCGCACGCGCGTGATGGACGGCTTCAAATCCGCCCGCATTCCTCTGCTGGTCGCCACTGATGTGGCGGCGCGCGGCATCGATGTAAACGATGTGGATTACGTGATCAATTACGATGTGCCGAACCACGATGAATATTATGTGCATCGCATCGGCAGAACCGGCCGCGCGGGCAAGGAAGGCTGCGCGCTGACGATCTGCTCCGGCCGCAGGCAGTACGCCATGATCCGCGATCTGGCGCGCATGGCGAAATCCGAAATCGTGGAAACGCCGATTCCCAAGGTCGCCGACATTCGCAAAAAGCAGGATGCGCACAATCGCGATCGACTGACGGAAACGATCGCAGGCGGCATCGCTGATAATTATCGTGAAATGGCGCAATCGATGATCGACGGCGGCTGTGATCCGGCGCTGATCGCCGCAGCCGCCCTGCAGCTGGCGTTCGGCAAGCTGGAGGACAGCCTTTCCGATATTGAATTTGAACGCCGGTCCGCCGACAACGGCCAATATCAGAAGATCGTTTTGAACATCGGCCGCAAGCAGCGCATCGCGCCGAACCATGTGGTGAGCGCCATTGCGGAGCGCGCGCACATCTCCGGCAAGGAAATCGGCAAGATCGAAATTTATGATGAACGCACGATGGTGGGCGTACCCGCGAAGCGCGCCGAGGAAATTCTAGCCTCGCTGCGCGGGCTGAAAATCAACGGCTTCCCCGCCGCCTCCCGCCTGTTTATCGATCACAGGAGCGGAAACGGCGCAATGCGCGCGCGTCCCGCCTACAATAAAAAGGAAACGCCCGCCGCATACGAAAATTCTTCTGTACAGCCCAATCCGGAGCCGCGCAAAAAGGGCAAGATCAAATTATCCGATACCGCCCGCGCACGGCTGCTGGACGCCAGCGATTTGAGCCGGTTTGAAATCCGCAAGCCGCGCGAAGCGGGACTGAAATCAAAGGATGATTTTGCCCATCGCAGAGATCGCAAGCCTACCGGAGATTTTAAAACGCGGGATCGCGGCAGCCGTAAAAATCAGGATCGACATTCCGTCCGCCGCGACCGGCGCAGGAAATAATCATTTCAATATATAAAGACACCGCGAAATGCGTTTTGAACTGCATTCCGCGGTGTTTCAATTTTGAAATTGATTACAGCAGCTTACTTGAACAGCGTAAAGTGGCTGAACACGCTCGCCAGCGTATTGGCTACGGTGGACATGGTTTTGATGAAGATATCCAGCGCCACGCCGACGACGTCCTTGCGGGTATCGCCGACCGTATCGCCCGTAACCGCCGCCTTGTGCGCATGGGTGCCCTTTCCGTGCCCCTCCAGCGCGCCGGATTCGATATACTTCTTGGCGTTATCGAAAGCGCCGCCGGAATTGCCCATGAACAGTGCGCGCGGGATCGCGACGATCGTCGCGCCCACCAGAATACCGCCGACGAATTCAACGCCGAACAGGAAGCCGCCGACGATGGGGATAAACAGCGCCATCACGGAAGGCACGAGCATCTTCTTCAGCGCCTGCTTGGCCGCCATTTCAATGCAGCGATTGTAATCCGGACGTACCTTGCCCTCCAATACGCCGGGCACGGAAAGCTGGCGATCGCCCTCGTCCGCCATCAGGCGCGCGGATTCGATGGTGTTATCGGTCAGCAGTGCGGAGAAATATTCGATCAGCGCGCCGCCGACGATGCCGCCCGCGACGACCACGAACGATGCGATGTTCAGCACGGGTTCAGCGCTGCCCGCGTAATTGCCGACATACGCCACGATCAGAGATACGGTTGCAAACGCGGCGGAGCCGATGGCAAAGCCCTTGCCGATGGCAGCGGTGGTATTGCCCACGGAATCCAGCTTATCGGTGATTACGCGCACATTCGCGGGCAGATGACAGGATTCCGCCAGACCGCCGGCGTTATCCGCGATGGGGCCGAACGCATCGATCGATACGGTTGCGCCGACGAACGCCAGCATGCCCAGCGAGGAAAGCGCGATGCCGTAGGTGCCGCAAACCTTGCCGGACAGGAACAGCGCGATGCCGATCACCAGTACGGGCATCAGGCACGAACGGGAGCCGATCGCATCGCCCTTGGTAATTACAAAGGCTTCGCCCTCGGTGGCGATTTCGGCAAGCTTGCGGGTGGGCTTGAAATCGGTGCTGGTATAATATTCGGTGATCGATCCGATGGCGATGCCGCTCAGGATGCCCAGCACGCTGGAAATCCACGGGGACAGCCAGCCGCATACGAATTCATCGTACAGCGGGACATTTTTGAATACGATCAGCGATGCAAAGAAGCCGGTCACGATGGTCAGTCCCGCGGAAATCCAGGTGGCAAGATTCAGTTCGCGGGAGGGATTATCGCCCATTTTGCGCACCGCGGCATAGCCCAGACCCAGCACGCAGCCCAGCAGGCCGCCGCCCGCGAGCACCACGGGGAACAGAATCGTCGCGTTGAGGGTCGCGTTGGTAATCGCCGTGCCGACAGAGGCAATTTCGCGATTGAATACGGTAACCGCGATCATGATCGCCGCGGCGATCGTGGCGACGAAGCTTTCCAGCAGGTCGGAACAGTTGCCCGCGATATCGTTTACGTTATCGCCGATGAAGTCCGCAACCACGTTCGGCACGCGGCTGTCGTCCTCAGGCATATCGTGGCGGAGCTTCGCCAGAATATCGGAGGAAATATCCGCCGCCTTGGTGTAGTTGCCGCCCGCAACGCGGTTGAACATCGCGACTAGCGAACAGCCCAGAGAATAAGTAGAAATGCGCATGATCGAGGGATTGCAGGAAAGATTGGCGATCAATCCGTGCCCCGAATTGTTCGCGGGATCAATGCCGTTCCACGCGATCAGGATCGCCACCATGCCCAGCATGCCGAACGCCTGTACCGCAAGTCCGGAAATGCTGCCGCCGCACAGCGCCACCTTTACGGTTTCGCCGATGGACAGGCTCTCTCGCGCCTTATTCGCGGTGCGCACGTTGGCGTAGGTCGCCGACCGCATGCCCAGAATGCATACGCAGGAGGACATGCACGCGCCGAAGATAAAGGTAATGCCGCTCGTCTTTTCAACGAACAGAGAAAATATCAGTGCGAGAAGCACGACCACGATTCCGACCGTCTTAAACTCCGTTTTCAAGAAGGTGGAAGCGCCGCTTCGAATGATGGCAGCCATTTCCATCATATCGCGCGTGCCTTCATCCATTCCGCGAATGCGGAAGAAATTAAAGAACACATAGATGATTGCCAGAATGATAACTGCAAGTACACCGTACAGGGCCATGTTTTTTCCTTCCTTTCCATTCCAAATCCTGTAATTCCAACCTCAGGTCAGCCCTCTGAATTCGGATTTTGTCGCGCAAAGCTTCCGTCCACCCAGCGCGGAAGCATCTGTGAAAGCTATATTTCTTCGTATAAATATAAAAAAATAAAAACCCAAATTCGAATCTATTCTATAACAGTTTCGCGCTAATTTTCCGGAAAGAATTTACCAATTTCGCACACCAGATGTCTTATTTGTACTTTTCTGATATAATTTTATGCTATAATAGAATCGATAAAGCAGGTAAAACCATCTGCGCGCTTCGATTCGCGATGCGCGCCGGCAAATCGGCAGTGCCTGTACATAAATCCGATCAATGGGGAGCGACGGCATGGAGAACAGAAAAACGGATTGGCGGCGCATCGTTCGCGATACGCTTCTTTCAATCGGAATACTGGGGACAACCATTCTGGTTTGCAGCCTGATTTCCAACGTTCACGGAGGCAACAACCCGTTTGCCGCGCCGATGTTTATTCTGGCGGTCGCGATCATCGCCCGTTTCACGAGCGGGTACATGTGCGGCATTGCGGCGTCGCTCGCAAGCGTTCTGTGCGTAAACTATCTGTTCACCTACCCATTTTATCAGTTCAATCTGACCATCTCCGGCTATCCGCTGACCTTTGCCGCAATGCTGATCGTATCCATGATCATCAGCACGCTGACCACGCAGATCAAGCGGCAGGAACATCTGCGCCTTGAAGCGGAGGCCGAAAAGATGCGCGCGAATCTGCTGCGTTCGGTTTCCCACGATCTGCGCACGCCGCTATCCGCCATTTACGGCTCCACCAACGTGCTGATGGAAAACGAAGCGATGGATGCATCGGAGCGCATGGAGCTGCTGCGATCCATCAACAGCGATGCGCAGTGGCTGATCCGCGTGATGGAAAACATCCTGACCATCACCCGTTGCAGCGGCGACGCCGTGGAGCTTCGCCTGGAGCCGGAGGTCATTGAGGAAATCATCGGCAGCGCGATCGTGAAGTTCAGCCGGAAATACCCGAATTACAAAATCACGGTGGATCGTCCCGAGGAAATCCTGCTGGCGAACATGGACGCCATGCTGATCGAGCAGGTGCTAATCAATATTTTTGAAAACGTGCCCGATCACGCGCCGAACGCTACGGAGATTCACATTGCCCTGTTTCGAACCGACGAAGAGGTACACGTGTGCATATCGGATAACGGCGGCGGCTTTCCTTCGGCGATGCTGCCCAAGGTATTCGATGGTCTGGCGATGTCCAAGGCGCACGTTTCCGATTCACGGCGCAGCATGGGCATCGGCCTGAGCGTATGCCGATCCATATTGCGCGCGCATCACGGCGATATCGTGGCATTCAATACAAATGACGGCGGCGCGGTAGAATTCCATCTGCCCGTCGAGGAGGGAATCATCAATGAATAATGAGCAGAAATACAAGGTTCTGATCGTAGAGGACGATGCGGGCATATCCCGGTTTCTGCGCAGTACGCTGACGGCGAACGGCTACAGCGCGCTGGAAACCAACACCGCCAAAAAAGCGATAGAAATGATCACGTCCCATTGCCCGGATTGCATCCTGCTGGATCTGGGTCTGCCCGATATGGATGGAAACCGGGTGATTCAGGAGGTGCGCACCTGGTCGAAGGTGCCGATCATCGTCATTTCCGCGCGCAGCACCGAGGAGGATAAGGCCGATGCGCTGGATCTGGGCGCGGACGATTATCTGATCAAGCCGTTCGGCACGATCGAGCTGATGGCGCGAATTCGCGCTGCGCTGCGGCACACCATCACGAACAGCGAAAACGACGAAATCGCGCTGACGGGTTGCTACTGCGCGGGCGATCTGACCATCGATTATCGCAAGCACCGCGTATTTCTGGGCGATCGAGATACGAATCTGACCCCGAACGAATTCAAAATCGTGGCGCTGCTGGGCAAGCATCCCGGACAGGTGATCACCTACAAGGCGATGCTGCGCGAGCTGTGGGGTCCCTACGCCAGCCGCGATAACAAAATTCTGCGCGTGCACATGGCAAATATCCGCAGAAAGATCGAACCGAACCCCGATCACCCCACCTATATTTTCACGGAGGTCGGCGTGGGCTACCGTATACTGGACGCATCGGATATTATTACCTGAAAAGCTTTTCCCGTAATTTAAAAATCGATCCCGGCGGCGGAATGTATGACGATGGTCGTTTACAGCTCCGCTTCCGGGATCATTTGTTGATTTCTAAACCTGTTCTGCGCGCAGATTGGCGATCGTGCGCACGATGCCCTGCGCAATATTGTATTTTGCATGCCAGCCGAGCGCCTTCAGGGCGCTTCCATCGATTCTGGCGACGGTCGCGCGGCTGTAGCCCGCGCGCTCCGTTTCGCTGGGCAGTTCAAATACCACGCGCTTGCCCGCACATTCGGCGATCATCTGCGCGAGATCCTTCAGGCGGGTATCCGAGGCTTCATCGGATATATTGTAGGCGCGTCCGTCCTCGCCCTTCAGCATCACGGTCAGCAGCCCCGTTACCGCGTCCGCCACATACGTATAGGAATAATACTGATTGCCTTCGCTTTTTAACACGATATCCTTGCCCGATATCGCCTTATGGATAAACTGTGATATCGCCTTGGTATCGGTCGGCAGCATCGTAGGGCCGTAGGAACGCGTAAAGCGTGGAATCACCACATCCAGCCCATTGGATCTTCGATATGCCTGACAGAGCGCTTCGCCGCAGCGCTTGCTTTCCGGATAGCCCGCGCGCAGCGTATTGCAATCGATGTAGCCGCAGTAGGCTTCATCGAACAATACCGTATCGCCCCGGTTTTCCCCGTAGATTTCATTGGAGGACGCATAGATAAACCGCTTCGCACCGTGCCGCACGGCGGCGTCCAGCATGTTATTCAGTCCGATGATGTTTACCGTGATCGTGCCGATCGGATCGCTGGCATACGCCACCGGATGGGTATTGCTGGCCAGATGCAGAAAATACCCGCCCTGAACGTCGGCGGGAAGCGATACATTTTGCTTTACATCGCATTCGATAAAATGAAACGATGGATCATCGAAGTCATCTGAAAAGCGATCGCGCGCCTTTTGCGCGCTTCTTCCGATGGCGTAAATCCGGATGTTCTCCCCCATGCGGCGGTTTCGGTACAGCAGCACATCCGTCAAAAAGCTGCCGATCATACCGGTCGCGCCGGTAATTATGACGGGCGCGCCGCGCAGCTTTTCCCACGGCAGATCAAATTCCGCCGCATACGCCACATCCGATACATAGTCTGCATTTCTGTTCACTGCGTCTGCTCCTTTTTATTGTGCATATACCCTCTGAAAATTGCGAGATCATCGGGCGTAGTCAGCTTGATATTCTTATCCGAACCCTTTGCAAAATACAGCCGGTGTCCCAGTTCAACCATCATGGTGTTTGTATAAGAGGATCCATAGATGCCGATTTCACGTCGAAACGCTTCCTCATAAGCTGAGCGTACCAATCCGTAGCGATACGCCTGCGGCGTGGCCACGCGGCGCAGCGTTTCGCGCGGGATATACCGGATTGTGGAAAGCTCATCGTCCACAATGAAAATCTGTTCGTTGTACGGCATGGAGGTCACGCCGTTTCCGTAGAGCCTGCATTTTTCGATCACATCATCCAGCACATCAGCGTCTACCAGCGGCCGAATGCCATCGTGAATGATTACCGCATCGTCCTCGCCGCATACGTCCTTCAGATTCTCAATGCCGTTGCGAATGGACTGCTGCACCGTCGCGCCGCCGGTCACGATCCATTTCAGCTTATCGATGCCATATTGCTTCGCGTATGCCCATACATCGTCCTGCCAGCCATCGATGCATACAACCTCGATGCCGTCCACCATCGGATGATTTTGGAAGTTTTCAAGCGTATACAGCAATACCGGCTTTCCATCCACCAGCACAAACTGCTTCGGGATGTTCATGTTCATTCTTACACCGGAACCGCCGGCAACGATAATCGCAACGATCATAGGGAGACTCCTTTCTCACGCAAGACAGGCATACTGCGTCAAATCATTCGCTTTCGTGCGTGCAGCTTTACCGCGCGCGCGTACAAGCGATCGCTTATACAGATCAGAATTGCGCCGATTTTTCGAGTTTTTCGCAGGTAGGGGCATTTCAAAATGCGCATCGCGTGCTTTCGAATCCAGCGCACGGCATCCCGATACTCCGGTTCGGTGCGTGGGTAACCTGCGACGATCATCTTATCCAGCACATCAAACCGCGCCCAGTCCAGACGGTAATTGATCGCATCGATCAGTTCCGGACATCGTTCGCCGAAATATTCCATCTGCCGTTCATACGCCCAGATGATATCCATCTGTTTTTTGTGAAAGCTCGCGTTGGTAATGCTGTTTGCGCGCTGATAATAATGATACATCGGATCGGAGCATACCGCAACCTTCGCCGCAGCGTAGAGCACGAACGGAATTACCTCCGTATCCTCATAATACCTTCCGGATTCAAAGCGGAAATCCCGCCATACTTCCTTTCTATACAGCTTGTTTACGGCATAGGCGTAGATATCCTGCGATTTCATGGAATGCGCGACGGCCTCCCGACCCGTGCATACGTAATCATCCTTCAGCGGCTTTTGAAAGGTACTTCCATCGCTGTAAACCAGCATCAGTTCGCATGCAGCGATATCCGCGTCGTAACGATCGATCAGCCCCATCAGCCGCTCCGCCATATGCGTATCTACGGTATCATCGCTGTCGATCAACATGATATAATCGCCTGCCGCCATATCTATGCCAAGATTGCGCGCCGAGCTCAGCCCACCGTTTTTCTTGTGGAATACGCGCACGCGTGCATCCTGCGCGGCATAGGTATCGCACATCGCGCCGCTTTCATCTGTAGAACCATCGTCCACCAGTATTATCTCCAGATTGCGCCATGTCTGGTTCAGGATGGTTTCCATACAACCGTCCAGATATTTTTGCGCATTATACACTGGGACGATTACGGAAATCAGAGCTTCGCTCATTTTCTACCTCTCCTTGCAATGGCAACAACGCGCCGAACGAGCGCAATTGCCTGTTTTCTCTCGAACAGAAAATTCATCAGCATCAATACAGCTCCATGCAAAGCCGCATATAGCGCAGCATAGGCGAACCATGCAAGCCATGTATGAATGCGCGGCATCAAAAGCTTCGTGCCCAGAATGATCATCAAAACGGAACAAACGCCGTTTCGCAGAAGGCGCAGAACGGTTCGGGGAATCGTTTTGCCCGTCAGAATATGCCGGTTTGCATAGACGATGGATTGAAACAGGCGGTACAGGAAGCAGGCCGCTGTGCCGATCAGCACGCCGATCATCCCCAATGGGCGCACCAGCGCCAGCGAGAGCGTCATATTGATCGCGCCTTCGATGACCGCGTGCCATTTCGTCTGATCGTAATGTCCGGCTGCATTCGTCAGCATCTGTGTGGGCATTCGCAGGGAAAACAGCACGCCGCTGATCGTGAACGCCAGCACATAGGAGTATTGCAAATATTGCGCGTGATCTGGAAAATCGACGCTGTAGAGCGCTATGAACGGATACAGCAGCACCGCCATGCAGCTGTAGATCGTAAATACCAGTATATGGGCGGCAAATTCAAAGCTGCTGTAGACGGAATCCAGCACTTCACCTGCGCTGCCGTGCGCGATCAGATTTCCAAAGCTGGGCGTCATCGCCTCCTGCAGTGCGTCGATCATGCCGGACAGACCGGAACGAACCAGATCATACGTCGTATAAATACTTACATACAGAAGCGCGTTTTTTGGCAGCATCAGCGTGAGCACAATCGCATCTGTATGAAATGTGATCATGCTGACGATCTGATGCATCAGCGCGGGGCGACGCTGCGTCAATGCCGTCGTATCCGGCTTTTCCCGCAGGTTCAGCTTCGGATAGTGAATCTTTACATATATGCCTATCGCGAGACTGCGCAATATGTATACGATCGCGGTTACGGATTTGACCAGCAGCGCCGATGCACCCACTGTAATCAGGCCGATGCTCACCGCGCACATGACGATCGTTCCAATAATCAGGATAATCGAAATCACATAGCCGCGCTGATCCGCCAGCAGCAATACGCGATATTTGCCAAGATAGAAATAATCCACGATGCTATTTATGCACAGCAGGATTATCATCATCCGAACGAAGCCCGCATCCTGAATTTCGCTCTTGACCACATAGGGATATACCACGGTCAGCAGTGCTGCCAGCGCCACAAAGATCAATCCAGAGCGCAGATAGAACTGCCGCGCGGCGGATACGACCGCGTTGATTTTCTGCTGGTTTTTCTCGACGATCGGCTTATAGAGCGCAACCATGCCCGCCGCGCCGACTCCGGCCTCGACCAGACTTAAATAGGATACGAACTGATTGATGGATGTAACCAGTCCGTTCACCGGCGATCCGAAGGCGCGAATAAAAAAGCGCGGCAGAAAAATACCGGTTATGGCGAGTACCAGACGCAGAAGTATGCTGGTAAACGCGTTTATAAAAGCCATTTTTGTTCGCATATGTTCCTATATTCTGGCGCTTTTGCGCTATTTCATCTGCATTTCTTCCCGAATGCGCTGCGCTTCCTTCAGCATATTTTTCGCATGGGCAAGGCTGGAAGGACTGTCCTCTGCGCCGCCGACGAGGCGCGAAATCTCGCGCACGCGGCCTTCCGCATCCAGACGGGAAACGTTCGTTTGCGTGCGATCGCCGGATACCTGCTTTTCTACGCGGAAATGCGCGCCGCCCAGCGCCGCGATCTGCGGCAGATGCGTAACGCACAACACCTGCTTTTCCCGCGCGATGGCGCACATCTTTTCGCCGACCACCTGTGCCATTCGACCGGATACGCCGGTATCGATTTCATCGAAGATCATGGTATCCACGCCGTCTACGTGCATGGCGATGGTTTTGATCGCCAGCATGATGCGCGATAATTCGCCGCCAGACACGATCTGCGCCATGGGGCGCAGTGGTTCGCCGGGGTTTGGCGAAATCATGAATTCCAGCTGATCCATGCCATCCGCGCAGGGCTTTTCCAGCGCCTTGAATTCCACGCGGAACTGCGTGCGCTGCATACCCAGATCGCGCAGTTGGGCAAGCAGGGCGCGTTCGAATTCCGCGGCGATCGACCGGCGGGATTCGGTCAGCTGCGCACATAAATCGTGCAGGGTTCGATCCTGTTCCTTCAAAAGCTTTTTCAGCTCCGCAATCCGCTCTTCGCCGTTCTGCACGGAATCGAGCTTCGCCTGCGCGTCCTGCCCGAAGGCGATTACCTCTTCCACCGTCGCGCCGTATTTTCGCTCCAGGCGCGCGATCGTTTCCAGACGATGACTGATCTTGTCCATCAGGCGCGGATCGAAGGTCAGTTCCTCATTCAGGCTTTGCAGCTCCTGCCCCGCCGCCTGCGCGGCGTAATACACGTCCATCAGTTCGTTTGCCAGCTTTTCAAACCGCGGATCGAGCGCGGCGATATCGCGCATCGCATCCGATGCGCGCCGCAGCGCCTCCTGCGCGCTGGTTTCGCTGCCACCGCTGTAGGTCAGATGATACGCCGTTTCCACGCCGGTTCGGATTTTTTCGGCGTTTTCCAGCATGCGCAGCTTGTTTTCCAGCTTCTGTTCCTCGCCCGGCTTCAGATGCGCGGATGTAATTTCCTGCACCTGAAAGGTGAGCATATCGATCATCCGTTCGCGCTCAGCGGCCTCGCGCAGCAAACCCTTCAATTCGCGAACGGTTTCGGCGCGCTTTGCGTGCGCATCCGATATGCGCGCCTTCAGCGCGCGATGGTTCGCATCGCCGAATGCATCGATAAATTCAATGTGCATCGCCGGATTCATCAGGCGCTGGTGTTCGTGCTGCCCGTGCAGATCCACAAGGTACGCGGTGAACTGCTTCAGCACCGTCAGTGGCAGCACCGCGCCCGCGATGCGGCATACGTTCTTTCCGGTTCGGCTCAATTCGCGCATTACGGTAATCAGCCCGTCATCCGCTTCCAGTCCGAGCTCCTCCGCCATGCGGCGCGCATTTTCATTGTTTGAAATATCAAACAGCGCCTGTACGCTGCCCTTTTCCGCGCCGGTTCGGATCAGATCGCGATCCGCGCGCCCGCCCAGCACCAGATTTACGCTGTCCACGATGATGGATTTGCCCGCGCCGGTTTCGCCCGTAAGCACATTGAATCCCTGTGCAAATTCAATGCACAGCGATTCAATCAATGCAATATTTCGTATGGTCAGTTCAAGAAGCATCTTCCTACCTCTTGATCAGCGTGGAAATCCTGTTCTGCACGCTCTCGATGCCCTCCGGCGATCTGCCGATCACCAGCAGCGTATTATCTCCGGCGATCGTGCCCAGCACTTCATTCCACTTCATGGAATCAACCGCTTCGCCCGCGGCGGAACCGCTGGCGGACAGGGTTTTGATCACCATCAGATTGCCCACGCATTCCATGTTGATCACGGATTCGGACAGAATGCGGATAAAACGATCGTTCAGACCCTTTTCCGCGCGTTCCGCCGTGGCATACTTATAGCCGCCGTGCTCCGCCAGCACCTTCAAAAGGCGCAGCTCCTTGATATCGCGGGAAACGGTGGCCTGCGTGACCTTCACGCCGCGGCGCTTCAGTTCATCCGCCAGTTCTTCCTGCGTTTCGATGTCCTTTTCTTCGATGATTTCCAATATAAGATTATGGCGCGTGCTCTTCATTCTTCGGTCCTCCCGGCTCCAAATCCGCTCCGTGTATTATCAATGCGTCCATTCCGATAGCTTATCCCGCAGCAGGCTGAAATAATTCCGATCATGCAGGCGTATGAACCGCGCCCGCAGTTCGGATCGCAGAATCGTTACCCCCGGTTCGCCGCAGGGAACGTTAATCACCTTTCGGCCGTCCATTACGGCCTGTGCGCCGCCGCGATCATCCATCACACGAATCTTGATTACATCGTTTGAGGATACCACGACAGGGCGCGTATTGAGCGTATGCGGACATATCGGCGTAATCACAAGGCAATCCAGACCGGGACGAATGATCGGCCCGCCTGCCGAAAGGGAATAGGCCGTTGAACCGGTTGCCGTAGCGACAATCAGCCCATCCCCCGATATTCGATCCACCACAATCCCATTGACCTCAATTTCCAGCGATAATATGCGCACCGACGGCGTTGACCGCGTGAGCACGATATCATTCAGCGCAAAATAATTGTTTTCGTTCTGACCTGCGACGGTCAGCGTCATTCGGGAATCGATGGTATAATTGCCATCCAGAACCTCTGAGACGTCCCGGCGCAGGTTCACCGGGTCAACCTCCGTCATAAAGCCCATTCTGCCTAGATTTATGCCCAGCATCGGAATATTCTTCGGCAGGGCATAGTCCAGCGCGGACAGCAGCGTACCGTCGCCGCCCAGCACCATCAGCAGATCGCACTCCTCAAAGCTGCCCTCCGCAAGCTCCGGCGCGCCGCGCGCGTGCGCCAGCGTAATGCCCGGCGTAACGGAAAGACCGCGTTCCGCCAATATATCCCGCAATTCGCGTGCAACTTCGAATCCCGACGTCTTGGTGGGGTTCCAGATCAGACCGATTTTTCGAAATTCCATGCGCATCACCTCATACCTGTATATAAGTATACCAAACCGGTGAATACTTACAAGCCCTGTTTTGCCGATTTAAAAAAATTGTCATAAGCCGCCGTAATTATGTCATTTATTGCGGCTTCATCGATTTTGGATTCAATCTCCGCGCCCTTTTTCAGATGCAGCAGAAATTCGATATTGCCCTCCTGACCGCGTACGGGCGAATAGCTAAGCCCTTCCGCGCGCCAGCCCGTTTCCGGAACGAAGGATAGAATATCGCGCACCACGCGCAGATGCACGTTTCGATCGCGCACCACGCCGCGCTCCCCCACATCCTCCTTCGGCGCTTCGAACTGCGGCTTGATCAGCGCGACGAATTCGCAATCGCCCGTCAGAACGGAGAGCGCGGCGGGCAGAATCGCCCGAAGCGATATGAAGGATACGTCGGTCGCGCCGAAGCTCGGCCGCACGGGAAAATCCTCCGGACGGATAAAGCGGGCGTTCACGCGCTCCATCGCCGTAACGCGCGGATCGCTGCGGATTCTGTAATCCAGCAGATTGTAGCCCACATCGATGCAGTAGACCCGCTTTGCCCCCGCGCGGAGCATCACATCGGTAAAGCCGCCGGTGGAAGAACCGACATCGATGCATACGCGGTCGCGCAGATCGATTCCGAATACCTCTACCGCCTTTTTCAGCTTATATGCGCCGCGGCTTACGTAGGAATCCAGTTCCCCGCGCACGCGAAGCTGATCCTGCGGGCGCAGCGCTTCGCTGACCGAAAGAATCTTTCGATCCCCCGCCATCACGCGGCCTTCCATGATCAGCGCGCGCGCAAGCGCGATGCTTTCCAGATTCAGATCTTCAAACAGCGCTTCATCGGCGCGCCTGCGCTTCATATGCCGCCTCCGTTGATTGCGTTCAGCTTATTTTGAATTTGATCGCATATCGCGGATACGGACATGCCGCATGCCGCGCGCTGCTCGGATACGCGCGCGTGCGCCACAAAGCAATCCTGCGCGCCCAGAATCAGCATCGGCGTATGCACATCGTTCTGCACGAAAATGTGCGCGATGCCTTCGCCCAGACCGCCGCATACGGTGTTTTCTTCGAGCGTTACCACAAGACGCGCCTTTTTGCCGTATTTAAGCGCCATTTTTGCATCCATCGGCTTCAGGAAGCGCGCGTCCACAACGCCCGCCGCGATGCGCTTGCCGTTCAGTTCCACGGCGGTCTGCATGGCGATCTGCACCATCGGCCCTTCGGCGAAAATCATCACATCATCGCCGTCGCTGAGCAATTCCCATTCGCCCGCCTTTATATCCTGCTGGGATGCAAGCCCCGGTCCCAGATCCAGCCCCGTCTTGGGATAGCGTATCGCCATCGGCTGCTGAAGCTCTACGCTTAAATCAATCATCTTTTTCAGATCGCGCACATCGCGCGGCGCGGCGATCACGATATTGGGAATGGATCGCAGGAAGCTCAGATCGTACAGACCCTGATGGGTTTTGCCGTCCGCGCCGACGAAGCCCGCGCGATCGATTAAAAACGTGACCGGCAGATTGTTGCGGCACACATCGATCATGATCTGATCATAGCTGCGCTGCAAAAAGGAAGAATACAGCGCCACATAGGGCTTCATGCCGGATGCCGCCATGCCCGCCGCCATCGTAACCGCGTGTTCCTCCGCAATGCCCACATCGAAGAAACGATCCGGATGGCGCTTCTGGAATTCCTCCATGCCCGTTCCCGTGACCATCGCGGCGCTGATTGCGCAGATGCGGATATCCTGATCGGCAATTTCGCTCAATTGATGCGCGATCAGTTTGCCGCAGCTGGTTTCCTGATCGTGTGGACGGCTCTTGCCCGATTCCACAAAAAAGGGCGCAACGCCGTGGAATTCATCCGGATGGCTCTCGGCGGGCTGATAGCCGCGCCCCTTCTGCGTGATCATGTGAATCAGCAGCGGCCGTTTATCGTCCCGCGCCCGGCGCAGG
>JABLTK010113639.1_pt1 | contig 17689 bp, 26 predicted proteins | sample 7160131 | NCBI WGS metagenome assembly JABLTK01 (sample SAMN14651221, study PRJNA627086) | human gut metagenome | isolation source: feces | host: Homo sapiens
AGCCACTTTGGCTCCTTTCTCTTCATACTCAGCTCGACTCACACAAGCCGAATAGAATTCATTCTATTCATCAATCCATTCTATCAACACATACCTGAGAAGCCACATAACTTCCTCCTAACCAACTTGCAATCTCTCGTTTCTTTTATTACCAGTTCTATTCAATTCTTTATTTAATGTAGAATGTGGCACCTGTCCATTCAAATCCTTAGCAGTTGAATACATGGATGAATACCAGTTACTATGAATAACCGCGATTCATTTTTGAATTTAAAAGAACAGTTAGTAACCTCTACTTTTATTCTTTTAACCAGACTTTTGAATTGGAAGTCTATATTCTGAAAGTCTTTGTAGTTTTGGGGACCAATAGTATGAATGAAGTAATGAATGATTATCCTCTGTAGATAATGCCAACAAAGGGTTCAATTTTGCATAACCTTACTACTGGATTGATGGATACTTTCATCCATATTAATCAAGTTGGATTCTGGAGTTGTTGTGATACTTAGGAGTATTACTTTCATAATCGGATCCAATCGAATGCTAAGAGGAAGCAGGCGTACTAGTTAGTTCTGGGTATATTATGTGTAGGCAAAGTGAAGTAGCACATAGTGCCTATTATGAGTATCACACAGATGAGTGTTTGAATAACCGTTATTATATTAAATCAAGTATTGGCAAAGTGTGTTTCTAGTTGAGTAGTTACTTATAGGGTTCTTTCAGTGAGGTTGTTCTTGCTTGGGATAAGGTTTCGGAGAAGCAGGTAGCAATTAAGATTATCCGTAGTGGTGATCTCTTTCTCCAGCAGGTTGAATTGTTATATAATTGTTACATATAGTCACAAATTGAAATACAGTTGTATGAGCTTCTCCAAAAGAGTGTTGATCCTGATCGTCAGTATATTGTGCAATTACTGGATATATCCTCATAAGAATATCATATAAGATTCTTAACAGTTACTTCTTTATGTACAATGGTCATCGTTGTTTAGTATTTGAGCAGTTACATTATAATCTATTTGATATTCTTCGTTTTAATAATTTTAGTGGTATTCATATTCGTCATGTACAGCGTATTGCATATCAGGTGCGTTTCATTGTTATGATTTCATTATAGCTTTTTCATGCCCTTCGTTATATTCATAATGAAACTAATCGTATTATTCATTGTGATGTGAAACCAGAGAATATATTACTGACTGAACACAATGGATGTGACATTAAACTAATTGATTTTGGTAGTTCCAGTCATTCTGGTTCTTGCTTTTTTTCGTATATTCAAAGTCGTTATTATCGTGCTCCCGAAGTCATTTTGGGTCTTCCATACACATCATCGATTGATATGTGGAGTGTGGCTTGTGTCTTGGTAATTATACTTATTCAAGTTCATTATAGTTTGAAATGTGTACCGGATATCCACTATTTCGAGGAAGGAATGAATTAGAGCAAATTACACTGATTAGTAGTTTGTTAGGTCCACCTCCTATATCCATGTTGATTGTGAGATTGAATATTATGACTGATTGTTAGAATGGTAAGAAAGTTGATGATTTTTATCTACGGACTCGAGTGCGTGAAGATGGTCATAGTCGGTTTATTCTTCGTGTAACTTTGAAAGTGAGAGGAGTAATTCATAGCGAAGTCCACAAATGATTCCTGAATCGATGTTCAATATACCTGACTCTCTGCTAACTCGTGTGGATTCTACTTCCGAAGAATATGAGTATTATTACGAATTGGTACAATTACTTCGACAGTTGTTGGTATGGGAAGGAGACTATCGTCCAACAGCGGAGCAAGCGCTGAATTCTGCCTTTTTTAAGGTTGGAGATCCGTCTTTGAATCCTTTCCCCAGTGCAGCATCTGCTGTGTTGGTTCAGAGTCAGCCTGTAGTTAACACAGAGCGTTCTTGTGAATCTCTTTCGGCTTGTATGCAACAAGAAAGTGTTCCTGCCAGAGTGTTGCATTGTTCTCCTATAAATACTCAACTTTCCGTGAGTCCAATACGACCAAAGACTTCTTATGCTGTGATGAAGCCACATCGGATATCTCCCATTGAGGTGTCTCCACCTACCTATGAGCATCGTATATCTCGATCCATGGTTAGCACTCGAACAGTCTCTCCATATGTGAATCATAAACATCGTCGGATACAAACTACACCCTTGAGTGTGAAGGATACATTCCTCATTCATACACCAATTCAAATATCAGAAGGGTCAAGTATTTCTGATGTATTTTCACCTGATTTGGTACATTCTACTACCCAAAGTATACCTATGGAAGCTGCTAAGACAAGTCATCCTGCTATTACTCATTTGTTTTCTCCTCAGCCATTTCAGATGCATTTTCAACATACGCTCTCGGCTGAGGATTATCGTACTCCTACTCCTTCGACTCTTGCGCTGTTAAGAGAAGGGCAGTTACCTCAGCCACCAGTTTTTCAAGAAAAGGAAGTTGATGTATCTCCGAAACCTCCTCTCATTTCGCATCCTCCTTCTTTTGATGAAATTGGCTCAACACGTTGTGATCAGTTTATGAAGCAGATTGCATCTCCGATGCAGATTCCTCTTCCCTCCTTGTTTAGTGAGCAGTCAAAGTTTTTATCAACTCCTTTTTCGGAACCTTGTGTAACACCTGACTTAAATCCGTCTTGTAGTAGTGTCACTCGTTCTAAGCAAATAGCTGTTAAGAAGTAACATTGTCTCTTTGTTAACAAACATGTAACACTAAAAGACCTTGTTTAGTCAAATGAACTGCATGAGCATGATTCCACCAATAATAGAAACCACGCCAACACAACACAACAAAGAATAGAACACATAGAATACTAGCAACAATCCATGCAATCAGATGATTTTCACGCAATATGATCTCACCATCAACAGAAATCTTTATTCCTTCAGGAAAGGTTTCTGGACAATGTTGATACACCGTCTCCGTCAGTTTTGTTCGCAACCCATTCATACAACTCCAAATACGCTTTCGTTCGCTATTCTCCACATTGACTCGAAGATATGTCTTTACCCCAAAAAGTGCGTCATTTGCCGCAGCTGCAAAAAACACGGCAATCTTCTCATGGATTCTGCATTCATGTTCCAACGTTCTCATTACAACTCGCTGAACTTGGGAATTCCATAAATAGAGGCTGCAATTGGTTAGATGTAACTCCATGTCAATGAACACATAACCATAAGCAGGAGTTACACTCACACATCCACTCCTATCAACACTATCCCAGACTGCCTTCCCATTCACCTTCCTACAAAGCCGCTTCTGACCTCCGATGAGTTTTCCTACACAGACAGCCAAAGCCATCTGATTGGCAGGTGTTTGCGGCCATACGTCATCAGACTCACAATACACAGGTTCCTCTCGATAGAAAGCCACTTCAGCCAGTTGAACAGAAACTCCTCCTATGATCGAATCCACTTGAAGACGATAGGCAGGATATGGTACAGAGTTCGAGAATGATAAGGAAACACGAGCATATGGCCCTTCAAAGATGGTAGTTGAAGAGTGGGTTAGAAGAGAGACTTCAGATGAATCCTTCCTAATACCCATCACACGAATTGTTTGAGGTACTTCCCACCACCAGTACTCTCCTATTTGAAGGTCCACACGATTCATTACATGCTCAGTTGGTAACGATACTTCAACCCACACTGGAAATAAAGAATCCATCCAAGAGGAAGAACCATCACCATCAACCACAGCCAATGCATCGTGTTGTGGAATCACTGTATGATTGCTTCCTCTGACTTGAGAGTCTGAGCGGAAGATCTCATCACTCAACACACATAGCACTTCCAGATCAAATACCACCGTAGTAGACTCAACAACATTGACACGATGAAGCTCCACAGCGATCAAAGGATGCGAAGAATGAATAGGCACCAACTCATCAACCCACTGTGGCTTCTCATACATTGCTGTTGCTAATGTGCTGTGATATACAGGTCCCTCAGGCATATTCACACGGAAAGACTCGGTTCCATCCACATAAATGATAATTCCTTCCTTCAACAGCGCTGCAATACGAATGTAGTGTGGAGAGACACATTGACGAAGAGGGAGTTCACGTCGGAAGTATACAGTAGCAATTCCCGCGGGAATTATTCCCCAAGAATCCCGCTTTCCAATCTTCCAATCAGTATCATTGAATGAGGGTAGGGTCCAGGAAGAAGGAGGAATCAATGTGGTAACAAGGAAGAGGAGACTAGAGTGTTCGGTCAATTCCAGTTCTAGAGACAAATCATACTCCACTTGCTTCAGAGTAGGAGGTACGGAGTAGGAGGCAATATATCGCTCCGAACAGTCCCGAATCACCAAGTCACTGTTAGCTACCCATCCTCGATCATTCACACTAAGGAGTCGTACTGTATATTGACCTGCAGAGAGACAGAAGAGGTCAACGAAGACACCTCCACGACACACAGCAGAATAAAGGAGTTGATTGTCCTGCAGAATCATAATCTGTTCTCCTTTAAGAGAAAACTGACGTTTGAACAAATACATTGTGCTTTCAGGAGGACATTTACCAACATATACTTCAATCGTCACCTCACATGTTCCCACAGGATTATGTGTCTTGACCGAATAAACAAATGTCCCCTGAAAAGGGAACCTTCCTCTCAGCTGCAGTCGTTCCTGATCGAATTGAACTGATGGTGGTAGGAGAGGTGAGAACTCCACTGGGAAGAAAGCCCCTTCAATGGGGAATGCAATCTCAATAGGACAGTTGGGCAAAGTGTAGAAGACAGTTCGATTGAGAAGGATTCGTGGTGGTGATTGAATAGAAAGATCGAGACTTGTTGTTTGTTCGTGTCCATAGAGATATGGTCCATACAAAAGACGCAAGCCATCTTCACGAATCAAAGCAAGGTCACAAATAGAACCTTGGGTACAATTGAAGGAGAATGTGTATTTGGATGGAGAAAGACATAGAACCATTTCATACATTCCACTATTAACAAACCCTGTATACAAGATAGTATCATTCTCCGTCACCTGAGCAAGACCTTGACCTCCTGCTAACCATGAGTATACTAATGGACCCTTCTCACAACCAATCACTTCAAGAGTCAACTGACAACGAGTCATTCCGATATCATTAAATGCAGTCACCTCATACTCAGTTGGAGGTATCTGAATCGATGGTCGTCCTTCAATGGTCAGATTTATCTGATTGAATGATAATCCTTTAGGAAGGGAAGGACGAATGGTGAATGATGACACTCGACCTATCCAGTGTACCGATAGAGTTGGAATCAGTTCATATTGACGTACTGTCAATCGTGTAACATTGTTACCACAAGGATTCTCCAACCACAAGGATTGAGGAACTGACATGATCTGAACATCAAGGAGAAGTCGTGTAGTGACTGGATTCCGAACACTGTTGGCTGTGATTGTGTATTCTCGTTGTAGTGTATATTCAGTTGGAGTACCAAAAAGTATACCATTTCCAATCTCCAGACCCTTAGGTAAACTAGGAAAGATCGTATATGAAGTTGGAGAGATAGGTCCAAATAGTATCGGACTCTTTGGAGAAAGTGGCACATTTTGATAGAGACGGATTTGAGGTATATCATACATGAGTGCGTCTGAAGGGACGAATGAGTATGTAATTGCATTCTGAGATAATTTGTTGGAACTATGTTGAACTGTCATATTCCCATGATTCATTGATTCACAATATTCGAATTCTACCTCAATTCCGAAAGGACCTCCATGAGAGAAGTATTCTAACTGAAAGCGAACATAACCACTAGAAGGCATCGCGAATGGAATTCGAGTTTTCTGATCCTCTTCCACACAGATCCATTTCTCAAAAACCAGAATCTCATTGATCCAGACACGAATACCATCGCGATGTGTAATGTAAATGATATGATAACCTTGATCACCATTCAGATATCCACTCCAACGAACAAATAACCGCGGAAATAACTCTTCAGGCATTCCTAACCACACAGTATTTCTAGGTATCAAGAAGTATCAATGAATTAACCCTGCTTGAATACAATGAGTGATAGATTTATCAATCATCATTGCTACACGAGTCAATGATGACTTAGGAAATACCGAAGTCGAACACATGTCCACACTCGGATCAACTGCCATATACTCCACCATAAGTCCTGTTGGCCACTTAGTATCACATACCATATAGAATTCTGTTTGAATGTATCCTCCAAAAGAATAGCAGGTGATGGTGTAATGATGATAGACCGAGTACTAGAAGTAAGAAGGAACAGTCATAAGTACGGAGAGAGTTCCTGAAAGAGAGCCATCCTGATTGAATTGTATAGATCCAGGGAGTGAGGGAGAGATCTTATAAGAATCGCACATTTCACCACTAACATGTGGAATATCTCCAAGGAAAAAACGATCAACCAGCAAAAGAGCATTTGGATACGACAAAGTACTTGGTATAACACCTCCTTGTCTCAATACATTTGCATTCAAAGGAATCCAGACAGTTGTTCCTTGGAGTCGATACCACAGAGCAAAGGATGACGAAGTCTCTTTCACTTCTCGTATCACTCGTAACCATTGTTCACCCGATTCTAGATACTTCTCAAACGTATTACAATGAGTAAGATTATCGTATTGTAAGTCTGCGAAGATCGGTTGACTTGGATCTGCCAAATAGATTCGCAGTACATGAGTAAAGAGAACATGAAAGTCATACACTCCTGTCTCATTCACTACAAAATATCCCGTGATCAACAATCCTCCTGGATAAGTGTCTTGCAATAATGAATCTTCTTGAAGCGGTGAGAGTGTGTCTATTTTTGAACAAATAACCGCGGGAGTTTTCATATACCATTCTAACGGCAGTGGAAAATACGAGGGGATTTGATAAGCGCAGGCGGAAAGACCATAAAGTAGAGATGAAGCTAAGGGAGATAACAAGCTTGTTCACATACCTGTGTAGAATACTTGAAACGAAGTCTGAATCCTGCCATAACTATTTCGAATATCCAGAACATAGGTTTCGAGTATTGATCCACCCGTATAAACGCCAGAAAGAACGCGAGTAACAGGATCGATCCAAAGACCTGAAGGAAGAGATGGAGTAACAGAAATAGTATCCACCTCTGCATCAGTAAAAATATGAATAGGAGAAAAAGTTTGGTTGATAGGAATGTAACCCCTTGTAAAACCAACCGAAGCTTTATATAAATTGGTAGTCACTAAATATGAAAGCAAAAAAAGAAACAACCTGCTAACCAAAACGACCCATTAGCTTTATCTGTTGAGATAAAGTATTGCATCAAGGGAGATTCCAATGTAGGAGTACCGGTAATTGTATCATTGAAGTAAAGAAGACCCACTGGTAGAGAAGGATGAATATGAACCTCATCTCCCTGTGTATCACAAACCCGTATTGAAGTCAATCGGAATCTGGTGATATAAAGGTAGCTCTGGCTGCAAGACAGAAATGTCCCTGCAACAACTAAAATTAATTAGAAGAAACGAAACGGGACTTTGCAGAGCTAATAACAATGCTACTAGCATCAATAAGCAATTCTCCTTCTCTTGAACAAAAAGGAGTGTGACGCAGTTTCCACGTTTCTCGCTTATACAACACATTATCGTTCTGATTATTATCCTTATTCCTGTTGTTTTGTGGATTGATTTGATAGAGCGAAACAGATAATGGATCGTTCTTAGATGGTGGTAATCATTCTTTTTATTTTAATAACATAATGATCAAATCTTATATTGCAATTATTTTGATCACCAGTTTGAACATCCTTCCTCCAATTCTCTCTGATCGGATTTCCACTGCGGTTCGATACATATTCAGAGTCCATAAACCCAATTACGCTCATTCCTTAAAGTCACATCATCAGTAATGAACTCAGAGGTGATTGGAGAGACAGGCGAACTGAAGAAAGTCGATAGATTCGGATTCTTTGAAAATGATATTGTGCGCAGTATCGCTTCTTTCGAATGTATTCCTGTAGAGCCGAGTTATGATGTAAAACTGGAAAATCAGAGACTCAAGAAATGGTTAGAAATGCTCAAGAATTGGAAAGTGTAAGAGTATCCATTTTCTGTGAGTATCCTAGTTATTGCACAGAAAAGCCCAACATCATTCAGAGAAGGATTCGTAAAGGCATTCCTGATGCCCTTCGTGGTCGTGTATGGAGTTTGTTACTTTCGGCTGATGTGTGTTCCGATATTTACAGTCGTATGGATCTGTTGGATTGTGAAAGAATAGAGTATTATGAAGATCTCTTGACTAACCATATTGCGGATGAAAACAATGATTTCACACGAAAAGGAGGTGTAATCGATAGAGATATCAATCGAACGTATCCCTTACATGAAACGTTTGCAGAGAATAAGGGAAAAGGGCAGGAGACCTTACGGCGTGTTCTTTTGGCATTTGCAGACCATGACAAAGAAGTAGGTGATTTAAATACATGGTATTCCCTAGATTAAGTACACACAGGGGATGAATTATCTTGTCGGTCTTCTTTTGATTTATATGACAGAAGAAGAGGCATTTTGGGCACTTTGCCAGTTGATGGATAATTCCCCTTTCCTAATGAATCAGTGGTTCAATCAAGATTTGGTAATGGTTCATACTAGTTACTACCAAGTTTGTGATGGTGATAAAATTGAATTTGTAGATGGATAAGCTGCTAGATAAATACTTGCCTGAAATCGGTTCTTATTTAAAAGAAATCAATATCTCTCCCATGATGTATACAACGGAAGTGGTCTTTTGCAATCAGACTCAGGTATAGTGGTTCATGTGTGTCTACTCCCGATCCTTCCCTTATGATGTCGTAGTGAGGATATGGGATATATTTTTGGCAGAAGGATGGACTATTGTATATCAAGTGGCTTTGGCCTTATTGAAGTTATATGAGAGTAAAGAGTGAAACTATTGAATGAAGTACAGAAGATATACTTGGAAAAGAGTTTGAAGAGGTTCATAGTCTCATTAGTAACATTAATCACAGTGTATGAATGAAACATGAAAATGATTCATAGGAGAACCTACCTTCTGCTGATGTGATTATTAAGACTGCTCTATCGTTTCCAGTGACTAATGAGGAATTGGAGTTATTGCGCAAGGAATTTGCAAGAACCAGAATGACAAAAGTGAGTTCTATCTAATGGTGGTACATTTGTTTTTTGATTGAAACCATGGACACTCCTGTCTCGTTGCTATAGATTGTATGATATCTAGATTACAACTGTAAACGATTTCATAGAAGAGTATAAGGATTTCTCTGTGGGAGAGATGAAACCTGCTCTTGATGTGCTATTTCACTCTTATGATTATGAGAAGGAGCAGTTGCAAATAATGGATACAATGTCATCGGATGAATATAAGAATTTGGTGACCGCATACAAAACGAATCGAACGATGGCTCTGCGGTTGAAATCAGATCTTTTATGTTGTAAATGTAAAAATAGTTTGGTTCAATCCATGGATAATGGTTCCAAAGAGGAAGTAGTGTTATTTGGATGTGGTCATGCGATTCATCGTTCTTGTTTGGATACTATGCGATGTCCTGTTGAAGGATGTTGGGATGGGATCGATACGGCAGAATCATCCGCAGGTCGTCGTCATTCGACAAGTGTTTCTATCTCTCTGGTATGTTTCATTGGATGATTCTTATACGTAGTCCAAATCTGAGGAGGAAACGGAAACAGTTGAACCATCAATTGTTGTAATTTGTATATGGAGTGACTTGTAGGAGGAATTGATAAAGAATATCGATTCGGGAGAAATAGCTGGAACATCCTCGACACTCAGTGTAGTGGCACCAACACCAAGTGCTATCTATCGGAGGAGGTGGTTGCTTAAAGCTGTGAATATGAGTTCATGTTTGGAAATGGATGTAAATATTTCTCATGTTTGTACGAAACACATCAACCTAGTGCTAATCGACTCTTCCTCTTCTTTGTTACTGGACCCTTCTTTTCTAGTAACTGTGGTAAGATTTGAACAGAAACAGAAACTTGTTTCCCCTCCACAGTGTCATTAATGTATCTAGCTAAGTCACGACATTTCTCCTCCATAGAATCTTCCAGATTCTGTCTCCTAATAACGTTGTTTAAATAGCAAATCAAACTATCAACAATTCCTTGCTGACGTTCTGTCGAGTACAATCGCAGAGATTTCAATGCTTGACTAAAGAATCGAAACATATCGTCTTCATGTGCGTATTCCCAGGCACTAAATACCATCTGACTGAACGTCGTAAACTGAAGTCCTTCTGCTAACAACGTCTATGTGAAACTCCTCAATATCTCTCACTTCGATCAATACCAGATCAGGTTGACATTCCTTAGCCAAATCACAAATGGCTTTGAAAACAATACTTCGCTTAGTCGGTTCCAAGTCATCTGTCATTGTAAACAGAGTTTTCGTTGATTTATTGATCTTGTCGTAAATAAATTGACCATGCGAGTAGAAATCCCAAAACCATTTTCTATATTTCATAAGTACGATACTCTCTTACAATTCCTGAATAGAGAACTCAGGAATGAATGAGAAGGATTTGATATCATCATATGTCATAAGCACCACAACAGAATTCTCCAACATGGGAGCATAGAGAGATTGAAGAGATGAGTCATCGTGAAGGAAGAATACAAGCAATAACAAAGGATATCTCCATATGGGCACAAAGATAACGAATTACAGGCACAATACGTAACTGTTTTCGAAGAAATTTCAGACAAAATGGAATGACAAAAAGAATCACGAAAATGACAGACGATTCTTCCTCTAGTTATAAGCTACTCTCTATTAGAAATACCTTCACTTCGAAGCATATCAAGAATAAGACTACTAGAGAGAATTCCTTCGAGAATATCTCCAAAACCCTTTCCATCCTCTGTAAACAAAGCTAACACTTTGCTAGCAAGCGCTTCACCATCAGGATTTGTTTCGATTGCATAATAATCGTAGAGAATTCGTTGTAATGATATTAGATCATTCTGTCGATTAATCACGGGAATATCCTCCAATCCTTTTAACATGGCTCCTCGTAATAACTCTGTCAGAATCCAATAGTCAAGAAGAGAACAGGAAGACCGGCAATGGGACAATAGATCACGAAGAATAGAATCTACACTCCATCAAAGAACAAATTCATACCATTCTCAATGAGAAGTTCAGATACTGCTTGTGACAATGAATCACTGAACAAGCAGGATCCTTGATGATCATAGTATAGTCCAATCACTGAAGCAATGCGATCTATTGATCAAATCTCCAATATGCTTACAATCCTCTCGTTCGTGAATTGACACTAGATACAGTTTCATTTCATCTTTGCTGTACTTCTCTAACACACTCAGCATCTGTCTTGATTCAGCTGTCAATCCTTCATTCGATTCCTCTCCTTCAATACGTTGACGCTTGCTTTCTGGTTGAATCAGGGTTGGCTGGACGATGGAAGAGGATTTCAGTTGCATAAGAAGGTTCTGGACATCCAGAGGGAACTGAAGGAGATTCGAATCCCACCATGTCTGAGAAGGCTGTTGTGAAACTGATGTTTTGAAGAAGGAAAAAATCCCTAGAATAATTGGGTTGGTTCTGTGAATAAGGAGATATCCCAGTCCTTACTGAGAGGATACAGCAAGACGAAGGCCCATTCGGATAAGCTCGATCACATTGATCCCATGATCGGATTTCAGATTGGTAGTCTAAATGAAAGGAAGAAGTTATTCAAACTTGAGTGATATACCGTGTGAAGATATCTCGAACTGAAGTCTGTAACTGTATCAGGAGTAATAAGAATAGAGCATCAATCACTAAACTTATAATTATCAGATACATTCATACCATCTCGATTTGTGACTCGTTGATTTGAAGCTGAAGCAGGCATAGTGATTAAACGAACATACTGAACACAGTAGTCAATAACAGTATCTGTGATAGTCTCTGACCCATATTTCAACAGACATAACCGTAACTAATTCTCAATCTGTTCATTATTCTCTTACCACTGTTATCACAGCAGAATTCCAGATAGTATTGGAATTCTTGTAAATCAACAAACCATGTAACAGTCCTTGAATCACTGTCCCATCTAATCGTTTCTGTTCATGAATTCCTGTGTAGAATGTCTCGATATTCCGCTTAATCTCACTTTCAGGAGATAGAGCGTAGAAATCCACAGAAGCCGTAGTTCCGAGAAGCGATTGAACGTATGGCGTATCTAAAGAATAAGATAATCCATGAGAGAAAACCTTGGAGAAGCAACTGATAGAATGATTTAATCGAAGGTTGGTACATGCGGAGAATGTGAAGAAAGAACAGACTATCAACACCACAACGCAAGAATCCATCTCGATCGAGTGTATAAATCTTCTGAATGAGTAGAGATTCACGTTCAGAAAAATCAGGAGCGATGAAGACATGATCATAACACTTACGAAGACACCACTAGAGACTCATAGAATCAAGACACTAATACGAGAAGAATTGTGGGAACTGTTAATGTCTCGTTCTGAGTTTTTGCATTCGCGATAATACCAGCGATATTAGGTTCGAGACAATCAAGAATGCGCTGTGTTAACCACATATTGGACTGACTAATGTAACAACATTGAGACTAGTTGTAACAACACATCCCACTGATGTACTAGAGAGAGGAGCTGAGGTGTCATTCGACATATATATGGAAATTGTGTGGAGTAGATCGTATTGAATGCTTGCATCATCTACTGATCAGTCTTGCGAATTGTCTCTACAGCTACTCGGGAGTCAGGACCCAGTTCTCTGTAGTAACCAAGACACTTTTTGATTGCATCAAGAGCAACCGATGTGTAATTCGAGACGATACAACGATCGATAATGTCTTTCACACATTCTTTATTTGTTAGGATAATGTATCTGCAAGTTAGGATTTTCAAGAAAGACTACACTGTCGATTTGAAAATGACTGTCTTTGTCGGATCTACTCCTCCTTTTGCCTTTACATCATTTGCAATTCATGATTCAGTACCTTTTCAATTTCTGCGAATCGATTCTCTTCAGGAAAGGAACAATAGAACTCATAAACACTCTTTAAATCCTAGAACCATTATTATAACATCATATCAATTACCTGTTCCTTCGCTAGTGTTACTGGATTCGTAATGTTGAACAGGACAGCTTTTGTTTCCCCCATCACTCAAAACAAAGTATTCCTGTTAGATACAAATAGAATAACTGAAGATGAAGAATAAACAATTCCAGAACTGACAAATCTTATGTTCGTTGAAACAAACATATCAAAGGCAGTCAAGCGCATCCAAATTATTCATCTTCTTCCTCATCATCATCTCGCTTCACATGCAGATCGAGATGCTCGCCAGTAACCTGCTTATACACAGCTAGCACATCTTCTGCAACAGTCTCAAAATGACTACATATCAATCACTTCATCCTTAGATACCTAGTAGCATCATAGCTTGTGGTCATGAACACATTGCTCTTCTTAGTGGCTGAACGAGGACGATAGGTAGTAACAACACTGTCAAAACGATCAATGATCTTTCCAAGAAGATCAATTCCTGGCTGAACTTCCTTCTCAGGTTTCTTCGTTTCCACAGTTGTTGACACAATGGCAATATACAATCCCTTCGGACACACCTTATGCTTGTAACTCACACAAGACACATAGATATCAGATTCTCGTTTCTTGTATCCAGCCAATTCCACTTGTTTTGCTGGAATGATGATTTGACAACTCTTCGCACCATCCACAGCCTCAATAGGATGATTAAGCAGGCAAATACTACGGACTACACGACCTGTCTTCTTCATCAAATCCTCGTTGAAATATGAAGGATCACCAATGAGAATCTTAGCACGAGCAGCTTGACCTTGAGACACAACACCAGCAACCTTCTCATTTTCATATTCGATGGAATCAATATCACTACAAATAAAGCCACTCAATCATATGTACTGATTAAGAATAAACACACCACCATTCAGACCACACAGACGAGAGAATCCTTCAGGTAAACCACCAAGACCATAGAGAGGATAGATGAATGGGGATTTGCCATAGGCATTCACAGAGTAACCATACAACTTGATGGCCTTCACAGTCTCGGTAGCAGGTTCGTCCAAATACTCATCATTCAGATGGAGAGCCATTGCGTGACCTGTAAAGTCCTGACTGTTGTCATCAAGACCGTATTTCTTGTACAACTCTCGAGTCGTCATTCGATTCAAAGGAACATCCTCATCACTATCTACACCATCCTCACCAGGGATCTCCATCTTATCAATTCCAGTCAAGAAACTCTTGTACTTCAGTTTCTGCATAAAAGACAGCAAGGGGGTATTCATGGCTTCTTCAACCGTAGAAGGCATCTTAGCTACTTGTTTCGTCTTTCCTGAGAATACATAACTTCCTTCGACACACTGGAACTCCAGATAATTGGTAACGCCAGTGATATATAGAATGTCACTGAGTTTTCCACAAGACATCAAAAACTTTGGAATAAGATCTACACAATAGTCTCTGCTGCTTCCAAGCTTCTTCAAAATCTTCTCTTCAGGCATATCACCCTTGAAACGCTTGTACAATTCCTATGGATCAAGAATAACTGCACACAACCCAACCTCCAAATTGAGTGACGCGCAATCTCCTCCATAATACCCATTTCGATCTAAAACCATCACCTACAGGATAATGGAAGCATTTCACATTTACTTTCATTCCCTTCTTCGATAGAAGTCCAGCTAACATACATTCCTTCAATCCTGTTCCCAGAATGATACAATCGTATTGACCATCTGCAAGCATGGGGTACGTCTTTCCATTCAATTCAATTGTTTGCTCAGCTGACATTTCTTCGATTTACTTTCTCTATAGTCTGATTATGGATCTCATGTATAGTATGAAATATCATAATTCTAATGAACCACTGAACGTTTACACAAGAAACAGTAAAAACTACAAAAAGAAAGCCACAAAAGGAAAATGCATTCATCTATGTACTCTAATAGGGATGAAATGCCTTCACAAAAAAGGGATGTTGGAGAGCTTCCGCAGCAGTCGGTCGTTTATCAGGATCCCATAGCAATAAACTCGAAAGCAGATTAAGTGCCTCGTAACTGGCATGAGGAAACAACGAAGAAAGATCGACTGCCATGAACTATCGATTACACCTGTTCTCTTTCCATACCTCTGGAAATATGAAATGGAGCCGGTTCGCGAGAATACATCCCTCTTTCCAAGTTTCTGTTGTTGGTGAACCCAGAATACTGCAGATCTTATACAGTTGGTCTTCTTCGTTTGATCCAGGGAAAAGAGGCGATAATGACATCAGCTCCGCCATAATACAACCGCATGCCCAAAGGTCAACTGCTGAGTTATACCGTTTGGATCGTAGAAGGATTTCTGGAGCTCTATACCATCGAGTGGAAATATATTCTGTATATGGAGGTCGGCTGTTTGTTTCACGTGCCAAACCAAAATCAGCAATCTTAATGTTGTCTCCCTTCACAAGTAAATTCTCTGGTTTAATATCACGATGGAATATGTTCTGTTGATGAAGATATGCGAGTCCTTGTAAGAGTTGATACCTACTAGTCATATGGACTTCCTAAGTGTACATAATACTTCTCACTTGATCTTCAGAAAAGTTGGTACTCCGATCCTTCATACATTCGTACAGGTTAGCACTCATGTATTCCATTACAAAGAAAAGTGTGCTTCTTTCTCGAATCACCTCTCGCATTGCAACAATGTTGGGATGTCGAATACGCATCATCACCTACAACATTAAAAACCAGATAAAGAATCCAATTACTTTGACTTCTCGCAAATTCATGCTTTCTTCCCAAGAAATGTATTCCCTCTTTATTCGTTTTATGGCAACCTAACCATCAAGTATGGCAGGAATCAAGTACAACCTCTCCAGTTTGTATATTCGATGCTTTGAGAACCGTTCCAAAAGTCCCATCTCCAACTCTCTGAATAATCTGTAAATCACAAACAAATCAATTTTCATACCTTATACCGATCCATCCACGTACTAATGGATCTAAAACGGTAAAAAGATAGAATACACAAAACTAAGAATAATCAAACCCCGAGCATATCATCTGTATAACAAACATCATTAACTAGATAAAGTGATCTGTTGGATAGTTATGATCCAGTCCATTATAATCAAAAGTCAAAATTTCTCCTGGTTTGATATCTCGGAGAGCGATAAGCAACACATGGAGGGAGTTATCGATTACGTATCTCGCACTCCGAACATTCTACTAATTACCATTCCGTTCTAATTCTACTTGTTTCTTCTTTGATTGTTCACTACTATTGTTGACGCCACTTAGATAACGAGCAAGATTCCCCACTTTCTCTGGAATAATTACCAGAGAGGTTTTTGGATTGCTACAGACTCATAATCTAGATGATCCTTCCTACCCACTTCGCAGCAAATCCATGATGCTATCGTTACTGTTCTGTTCATTCTTTGCAAGAATATCCACTTCTCCGATGTACTCCGTAATGTATGTATCCTTCCTGATAATCTCATCAGCGATCACAATAAACCTATTCATTGCAACCACTCACAGCAAGTACCCCTGGATATCATCTTCACGAACAATGACAGGAGCCATGAATCCCTCCCGATTCATCTTCAAAGTAGCATCATATACAGCCCTATCTCCCTTCGACATTTCCTTCAGTAGATGACGTTGCTCATCGAACTTCATAGAGTTCATCGATTTGGGGCATCCCTCTCGATATACCAGTTCATTGCTATACGCGATGCCCTGTTGACTCATAGCTGAGGCTAATGCTACATGCTGAAGTTTGATTTTGTTTGGATCTGTTGAAGGAACGTAACATTTCAAGAGACTCTTTCCCTTGGGAGCCGAGGGAGCTGTCATAACAGCCATTTCTACAATCACAACGTAGCAACATATCTACTTGGCATCGTCGATCTCCGGAAGTTGTATCTCACAGGTACAGGGATTGGTCGTTCGAGTTTGAAGAAATCAACTATTAAAGACTGGTTCTCTTGGTACCGAGCTAAATTCCTGTAATATTTGCGTTTCTGATTCTCTCGGCAAGCATCACAGAACCACTCTCCAGAAGGGACTGAGGGAAGGATCGGTTTCAAGCAATACAAGTGAAATCCCTTATTACATTTGTCACAGATAATGATACTATCTTCGTTTTCTCCCTTACCACAGATATCACACAGCATGGTATTGAAAGCTAATGCACCCAGAGGAACTATGCCTCCCAACCTTGCGAGTTGTCGCAAATGACCAACTGTAATCCCTGCAGTTTCCTCTCGCAGCACCTTGTACTTGACAGATGTTGTAGGAGTACTATATGCGGTGAAATAGGTATCAATCTTCAATTGGTTTGATAAATCTGCTTCAACTCGTGATCTTCGGCCAGGTTTAGGACCCACACTAATACTTATCGTCAGATGAATCTTCATACATTCGGCTCCTAACACGACTGGTTGCCGTCGACATCTAAACCGAAATTGTCTTGGTGATTTGAAAAAACCCACGATTCTTATTTGCATTGGAAATTGTTCTATTGGCAGGATACCACAATCATAGTCCATTGGGAGAGTTTAGATGGAATCCATAGAATCCCATCTCCTCTTCAAACAATGTTTATGAATGGAATCTACAGATTGGAAACAATAGAAATAATGGATTAGAA
>JABLTK010017614.1_pt1 | contig 17685 bp, 22 predicted proteins | sample 7160131 | NCBI WGS metagenome assembly JABLTK01 (sample SAMN14651221, study PRJNA627086) | human gut metagenome | isolation source: feces | host: Homo sapiens
AGGCTGCTGGTGTCAAGGTTGTGGATACTCCTGCTATGATTGGAGAGGCCATGTTCAACTTGATGAAGGCTGCGGGAAAGGTCTAAGTTACTTGTAACTACAATTCTCAGGTGTTTGTTTGGTGTGATTCAAAGAAAACAATTTACTTTTGTAGTTTAGCACGCATTGGGATTGAGAAATCAGGTTGTCCTGTGATATTAACAACTCGTTCATAAGTTCTAATATTCAATCTCCACCATAATGCTCACCTTCCAAAAGGATACAGTGTACGTGGAGAATTATCAGTCAGATCCTTTATTGGTATATACACACTACGATTATTACAGACACCGACTGTGAATCCAGTGAATCCTGCCATCACTCCATGGACCACATTCTCAGCGAGTAATAAACACTGAATACTATCGAATGCATTCGCAGGAACACTGCGAATCATGTAAGAAGGATCGATGTATTTGACAGAAACATTCATTTTCGAGGGATTGGTTGATTCGTCCTTGAAATAATCAATCACCTTCTGCTTCAGATACAAACCCACGTCAGGAAAACGCTTATTGCCACTAGCATCCGTTGTTCCCTATCAATCAATCATCTTCCTCATAGTTACATCACCCTGCAATCCTGGTATGGTGATACCTTCAGAGGTCACAACCACACAATGATGTTGACGTTCTATGCAACGACGAATATATGGCAAGACACCATACTCATCATCATACAAGTCCACATCCACTTCAGGAATTAGACACAAATCAACATCGTGACTCGCCAATGTCGCATAGGCTGAGAGTCATTCCCTTCATTAGAACCTACCAGCAATAAACCCTGCTTCTCGCCCCATCAACTTCACAATACCAACTCCATATTCACAACTCATTACTTCTACCAAAGCACTGCGGATTGCCCGTGTACATTCTTGAACAGCTGTCTCGAAACCGAAAGAACGATCAACCATGGCAATATCATTATCAATTGTCTTTGGAATTCCTCCAATGCTGATAGCCAGCTTCTATCGACTTAGATATGACATTAACATATACTCGTTTCTGGATTTCATTGAATAATACATTGGCACCACGATGAGTTCCATCTCCTCCAACTACGTAAATCTGATTAATACTGTTCTCTTGGCACCACAAAAGAATGTTATCTGCATTAAATCCGCCTCGTGCAGAACGTAAGAAGGTTCCTCCTTGATGATGAATAGTATCAACAATTTCTGGTGTCAGACGAATTACACATTCGCTGGGATCCTCCAGAGCTTGTGTGAAACCACCATATCCATTCATCATTCCAAAAACACGGGTAACACCATACAGACGATATCTACAATTAAAATTACCTATATCCAGTACAGTGTGATAACGATTTCACGAATGATATTGTTCAATCCTGGACAAATTCCTCCGCAAGTCACAATAACAGCACCAACATCCTCCTTTCGGTACCAGAGATGCTTTCTGGCACCGGCTCGGATATAAGCAACGATCTCTGGATTAGATTCTAGATTTAACGAATAATTGCACGACAACTTTTTGTTCGAAGCAAATCAGCAATAACACAATCTTTATCTTCTTGATACTCATTGTATCTACAAGTGATGGATCTCAATAGAATCTACAGTTCTCCAGCTACACCAACGTTGGTTCGAACATTTACAATATCATCTTCGTCCATTCTATCACTTTCAGACATATGAGGAACCAGAACAAGTCGGATTCCAGATACCTTATAGGCATCAAGTAGCTGAGTACGGGAAAACTCTGGTACTGCTCTTTCCATTGTAGGTAAACTTTAATGTGTAAGTAACGAAAACCCCCATTCTTTGTTTGGGGTTTCGTTGAACTGTGTTTTGTTTCATTGATATGCTGAGAGGAATCTCTTGCTTTCGGCAATTCAGTCGAAGGATTTGGAAGACTGTGAATCTTGAGGTGATTCCTTTTGTGCGACCATTTACTTCGATTGGAGGTAACAAGGATAGTGACACTATTTACGCACTATGTTCTGGTAATTAAACTCCTTGAAAGTGATGATTAGGTCCGTTAACGAAATGTGGTGTATCGGTAATTCGAATATCGGGTGCAAATGCATTTGACGCAGTTCGAGGCATGACTTACAAGAATTGTCCGTTTCCTGAAGTGCGAAAAGCTTCGTTGCGAACGATTTTGGATTCTCAGACCAAGGAGATTCTGGACAAAGGAATGGTACTGTGTTTTAACGAAGGTGCAAGGTATGTACCAGCAGTTTTCTCTAAAGTGTAGTTATACGAATGAACATGTGGTTGAATTCCATCTTCATGGCAGTCCTGCTGTTGTTTCGGCTGTTTTGAAATCCTTGTCCCGTTTTCCTCACTTTCGTTCTGCTGATGCAGGGGAATTTACGAAACGTGCCTTTATGAATGGAAAGATGTCGTTTGTGGAAGTGGAAGCACTTGGAGATCTGTTGAATTCGGAGACAGAGATTCAGCGGAAACAGGCAATGCGAGGAGTCAATGGTGAATTGATTGACAAATGCTGGGAGTGGCGAACTGCTCTCATGCATAGTTTAGCAAATGCGGAAACGGTTATTGACTTTTCAGACGACGTAGATGATGAATCCATTCAACTTGCAGATGCGACGAAAGATCTCTGCAAGATACGTGAGGAGATGCAGACTCTTTTAGCTGGATTTGATCGAGGTCAGTTAATCAAGAATGGAATTCCCGTCACATTGTGTGGTCCTCCCAATGCAGGTAAATCATCACTTCTCAACAAGTTAGTTGGTTCGAATGTGGCAATTGTCTCCTCGGTCCCAGGAACAACTCGAGATGTTCTGAAGGTGGATTTGAATCTCGATGGCTACAAGGTGATTCTTCAGGATACTGCTGGATTGCATTCATCGGGAGACGAAATTGAACGAGAAGGTATGAATCGTGCTGTGACTGCTGCTGAGAAGAGTTTGTTTCAGATGGTCATTGTGGATGTGACTAGAGATGTGTGCTCGGACGTGGAATCTATTTTTGAGCGAGTGAAGCAGAAGAAGGCGATTGTAATTTTAAACAAAACAGATCTGGTGGATGAGAAAACGGTAGTTGCCAAGAAGATGTTGTTGGAAAAATGTTTTCCGGAGGTGTTGAATGTGATTCCAATCTCTTGTAAGGAATCGTCTCAAGTTGAGAAAGTTACAAGTCATTTAGCGGGATATGTGAGAAACGAGTTGGAATTAAAAGAAATGGAGAATACAGATCTAATTACAAGAGAAAGGCAGCGAAATTGTCTTCAACAGTGCATTCTGAGTCTATCGAATTGCATCAAGGAGTCTTTTGTTGATCTTCAGGCAGAAGAATTGCGAACATGTCTCAAATCCTTAGCGCGGCTCACTGGAGAGGTGGATATCGAAGAGATTCTTGATATTGTTTTCTCCGATTTCTGTATTGGAAAATGATTTAGGTTGATTTGAATAGTTTGTTTGAATAATTATGGAGTCTTAGTTCATGTGCTGAAGACCCAAAAATACCCCGAATTCGGCAGATTACCGATCTCATTTCAGGAAAAGCATCCAATCTCTGTTAGTGCGTATTCAGTATGAACACTGCTCTTCGTTCCTACTTTTCTGGTATTTACACTTCTACACTTCTTTACGATCTAGGAAGGCGGGTGAGATACATTGATGATTCATTCAATTTGGACCTTACGTATATCACTGACAGGTGACTGTCTTTAGATGGATTATAGTGTAGAATCATTGCGATGGGTTTTCCGTCAATTAAGTTCGAAAGTTTCTATCGGAACAGCATTAATGACGTATGTGGTTTTCAAAAATTTATATTTGAAGGTGTCTAGACTGTTAGATAGCAAACATGGAAAACACTACTTAGTATTTAACTTAAGTGATAGGGACTACGATTACAGTTACTTTGGAAATCGAGTCATTGTGTGCGGTTTTCCTGACCATCATTCACCTCCTATCGCTTTGATGTGGGCTATTTACTCCTTTATCGATTTATGGATGGCTGTAAGTCCAGATAATGTCATATCTGCCCACTGCCTTGCTGGTTAGAATTTGAACAGGAATTGATCGATAGGAAAGGGGCGAACTGGGATTGTGATTTGCTGTACGTTGCTTATGCAAGGATTCTTCAATAAATTGAATGCCAAAACAACCACAGAATATGTGAATGCGGCGGTGAACTATTTCCGTGAAAAGCGTGGAGATGGCGTTGAGAACCCGGATCAGATCAAGTTTATTCGTGACTTTCTGATGTCAACAGATACCATTGGTGCAGATAATGCTCTTCAATTTGATACAAAATTGCAGCCATCTCTTTATCTTGGATCTCTAATTCTCTACAATGTTCCTGCAGGAATTGGCGGTTTGAACAATCTCAGTCTTGTTGTGAAATTGAAGTGCCGAAATGAATGGAATACTGTTTATAATAGTGCCTGGTGTTATTATCCTCTTCCTAAGTACAATTCGTATCAAGCAGAGATTGTAATTGATGTGCGTTCAGTGATTCATGTTTATCATAGATCAATGTTCCAGCTCGTGGTGACCTTCTATTTATCATGAAGAACAATAAGAAAGATATTCTCCATTTTAGCATCAATACAACACAGGTACCCTGCTGTACTCACATTGACTTGACATCTCTGTATTTTTATAAGAATAACATTTCAATTGATAAGGGTTGTTCATTGCCATTAACACAATCATTCGCTGTTCAGTTAATTTGTCTGGATCATGAATCTTTGTATCAGTCATTGAGAATACTCATTATTAGTGCTCAAAGTAGTCCTTCTGAGCGTTTATGTGCGATTCATGCAGTTACCGCTCAAGCAATTGAAGAGGAACGAACTCGACGTGAGACTTTGTTACGTCTTCGATCAAGTCAGAGTGATGAATCGTGGGTTATCAGCTCATATCAATATCGTGATCTATTGAGTATGGATCTTGATATGTTTAACTCACCTCGACCTATTCTAGAGAGTAGTTCTGAACATGGAACTCTCTCTGAGGATCCTATGTCGAGTGAACTCATTGCTGAACCCATTCCTCATTCTTTGTCCACAGCTACAGAACAACCTGTCTCTCCTCTTCTTACTCCTCTTCAAGATTCATCTATTCGAGACGAATCGACTTCAGAAGAAATGAACTCACTTCTGCTTCGTCCATCTTCACCTACTCCTTCATCACCACCTCCTTTTCATACTCCATCACCACTTGCTCCTTCATCTCCTGTTAGCAAACCATCAACACCTCTTTTCCACAGTACATCAGAAGCTATGCCAAAAACTAGCACTGTTGTAACAGCTAAGCTTCGTAAGTTTGGTAGTCAGCATGTGGCAGATCCTTACAATGATCGATTCGCTCATCGTATTCCATTCCTAAAACAAATGTCACTATCATATGGCGAGGATGAATGTACCAATGCAATGACTCTTTCTGTACAGTTGCCACCTCAGAAAGAGAAAGGAAAGAAACGAGATTTAACCATTCATGAGAAGGAGATTCTTTCCAAGGAAGGTTTGTATCTGTGTCAATTTGTGATTACTAGATATTGCATTTGCTTTATGTGGCTTAGAAGATCAAGAAATCCGTATTTTTGCTACGTATTGTGATCAGTATGCCATGAATGTGATGAGTGATAACCCAACTTCTATGAAAACTCCACTTGAATGTGTTCTCAGCCATCCTCGATCGTCTCATCGTAATCAACCTTCAGCTGAAGGAGTATGCTCTAGTTATGAGGACATTCCATCCCAAAGTCTTCATTTAAAGCTGTTTGCACTGGTATACGATAAGCGAGTCTGGAAGCGTCGTCTGCTTCTTTTAACTGACTCCATGCTTCTTGTGATGAAACGCCCCGATGATCATTACTTGAAGAATGCAGTGTATTTTGCTGATTGTAGTCCTGCAGTCGCTTATGTATCTCGCAAAGAAGTATGGATTGATTTCATGATGATATATTTAGACTGAATGTTGGACAGTGAAACTCCCTCGTCGTGATGGTAGTACAGAACTATCTCTCCAATTTGAGAATTTCAACGATTTGATGACATTTGTGGGTGTATCGCGTCGTCTCAGTCATTACCCTGATTGTATCATTCAGTATCCTGCTACTTGTACTGATCCAGATCTCTACAAAGACGTTTATTCATTGTTGTATCTATTCAAACCTGATCACATGAATGAGGCGATTTCGGTCTATCAACGATGTTGCCAACAAAATGAAGCCTTTGGACAATGGGTTCGTGAACAGTTCAATCTGAGTGTTAGCCAGTGTCGGAATCTTCACATCCTCAATGAGATTGAGGAAGTGGAAGAATTGATTACTGAAGATTTCACTGTTTTATCAAGCGAATTGTATTTGAAACCTCATTATATTGAAGTACGTGTGATTCCACAGTATGTCTTGAATGTTGTGAGGGAATTTCAACAGCTGATCCAACCAGACATTTACGGTCGCCTCGTTCAAGTATGTCAGTTTTCATATCCTTCTCCTCTTCCTCTTGTTCGAGCTATTTTGGATTTATATAATGGACATTGGGCGAGAATGTTCGACGATAACCCTTATGCCTTTTTGAAGGCAATCCGTGAGAGTACTGTATACCGTAAAGAGAGTTACATGAATCGTTCCTACAGAAGACCGAATGTGTCTCCTCAGCGAATCAGTGTTATGTTAAAGTGTCGTGGATAGCTGTGTATTTTATGTGTGGCGTGGAAGTGTTTGTTATCAGTCATTGTTATGGAGGACGATCTACGTGCCCAAGAGGAGTTTCTACAGAGTGGCAAGAAGCCATCTGTAGAAATTATTAAAGAGAAGCAGAGAAAAAGCACAACGGATGAATCCGCTTCCATTTTGTTTGCATCGCACCTTTCACCGGTAGGAACCATTCGTGAACGGGAAAAAGGATCTATTTCATCATCGGAACATCCGGAAACTGTTGGACGCGGTTTTCCTCAAGCTGAATCGGTTTTTCGAGGGAACAAATCGTTATCTACACGGTATGAATGTAAACATGGAGGTGAAAGAGTAGATCGAATGGAAAGAAGTCGATCTTCAAGCAGGCGATGGAAGCAAAAGCAAATCAGGAATTGGAGAAAAAACGGACAGCCACAATGACGGTTCCCTTGTCACCAGACGAAAAAGAACGAATTGAACGTTCATTTTCCAAAGAAGTGAGTCGTGAAGATATTCAACGAGATGTAAACTCAATTCTTGGGCAGATGTCAGAACAGGAGATACAGGAAGCCCGTGAAGAACTTCTTCACTCTCTTGATCCTAAACTAATATCGTTTTTAATGAAACGAAGTCAATATAAGGAGTCTATGGAACCTGCAGTGGAAATGGCACCCGTTATTGCAACAGAAGAGGAGGAGGCCCGAGAAGTTGCGAATTCTGTCGATTATTCCAAAATCAAGACAGAGACAGATCTCGATGCTGCTGTTGCGTTGCTTCCGGATGCTGAAAAACTCAAATTGGAATGGACAAATCCAGTAACTGAGAAATCCACTTCCAATACTCCACGATTTCATTTCAATGGTACTCTGCTTCCATCGAAGGCTTCGTCCACTATCTCTATTTCTTCAGGTCTCTATAACCATGGGGAAGAGGCCGATCGTCCTGGCTACACCATCGAGGAATTAACACTCTTATGTCGAAGTGCAGTTACAGGACAGCGTGTGTTAGCTCTTAAGTGTCTTTACAACATTCTTCACCGTCGTTCATTGGCACGGCTCTGTGGTCAGTCTCTGAGTCCAAAAGAACTCCCAATTTCGGTACTTCGAACACTCACAATGTTATTAGAGCGATTCAACGGTGCAGAAGAGGTATTTCTATCCTTGCGGTGTTTAGAAGAACTATGTACATCTCCTGAAGAGTTGAATAGACGTTTGCTATTGAACCTCACTTATCACGGTTATGAACATGCTCATTTGCAAGATGCAGATGCAATGCGATTCGTTCCAGATGAAGATGATGAAGAGGAGGATGAGAAAGACCCATATCGTCGTTCCAATTGCTCGAATCTGTTCACAATGTTGTTGGAAGGAGGCCTGATGGATCGTTTATTTGTATTATTCCTGCGTTTTTCTGCCATTCCAGTAGTTCTGGGCCCTGCAATTAGTCTTTTACGAGTCCTGGTAGAGTCGGATCCTCGATTTGGTGAACAGATTGTGAATCAGAGCTCCTTATTCACATCATTGGAGAAGTTATGTGAACGATATCTGAATGTGAGTATTCTTGGTGATTCACTAAAAACGAGTGGATCACATCATTCTGAAGAATCTGATTTATCTCAGACAGAGAGTATTCCTTCTCTTCGTCTGTTCTATATTACACATTTCCCTCATTCATCTCTTACGATTAGTCTTCATGTACTCTTGTTACTAGAAGCATTAGTACGTCATAGTCGTAAGAATGCGTCTAATATCGTTCGATCTTCGGTTCTTCCAGTTCTGAAACAGTGGCTTCTCTTCTTTGATGAAACGAACTCTAAACAGTCCACATCAGTAGAAGTTAATTGTTTATTGGAAGGGGTATTGAGTGTTTGGAGACTGTGTCTGCTTTATGGATTGGACATTGCAAATATTGATCCATTCTTGCCCCATCTAGTAAGAATCAGTCAATTTGCTTCTCTAGGCAATCGAATTTTGGCATGGTCTTTCTTTGAAGTGAGTGTAGTTAGTAAGAGAAATACTTCTTCCACTTATTTCATTGATTTTTGTAATACACTGGTATTACTGGCAGTAGAACTCTTACGGGATGAAAAAACACCAGTTCCCATTATTGGGGCAGTGACTCATTTTTTGGGGAGTTACATTGATTTGATCAATGAATGTCGAGAGCATTGGGATATATCAGAAGAGACTCAATCCAGTATCCAGAATCAAATCGTGCAATTGGGCTATGTACTAATGTTACATGCGAAGGAATGGATGAAAGAAATGATTTCATATCATCATCAAATCTATGCAATCTGGAATACTATTCCATCTAAACCGAATCTCCAAACTGAATTCATTAATATCCTTCCTGAAGTGTTTACATCTACAGAAGAACGTTTTCTCAGTCTTTCTGATCTATGTTTTGCTGTAATTCGTGTTGGACTGAGTGGAATTCAAAACAGTCTCCAGTTTGCTACTATGCTTCGAGACTCAGGATGGCTAATGGATCTTCAAGACTTTGCTATCCAAGATTTGTGGCATGAGGCTCACTATTGTCCTCATTCAATTAGCTATTCGTATCTCCATCGAAATATGATTCTTGCCCATGTTCAAGCAATCATGATCCTTCATACCATTCTTCCTCTTCAGAAGAACCGATCTTCTCAACGAGCTCAGATTTGGAGAGCAGCATGGCAAACAATTCTATCAATTCTTCCTGGTGATGAATATATTGCTCTTCAACTTATCATCCATGTTCTTCTTGACCCTGTGTCCTTAAAGACATATGTGGAAAATCGATCTGAAGAGGCTGCCTTAAACTTTGATCTCGATACAGTTACGGATCTTCTGATTCAGCAATTGGGAGATGGACGTATCGTCGAACACTCCCAATCTCTTCATCTTCCTGTCTTTCAAGATCGTGAGAGTCTTCAATTGTTACCCTTCTCAATCCATCCTTCTCTTCCTCTGTTATCATATTGGTTTGTTCTCCCTTTTCTTAAACTTCGCTTCCGCAAACTAGGAGAAGAAGCTAGTTCATCTCCTCTGGTTGTAGCTTCAGAGCATCAAGCAGTTGCCCTCCTAGAGTTTGTCCGTGAAATGGAAACATGTGAGTGTAATGTGTGGAAGGAGAAAGACAAAGCAATGAGGTTTTACTGCTTACTTCATATCTGCTTAGCTGGAAGTGAGATTGTTCAATCACAAGCTGTGAATGATATTCTGTCACATTTGCTTCCCATTTATTTGACTTCACAGAAGAAAGGACCATGCAAAGAACATTCTGATTGTCTAAATGAGTTAGATTCATTGATACCTAAGGAAGAAATGGTTAATCTCTTGAATAAGATCTGTGAATGTGTGGTGACTGAATACTATTCGTGTCCTATCGTTTTCCAATTCCTTCAACTATTCCTGTTTCCATGTAGAGACTGGAATGAACGTGTTCTTCTTCTGAATTTCTTCTTTGATCATTCGTGCTGTCACATCCTGCTGTCTGCTAATTCTACTCTTACAACCGACTCCCTTGTACATGACCAAGTTAAGGAACATGGTTTAACTTCTGCAATTCGCTTGTATTACAAGCAATATGTTGCTTCATATCAATGTATTTGGGAAGAGAAGGAGGAAGTAATGGAGATGACTTTACGTTACTTTGAACAGGTCCAGGAACGAGTTCATGGCGGTCAGTTTGACCTTCTTGTGAATGGGTTTTTATTTCAAATCCTTCACTATATTCAGAAACAGTTACCTCGATATGGGTATTTTGTCCGACAACTGGAAAGTCTCTTTCCGAGTCTTGATATTGATAGTGTTCTTTCTATTTTTTATGTTTGTTCTATCAAACTGGATGATATAGGACTGAATAGTCGAATCATACTTAAAGCTGCCGATAGATCACGGTTATTTGCGATGAATAGCGGTATGTTACTTTTATTCATTTATTACTGATCCAATCTTCAACCATTCATTTCTTAGACCTTTCCTCCTTCATATTTAATTGTTTGGAGGATGAATGAGGCCTATTATCAGGATACTATATGTATCCCTTCATTAGACACAATCTGTGCAGTATCTTCTGTATCTATTGGTTCGGATGATATACTATCTTCCATTCCATCTTCCTGTACTCCTTCTGGGTAAGAGGTGATGGTGGTGAGTAACACCTAGAATGCCTATGACAAGTTTTGCAATTACCGATGATATCTACGGTACCAACCACATTTCAGCGAACGCTTTAGCCTCTACAAGCGAGGTGGCAAGAGATCAGACTGTGGTAAAGGGGACCAGTTTAAGTAATGATGATGATGTATGTTCATAGTCATCTTTCTGATTAGTAGTATCACTTTCTGGAGCATTCTTATTATCCTAATATACCATTAACAGAAGACATTCCAAATGACCGCGATTCCCTTTTGGAATCTATTGACAATGAGATGACCGATGATCAGATAATGGAAATGTACTCCCGCATTTTCAGTCTTCGGGATCAGAAGGTAGATGCTAGCACATCTTCAAAGCAACCCGAAACAAATCACCCTGAATCCGACTTAGTCAATCATTCTTATGTTGATGAGTTGGTTAATCCCTTTCTCTGTGAAGAGGATACACTTCCGTCTTCCAACGATATTCTGACTTCGTCCATAGTAGGAACAGAAATAGCAGAGGATCCGTTGGTACATATTCCTTCATCCCCAACAGAAGAACCGTTTGATGATAATTCTATCTCTAAGGACGCATACACAGAAAGTGACGATACTGAGCCAGTAAAACCAGTTAAGGTGAAGAGAGTCATAGCGAAAAAGAAATATGGGAATACTCGCCGTATTTGGACTCAAGAAGAAGACGAAAAGTTAGTACAACTAGTTGAAAAGTACAATCATCACAAATGGCGTTTGATTGCAAAAGGTTGGACTAAAAACAGGAACTGAGGAATAGAATTGGGAACGTCTCGTCCTGAAACGGAATGTCGCCAGCACTACTGCCGAGTGCTTAAGCGCAACACTGCTGTAGGTAAAGTATGGATGAGTGATGGAAAGATGGGACGCTGGAGTTCGGATGAAGTTCAACGACTGCATGAAGCTCATAAGAAATTCACTTCTTGGGTGGATATTGCGCGTCATGTTGGAACTCGCGATAAAAGTCAGTGTCAATCCAAGTGGAAACAACTGGAAGCTCCGAAGAAAGGTGCTCGTGAATGGAGCCAGAAGGAACACACCTATTTTTTACGACTGTTTGACCGCATGCCTTATCAGTGGAGAAATATAGCTGCTGTAGGGTTAAATGAAGTTCGTAACAAGTAGGAATTAGGTGGAGGCATTACTGCGGAACAAGTCCGGAATCACTTTCAAGCGTTTGAACGGGATTCGGCAAAAGGACATAATGTCAAATGAATAACTATGTCCGTTATCTTTATATTCATACTCATTTATGTTTCTTAGGTGTTTGTTTAATATGTCGTAAAAAGATAGAGTATAATCTTTACCTAACTTTAATCATTCCTTCATTATTTTATATGAATTGGTCATTCTGGAATGGTAGTGCAAAATCCAGGTGAAAAACAGTCTGAATTTACCCCCTTTTCCTTGTCGGATGTGTTTGACAGTTGGGATGAAGATCAACCTGAATCAACCCGAAAGATTTATGTATTTGGTGAAGATGATAAGGATATGTATTTAATTCCAGAGTTGATACCAGTTATTAGAGTTTATTTTTAGTGATCTCGATATAAACCTTCCGGATGAAGATGGAATAATTCATTTTGCAGGGCTAGAAAAGGCAGATCAAACTCTCTCTTTTGATGGTACTCCAGTTCATTCTTCTCTTTCTCGCAACTCTTCTCTTACTTTACCAGTTGGACTTACTGTAAACAGAATAAGGTATGGTTGATATGTAGGATCCAGATGACATGGTGTATTATGATGGAACGGATTATCTTGTTGGAGGAGAAGTGTTAAAGGATTTGTCAGGATTTACTTTAAAGATGGCTGATGCTTTTGTGGATACACCAAAAGACAATGATAGAGAAGTCAATATACATGCAATGGATTTCAAGCATGAAGATGCCCAACTAGTCCATGTACCTTCTCAGAATCAGTGTTGTTCTACATTGCCGTTGTTGTTTCGGCCTGATAGTGGTGTATATATGGCTTCAAATGTTGCCCCTGAGAATATTATGTCTCAGCAAGCATCGATTTCCAGTTATCAACAACCAGTACGAGGTTTCTCGTCACCAATTCCTTCATCATTGTTTCAGCAGCCCTTAGGACAATCTTCTCAACCAACTTTTTCATGTAACTCAGCGCAATCCTTGCAGCCTTTTTCATATAACTCACCACAAGCGTATCAACAACTTTCGTATCCAGTACCTGTATATTCAACAATTCCTCAGCGAGATCATCCCATCCCTACGAAGATGAAGGATGTGAATTCCACTGAGGATAGTGATGAGGAAAATCCTCGTTTTCCAATGCGAAATAGGCGTCATGTGTGGACAGAAAAAGAGGATGAAGAGTTGCGAATCTTAGTAGCAAAATATAAGGGGAAACGGTGGAAACTCGTATCAATGGGTAGAATTTGGATATTTGAACTATTCCTAGAATTATCCGCGAAACTTCCAACGAAACGGTCGGAGACAGAGTGTCGGCAACATTACTGTCGTGTACTGAGTCGAAAGACCATGGTAGGAGAGAGTGAAGGAAGTGAGGAGTAGTTGGGACGATGGAATGCAGCAGAGATACGTCGATTGTATCAAGCGAAGACTCTGTTTAGTGATTGGGCAATGGTAGCTCGGTATGTGGGAACTCGAGATGTAACTCAGTGTAAGTCGAAGTGGATCCAAATTAACACTCCATCAAAAGGAGCTCGAGAATGGACAGATGAAGAACATCAGATGATGATGGAGCTGTATAAGGAGTTACCAAATCAATGGAAGGAAATAGCAACTCGATTGAATATTGGAGTTACTGGAGAACAAGTGCGGACACATTACAATTCATTTTTACGTAGTCAAGAGAAGATAAATAATAAGTGTGAATATTAGTTATGAAAATGATAGTGCTCTTGTGTTTAATTATTACTTAATGAAACAGAGAAGAGATTAGGAATAGCATAGTATACATAGCATCGATTATGATTATCACGAATCATACGCCAAAATAAAGCATGAGGAATATGCAACTTATAACAAATCTCATCAATACAGTAGTGATCCTTCATAAGTGGAATACACTTCTCTAATATCTCCTTGCTCTTACCATTCTTAGATTCAATCCATTGCATTTCTGCAGGAAATGAAGAAAGTGATTCTGACATTTGTGGCTTCAACTCACCTGAGAAGCCAGCTGATGAGTACACAGGTTCAGATGAGACATCGGAGAGACACATATGAAACGGAATATAAACAGACTCTCGAAGTTTTGATGCTAGAGAAATACTAGCAATAGACTCCAGAGTTGTTTCTGTTACTGATGTCTCCAATAACAAAGGACCAGGTGACATGGTGCTTGATGATGTATGAGTACTTGGTATACGATGATGAGCTGAATATTCAGTCAAATAGTGTGATGATGGATGGTCTCTTGGAAATTTCTCTTCTTCATTAGGAACAGGATCCGAAAAGACTTGACAATAAACAATAACGGGAATAATGAGTCGTTGCTGCATCAACCAGAACTATGTGAGAGATGAACATTACTCATACAAGTGCATCACAGATTAATGCAGATTCTGCCGTGCGAATGATGTACGATGAAGAGGATTGATTGAATTGAGGGAAGACTCGTTCTAAAGAAGGGATATTGCTGAAGAGAGCAAGAAGATTGATGAGGGATCCCAATTCCTTGAATCGTGCATCAAATCCGTGACTTGCAGAGATAATTGTTGAATGTGAGAGATGAGGAGCAACCTAAAGAACATACAGTGAAAGGAAAGTACAGCAAAATGAGTGTACTTGGTGATACACATGTGAATCACAGCAGTGTTTGCTGCTTGAAGACTTAACGCACAAGCATATATTTTCTGAAGAGGCACATCCAATATTACACTCATTGATTCGAATGTCACAAAGGGAGATGCTAATTCCAGAAATCGAGCATAGAACGAAGTCAGTTCTGCTTTTACAGCACGAAGATAAAAGGAGGTTGGCTTGAATAATAGAAGTGAGTAATACTGCTCCATATTCTCTTCATTGATGGTATGTTCGGAAGTGTAGAATTGGATGCATGACTGAGGTTGATGGATTGTAGGAAGGGTGAAATGGAATAGAATGCTATTATTGATTGAAAGAGAGGTATGATTGAAGTAATTGAGTTCATGAAATACTTGTGATAATTCTCGTGCTAGTTGAGATCTCTCCAACTGAATACTTAGAATGAGTTGGTCATCTAGATGACAGGAAAGACATATGGTTACGAGACTTCTCCAACTTGGGTTGTTGCTTATAGACCACTTTCATTTCATTTAAAACACTAAAGAGAATCGTTTTTTCCTGAGTGAGATAGTTAACGCGTTTTTCCTCTTTCAGAAGACATTTGGATAACTACTAGTCATGAGTTGGATTTAATATTACTTTAGTAACACAATCTTCAAAAGAAACAATATGAAAGGATGATCGCACAACGACAGTATTGATCAACAGAACAAGAACAAAGGAAGTAGACTCACTATTACAACTATCCACAGAAATGTAACGAGGAAGCAATGATACATCGGTTCCAATCGAAATGAGTAGATCATTCGATTTGTTGAATGGATTAAACATTTGTGCGAATCGTTTCCAGCCAGAATAGTCTCCAGTGATCTGAAACAACGAAGTGATCTCAGGACCACAAAACTCAATAGGATATCGAAATGCAAGTCTAGTGAACAACAGAGAGGGAAAACCAACCTTTGTCCATTAACACTATCTGACGAGATCTATCCATAATGACCTCTACATTTTGTTCTTACGAGTGCAATACCGTAGATTGGGTCCTGCTGACTCATTTGAAGTGTCGTAAGAATATGCCAAGTCAATCATAATCTTTTTTGGAATTCCAACAATTAGCAGCTTATCTAAGTCAGTTGTATTGTACCGTTTTCTTTGCAAGTTATCTTCATAGAAAACGGATCCGCAATGGATGTATATCAGTACTTTGGAATTTGGAGTTATGAGATAAGCACCTGAACTCATTCCTAAAACAAATCTGCATAGATTCATCATTTGTTATGGACTATAGTCATACAAAAAAGAAACTGACATAAATCTCCACTGTGGAAGCAATCTTGGATTGACAGTAATATCAACTTTAGCTATACCTCCTATAGACTTTAGCTATCTACAAATACAATTGTTCATATTTGCAGTTGAAATAGAATAGGGTATCTTAGATGGACCCTAATATATGCTATTAAAAATACATATATTGGGCCATCTTGGTCCATCTTTTTGAAGACGGAAAATCGTTAAAGTAATATAAGAATGACTCGCTTCCTGGTGCTTGTTTGTTTGGTGATAGCGGTTTCGTTCTCTTATGGCATCTGTAACGGTTTCGAAATGTGCTCTCACCCTTATAGACAATGACCCATCTACAGCCTATGGATCGTGTCAAGAGGTACTTACTAAGAATCCTCTTGCTGTGGATGGACTGTATTATATCAATAATAACCAGCTTGTGTAAGTTGTTCTGTAGGCCGTTAAATGGTTAGGGATCCCTATCTAACACTTTGTCTGATGTCTGTCAATGGAGGAGGATGGACTATGTTCTATAAGAACAACAATATTGCAAAGGAGGGTTATTCCTATGCTTCTCTTTATGATGATGCAAAAGGCTTCATTACAAAGACTGAGGATATTAGTTCCATCAAGGTAGTTGGAGTATCTCCCATTGAGGGTCTGGAAGCTGTTGCAATTCTTGCAATGCCTGTTGATTCTGTGATGAATGAGTTTTCAGCTGTGAATTTCTATAATGTATCTGTCGCGGAGTCTATCTTGACACTTGATGATCTCGTTGATGGTGAGAATACCTATGGCAACATGACGTTCTCGGAATCGTTACTTTGATTTGAGGTATTGATGCATAGGGGAAAGAGTGATTACACCTTCACTTCCTTCATTAACGATAATGGTTCTATTTTGATTCCCACAGGACCTGATACATATTCAGTGTGGTTTGGAAACGTCAACAAGACGGATTCGGATCGTCTTATTAGCTGTGGTAGTCTGGCTAGTTCTCATTGTATGTACTTCGTGCGTGAGGGTAGGTCTGTCTAGGAGAGATGAGTAATAGGGGTGGAGTCAAGGGATGATTCCTGCATGTGTCGTGCTGTGGGAACTGGACATACGATCTGGCCTGAAACAAGATGTGGAGAAATTCGTACGTTGAGTTGTCACGAAGGTAATCCAAATGAGCTGATGATGCGTGAATGTGATGCTCATGGTCAGTGGAAGGACTATATTGATAAGAATTGTACTTGTTCTGAAGATTCTTACTATGGTACTCAATGGCCGCAGACAGCAGCAGGTGCAACTGCTCGTATGAGTTGTAGTAATGATCCGACTGTATCTCGTGAGCGTGAATGCTTCGAGAATGGTGAGTGGAGTAATATCGTGACTGGAGGATGTATGTGTAAGGAGGAGGACTATGGTAATGTACATTGGTACGCTACTCATGGTGGACAGGAAGCTAGACATTCATGTGATGATGGGGGTATTGGTTCTGGATATCGTCGTATGTGTAATGTGGATGGAACATGGAATCAAACTATTGTGGGCGAATGTTCTTGTCCTACTGTTTTAACTAATGGACTTGAGTGGAAAGAATCTCCGGCACTGAGCACTCAAACGCATACTTGTAATCCTGGCGCTGAGGGTGATGGTATGACTCGTACTTGTTCTTCTTATGGTTCATGGAAACCCATTCAAGGTCGTTGCGACTGTCCTGAGGAGGACTCTTGGCCTCAGACCGCCTCAGGTTATACTGCAGTTCTAAATTGTGCACTCGGTGCTGTGGGTACTCCCTGGATTCGTAATTGTAATCCTGGGGGTACTTGGGATGATCCTCA
>JABLTK010054298.1_pt1 | contig 17676 bp, 15 predicted proteins | sample 7160131 | NCBI WGS metagenome assembly JABLTK01 (sample SAMN14651221, study PRJNA627086) | human gut metagenome | isolation source: feces | host: Homo sapiens
CGCCGCGGCGATTGCGGCGGCGGAGCAATTGATGGTGGACAGGCTGCTGATCTGCGGGGATCCGTTTTCCGATACGCCCGCCGGAATGCGGCGCATCAACGCGTTCGCGCGAAGAAATCTGTCGCTGATCGCGGCGGAGGCATTCTTAATCGGCGCGGAGGAGAGATGCGCCAGGCGGCTCGCGCAGCGCATGGGCAGGCGAGTGGCGAATGCAGGCGCCGCGCAGATCTGGGAATTGGGCGATTTATCCGATAAACGGCTGTACGCGGTGGACACACTTGTGAATTTCGCGCATTGATGCTAAAATAAGGATAAAGGGTTCGAATCGGATTTGGGAAACCGATGTACGAAGGGAGAAAGCCGCATGATGTCGGATCGTGATCAGATACTGCTTCTGCTGTGCGTAATATTTGGGGCGGTTTGGCTGTACCGCGCAATACAGCGGGGCAGGGGGCGCGCGCCGCGTTTTGCCGGAAAGCGCATTCGGAGCGAAACGATCGTGGTGAATCGAAGAAATCTGATTCGCTATGCGGTTGGCGCGCGCCTGATCTGGCTTACCGTTGTGTTCGTATGTCTGATTGCAATCCTGATTCTTCTGTGGCAGGGCGGGGGCATGAGCGGCGCGGCGCTTACTGCATCGATCGTCGTTGTTTTTGCGATTATGCTTCCCGCCGTCCTGCCCGTCTGGATGGTGCTATCGTCCATTCGGTCTGCGCTTACGGCGGATCGATTTGCGGATGAATTTGGCGGGCGATGCTTTGATATCGATGGCGATCGGCTGCGATGCGTTACGAAGGAATGGTTCATTTTTATCTGCGATATCGATTCATTTGTGCTCCATGCGCCGGAAATTGATTTTACAAGGGCGCCATTGCGAAGCGAACGAACCATACACACCAATGGAAAAGTATCGGTGCAGCTTTTCAATCAGGGTTATCGCGTTTTTCTGAAGAATGGGAAAACTGTATTCGTTTCGAACGCGATGATTGCACAGGTTCGAAAATGGATGGCGTCGCGATCTTTCCACTGATTTGGCTTGCAGAAAACACAAAAATGTGTATAATATACTATCAGATGCATTTGGAAAGGAAGAAATCGATGAAAACGAATGTCGTGAAGATTTTGCTGCTGGCGATCGTGCTGGCGGTTGCGCTGACGGGCTGCAATCTGATTGAGATCGATCCCGTGAAGCAGATGGAAGAAGATATTGCGAAGCTGGATAAGGCGTATGCCGCGCCCGTCGCCACCTATGGCGATCAGACGCTGACCGCATCCGATGTGATGGCGGAATTCAACATGGCGTACAACCAGACGTACTATATGTACTATTACTACTACGGCTATCAGATGACCGATGATGACGCGCATCAGCTGATGCAGGATGTGCTCACCGAACAGGTGCAGGAGCACATCATAGCGGATCATTTCGATGCGGACGGCATGACGCTGACCGAGGAAGAACTGGCGGATTGCGATACGCAGGCGCAGAGCTCCTTCGACGAGGGCTACGCCAGCTTCGTCGCGGAAGCGGACGGCAAGACCGACGCCGCCAAGGATGCGCAGGCGCGCACCGAAATGGCGCGGATGGGCTATACGAAGGAAGCGCTGACCGAAATCGCCGTGCTGCACGCGAAGGGCGATAAGGTGCAGGAAAAGCTGCGCGATGAAATCACCGAAGTGACCGATGAACAGCTTCAGGCCGCTTATGAAGAAAAGGTCGCCGCCGATGCGGAGAATTACACCACCGGCAGCTCCGCCTTTGAATCCGCGATGACGGGCACGACCACCACCGTATACAGCATCCCCGTAGGCTATCGCACCGTGAAGCACATTCTGGTAAAGCCTGAGGACGCGGTGCTGACCGCCTACAAGGACGCCGTTTCCGCAAAGCAGAGCGCCGAAACAAAGCTGGATGATCTGCAGGCAGAGCTGGAGAGCGCGACCGATGATGATGAAACGACCGCGGCGCGCGCAGAGGACGTAATCAGGGCGGACATTGCGGACGCGGAAGCGGCGCTTGCCGAGCAGGAAGCGGCGGTGAAGGCCGCGGAGCAGGCGTGCCTGGACGATGTGCGCGCGACGACCGATGCGATTGAACAGCGCCTTGCGGCGGGCGAGGATTTCATCGCCCTGATGCAGGAATACGGCGAGGATCCCGGCATGCAGAATGAACCCACCGCCACCCGCGGCTATTATGTGTCCGCGGCCTCCACGAATTGGGAATCCAATTTCACGGCGGCGGCGATGGCGCTGCAGAACGTCGGCGATGTATCCGAACCCGTGGTTTCCGGCAGCGGCGTGCACATCATTCGCTATGAATCCGATGTAACGCCCGGCGCGGTGCCGCTTGCGGATGTGCATGACGCGCTGTACGATGCGACGCTGGAGAGCATGAAGGCGGCGCATTACAGCGATACCATCGCGGCATGGGTGGAAGCGGAAGCGCCCACCTACGATGCGGAAGCGCTTGAAAAGGCGATCGCGGAAGGAAATAAATAATCAGGATGATCTGATGTTGTGCGTCTGCCGTTTCACGGTGGACGCACAGCTGTATATGGAGGAAACATGCATAACCGAATAGAAATAGTACAGGGCGATATTACGCGCCTTGAATGCGATTGCATCGTAAACGCCGCGAATTCCACGCTGCTGGGCGGGGGCGGTGTGGACGGCGCGCTTCATCGCGCCGCGGGGCCGGATCTGCTTTCGTAATCCCGGAATCTGCACGGCTGCGAAACCGGACAGGCGAAGATCACGCGCGGCTACCGTCTGCCCGCGAAATATGTGATCCATACCGTGGGGCCGGTCTATTCCGGCGCGGATCGCGATCGCGAACTGCTGGCGGCGTGCTATCGAAATTCGCTTGCGCTGGCGCGGGAAAATGATGCGCACAGCATCGCGTTTCCGGCGATTTCCACCGGCGTATACGGCTATCCCAAGCGGGAAGCCGCGTCCGTTTCGTACCGCGCGATCTGCAGATGGCTGGAGGAGAACGCGGATTACGATCTGCGCGTGATCCTGTGCTGCTTTAACGCGCAGGATGCGCGGCTGTACCGGCGCTTGCAGGGGAAAAGCCGCGTGCTGGTCAGCAGCTGTCTGCTGGGCGCGTATTGCCGCTACAACGGCGAAATCAAACGCTGCGATGAAATCGGAGCGCTGATCGATGCGGCGGAGATTATTCCCGTGTGCCCCGAAATCTACGGCGGCCTGTCCACGCCAAGGCAGCCCAGCGAACGCAGGAACGGTGGGGTTTTCATGAAGGACGGAACGGATGTAACGGCGCAATACGCGCGCGGCGCGCGGGAAGCGCTGCAAATCGCCGATGCGCTGGGCGCGCGCTATGCCGTGCTGAAGGAGCGCAGCCCATCCTGCGGATCGGGCGAAATTTATGATGGCACGTTTACGGGAACGCGCGTTTTCGGCGACGGTGTGACGGCGGAGCTTCTGAAGAAAAACGATATCGCGGTGTACGGGGAATCCCGCATCGGCGAACTGATTCAAAAACTGAAGATGGAGGAGATCGACGTATGATTCTTTTCAACAGCGATTATCAGGAGGGCGCGCATCCGCGCATCCTGCAAAGGATGCTGGATACCAATTATGTGCAAAGCCCCGGCTATGGCGAGGATGATTTCTGTGCGGAAGCCCGCGAACTGCTTCGCGCGCGCATGGATGCGCCGAACGCCGATATACATTTTCTGGTGGGCGGCACGCAGGCGAATTTTACGCTGCTCTCCGCCGCCATGCGCACCTATCAGGGCGTAATCGGTGCGGAAACGGCGCACATCGCCGTGCATGAAACCGGCGCGGTGGAGGCGTGCGGGCACAAGGTGATCGCGCTGCCGCAGCAAAACGGCAAAATCACCGCCGATCAGGTGGCGCAGTATTGCGCGCTGCACTTTGCCGATGCATCGCACGAACACATGGTGATGCCGAAGGTGGTCTACCTTTCGCAGCCCACCGAGCTGGGCACGATCTATTCCCTGGCCGAGCTTCGCGCGATGCGCGCGGCGTGCGATCAGTATGATCTGTATCTGTACATCGACGGCGCGCGGCTGGGCTATGGTGTGGCGGCGGCGGGCAGTGATGTCGGTCTTGCCGATCTTGCGCAGATCGCGGATGCGTTTTACATCGGCGGTACGAAGCAGGGCGCGCTGTTCGGCGAAGCGATGGTGATTCTGAACCCCGATCTGAAGCGGGATTTCCGCTATGTGATCAAGCAGAAGGGCGGTATGCTGGCGAAGGGGCGGCTGCTGGGCATTCAGTTTGCCGAACTGTTCCGCGATGATCTGTATTTGGAACTTTCGCGCCATGCGGTGGAACTGGCGATGCGCCTGCGCGCGGCGTTTGTGGAATTGAACGTGCCGTTCCTGGTGGATAGTCCCACCAATCAGCAGTTCCCGATCCTGCCGGATGCGGCGCTCGATCGTCTGCGCGCGGATTACAGCTTTTCCTACCAGCAGCGAATCGATCAGGCGCATAGCGCCGTGCGCTTCTGCACCAGCTGGGCAACGAAGGCGGAGGACGTGGACAGACTGATTGCGGATCTGAAAAAAGCGATCTGAGTTTTTCTTCATAAAAATATTGCGGGCTGAGAAGAAATCTCTTCTCAACCCGCAATTTATTTGAAAATCAATCGATGATTTCCAGTTGAATGGTTACATCGAAGGTTTCGTAGGAACCGGTCAGGTTGCCTTCTGCATCGTAATAGCGGTAAATCTTCAGCGTGGTATCATCGCCCGCTTCGCATTTATCCAGCTGGGTCAGCACATCGCTGAAGCTGTATACGCGCACATCGTTTACGTGGGTGATGATATCGTTTACCTGCAATCCGACGTTCGCGCACGGGCCGTAATCATCGATGGAAACGATCTGCGCGCCGATCGGCGGGAAGCGCTTCATGGGCTCATCGGGGCCATCGATATTGGTGATGGTCAGACCGATGCGCGGGCGCACCACGCGGCCGGTTTCGATGATCTGATCGATAAAGCCCTTCACGGCATTGATCGGGATGCAGAAGCCCAGCCCTTCCAGCACGGTGGCGGTGCCATACATATATTTCAGCGTGGGAATGCCCACCAGTTCGCCCTTGGAATTGAGCAGCGCGCCGCCGGAAATGCCGGCGTTCATCGGCGCGTCCACCTGAATTACGTTCACGCTGCGGGTGAAATTATCGGCGTTGATCTTTTCGCGGTTGACGCCGGAAATGATGCCGGCGGTTACGGTGCCCAGCAGCGGCAGAATATCGTTATCCACGTTGACGCCGTGGTTGCCGACGCAGATCGCCAACTCGCCGATGCGCAGCGCATCGGAATCGCCCAGCGGGATGGGGGCAACGCCCTCCGGCGCGGCGCCTTCAAAGTGCAGCACGGCGATATCCGTGCCATCGTCCGTGCCGACCAGTTCTACATCCTGTTCTTCATCGCTGCCCAGCCATTGAATGGTATAGCTGTCCGCGTCGGTCACGATGTGGTTGTTGGTCAGAATGTAGCCGCCGTTTCCGTCCTCGTCCGCGCGAATGTAGCATCCGGAGCCAAGCCCCAGCTTATCCACGGAGGATACGCGGGTGGCCGCATCCCAGTTTTCCGCATAGACCGTGACCAGCACCACGGCGGGGCGCACGCGTTCCGCGATATCGGGAATGGGGTTATCCGATGTATAGATCGCATCGTATGTCGCCGTTTCCGCCAGGGCGGCGCAGCTCATCAGCAGCATCGCGGCGATCAGCGCAAGACAAAGCAGCTTTTTCATCTGTTCAGCACCTCAATTCATAGAAATCTACTGTCATTATACAATAGCCCGGGCGCGTTGAAAAGCCGCGGCCGGGCATTGCCATTATTTTGTCGGATTTTGCTCTGTCGATTCGGGCAGCGCGCGCTGCGGCGCGTCCGTCGCGGGCAGCGTGAAGGAAAATACTGTGCGCCCCGGCTCGGAAGTAACTTCCACCTGCGAATTATGCTGCATCAGTATGTTTTTGCAGATCGAAAGCCCAAGCCCCGTGCCCATGCCTGCCGTGTGCGCCTTATCCGCCTTGTAGAAGCGATCCATGATGTAGGGAAGATCGGCTTCCGATATGCCGGGACCGTTGTCCTCCACCGTAACGCGAATCCGCTTATCCTCGCGCGCGGTGCGCAGGGTCAGCACGCTATGATCGCCGGTCATGAATTTCACGGCGTTATCGATGAAATTGCTCGCCACCTGATTGATGCGGCTTACGTCGCCCAGCGCGAAGCACGGATCATTGGCAAAATCGATCTGCACATTGATGTGCTTCTGATCGATGCGCTGTTCAAAACGAATCAGTATGCGGCGCATCATTTCATTTGCGTCGAACGGCGCGATGTTCATCGGGAATTTGCCCGATTCCAGCCGCGAAAGATCCAGCAGATCGCGCACCAGATCGGTAAGCCGGTTCGTTTCATCCAACACCACGCTCAGGTATGTCGCGCGATCGTCATCGCCGATGGTGCCATCCAGCATCGCCTGAATATAGCCCTTGATGCTGGTCATGGGGGAGCGAAGCTCGTGCGATACGTTCGCCACGAAGCTGCGCCGCGAATCCTCCAGATTGGATAATTCCTCCGCCATGTGGTTGATGGAATTGCCCAGCTGTTCCAATTCGCCGCCGCAATGCAGATTTACGCGGCGCGAAAGATCGCCCTTCGAAAATTCCTGCACCGCGCGATCGATTTCGCGAATCGGCGAAATCTGGCTGCGCGCGATCAGCATCGCCAAAATCGCGCCGATGAGCAGCGCCGCGCCGCCCGGCAGCAGCACCTGCGGCAGCACCGCGCGGATGCTTACGTGCAGCTGATCGACCGGTATGTGCAGCAGTACCGCGCCCACCACATCGCAATCGTTGTACGTCCATGGCACGCCGATGGTAACGATGTGGCTGCCCAGTTCGGTAAACATTCCGTCCGCGCGGATTTCTTCGCCGTTCTGGATGCGCTGAAGCTGCGCAAGCACCGCTTCGCTGGACAGCTCCTTCGATGTATTCCACGTGCGATCCACGTATTGTACGTGCCCCGTGGCGAAGGAAACGATCCAGATATCGGCGCTGTAAGTATCATAGATGTAGTTGATCTTTTTATTGATCAGGTTCAGAAGTGTGGTGTTTTCGCGGAATATGCTGATCCGGTTGAATTCGGTCATGTATTCCGCCACCTGCCGCGCCTGCATGCGCACCTCGGTTTCATAGTTCTCCTGTGCGCGGCTGCGCTGCTCGGTCAGCAGAATGATCGAAAACAGCGCCACCGCCACCAGCACCGCCGCCAGCACGCCCAGAAAGGTGCGCCGAAACAAGCTGCTCCTCATGCGCTTATTTCACCTCGAACTTATAGCCTACGCCCCATACGGTTTTGATCATCCAGCCCAGCTTTTCGCCCTCGGTGAGCTTTTCGCGCAGGCGCTTTACATGCACGTCCACCGTGCGGGAATCGCCGAAATAATCATAGCCCCACACCTGCTCCAGCAGCTGTTCGCGCGTGAATACCATGCCCGGATGTCCCGCCAGAAAATACAGAAGCTCCAATTCCTTCGGCGGCATTTCCAGTTCCTTGCCCATGTATTTTACCGTGTACTGGCCGATGTTGATCGTCAGTCCGGGGAAAGAAAGCTCCTTTTTCTCCGGCGCTTCCGCATTCTGGAATCGGCGCGTGACCGCCTTGATGCGCGCCACCAGTTCCTTCATATCAAACGGCTTCGCCACATAATCATCCGCGCCCAGTTCCAGACCCAGCACCTTATCGAAGGTTTCATCCTTCGCGGTCAGCATGATGATCGGCACGTTGGATTCCTTGCGGATTTCGCGGCACACCTGCCATCCATCCATGCCGGGCAGCATGATGTCCAGCAGGATCAGGTTCGGATTCGCGGATTTGTATGCGCTCACGGCCTCGTCGCCGCGCGCCACGGTTACAACCTCGAAGCCTTCCTTTTTCAGATACAATTCTACCAGACGGCGAATGTTGGGATCATCGTCCACCAGCAATATTTTCAGATTTGACATACCTGTCCCTCCCATTTTTCGACGATTATTTTAGCATTTTCCTGTGAACGCGCAATGAACAAACTGCATCCATTTCAAAAACATGCTATTTCATCGTCACGATGGTCACGCCGTCCTCGCCCTCGCCATAGCGTCCAAGGCGGAATTCCTTCACGGCGCGGTGGGTTTTCAAATGCTTGTGAATGCCCGCGCGCAGGATGCCCGTGCCCTTGCCGTGGATGATGCTTACCTGCCCGATTCGGTTCAGTACCGCGCCGTCCAGGAAAAGATCCACCGCCAGCAGCGCTTCCTCCAGATTCATGCCGCGCACATCGCATTCCGTTTCCACCGGCCGCGCCGATACCAGCACGCGGTTTCCGGTCTTTTTCTTTTTAGGATCCGGTTTATCCGGCGCGGCGATGCGCATCTGCGAAAGCTTTGCTTTCAATTTCAGCGCGCCCGCCTGCACGGTGCATTCGCCCTTCGAATCGGGCAGCGATAGTATCGTCGCCTTCGCGCCCAGATTCGTAAGCTCCACCGTATCGCCGATATGCACCTCGGTGGGCGTTTCGCCCTCGTTCGGCACGCGGGGCACGATCTTTTCGGCGTTATCATCGATCGACTGCTGCAGCTTCGTGCGCATGGCGTGCAGCTCGTGCTCCTTCAGATCGCCCGCGGATTTCTTTTTCAGATCGGCGATGATCTGTTCGGATTCGCGCTGCGCGCGCTGCAATATGCGGCGCGCTTCGTCCTTCGCCTTGCGGATATCCTGATCGCGCTTTGCGGCGATATCGCTGCGCAGTTTTTCCGCTTCATCGCGCAGACGCTGGGTTTCAATATGCGCCTCCTCCGCCAGCTTGCGCTCCTTTTCGGCGATCTGGCGATGGTATTCCGCGTTGGCGATTACATCCTCGAATCGCACCTGATCGTGCGTCAGCTGCTGCTTTGCACTGTCGATCAGCTTTTCCGGCAGCCCCAGCTTGCGCGATATTTCAAATGCGTTCGATTTGCCCGGTACGCCGATGGACAGGCGGTAGGTGGGGCGCAGCGTTTCTACGTTGAATTCCACCGATGCGTTTTCCACGCCCTTCGTGCTGAGCGCGAATACCTTCAGTTCGCTGTAATGCGTGGTCGCCATCGTGCGCACGCCCATCGACAAAAGGTGCGTAAGTATCGCCATTGCCAGCGCCGCGCCCTCGGTGGGATCGGTGCCCGCGCCCAGTTCATCGAACAATACCAGCGAATTTGGCGTTACCTGATCCAGGATGCGCACGATGTTCGTCATGTGCGATGAAAAGGTGGAGAGCGATTGTTCGATGCTCTGTTCATCGCCGATATCGGCGAAAACTTCATCGAATATTGAAAGCTCCGACCCGTATGCCGCCGGAATCTGCATGCCGGATTGCGCCATCAGGCACAGAAGCCCCGCCGTTTTCAGCGTGACCGTCTTGCCGCCGGTGTTCGGGCCGGTGATCACCAGCGTGGTAAAATCCGTGCCCAGCCACAGGTTCGAAGGCACCACCTTTTCCGGATCGATCAGCGGATGACGCGCGCGAATCAGATTGATGCGCCCTTCCGTATTCAATTTGGGCGGCACGGCGCGCATCGATCTGCCCAGCGCCGCGCGTGCGAAGATCATATCGATCTCGGCGAGCGAGGTTAGGCTGTCCGCGATCAGATCCGCGTCCGGCGCGATTTCCTGCGAAAACGCCGCCAGTATGCGTTCGATTTCCGCCTTTTCCTTCAGCGCCCACTGCTTTAATTCGTTGCCCGCCTCTACGACCGCCATCGGTTCGATGAACAGCGTGGAGCCCGTGCCGCTCTGATCGTGCACGATGCCCGGCACGCTGCCGCGGCATTCCGCCTTGACCGGCACCACGTAGCGCCCGTTGCGCATGGTGATGATCGCATCCATCAGATATTTCTGCGCGGCGCTGCCGTGAATCAGGCTGCTGAGTTTATCGCGGATGCGATCGTTCAGAATGCGGATGTGGCGGCGGATGTCCGCAAGCTCGCCGCTGGCGTGATCGCTGATTTCATCCTCGGACAGGATCGCGTCGAAGATATCCTCCTCCAAACGCCGGTTCGTATACAGAAGCGAACCGATCTGGCGCAGGATCGGCGTATCTTCGCGATCGGTAACCAGCGCGCTGCGCACCTGCCGCGAAGCCTTCATCGCGTCGCCCACCTGCAGCAGCGCCTTGGCGGACAGTGTGGATCCGATTTTCGCCAGCTTCAGAAATTCGCGCACATCGGTAAAATAGGCGATGGGGTTCGATCCGTTGTACGCCAGCACCATGCCCGCTTCCTCCGTTTCCGCCTGACGGCGGTTTACGATGGATGCATCGCCCGACGGGGTCAATTGCAGGGCGCGCTCGCGCCCCATGGGCGTGACGGTCAGGCTCGCCATGCGTTCCAGTATTTTGGGATATTCCAATACGCGCAGATTGCGCTCGTTCATATCATTCCACTCCTCGGAAGTAATGTCCGGTCGTGCCGGACATGGATTCGATTTTTGCCCATTCGGGATCGTCCTTCGGATTTTTGCCGGTCGCCGCCGCGCGGTACAGGCGAATCAGCAAGGGCGCTTCCGCTGGATCGTCCGTCAGGATTCGCCACGCCGAAGCCGCGGGCAGGCCGCGCGATTTGCGCAGCAGCGAAAGCGGCACGCAGTTCATCAGCCGCAGGATGCAGCCATCGTCCGTCGCGATGCGCGAAAGCGAAAATGCCGCGCCCGTGCGATCGGTAAGCGATAGATCCTCCGCACGGTCGCCGATCGCGCAGGTATCGCACCTCCGGCAGGATGCGTGCTTTCCCGAAAGACCGTGAATCGCGCGGTAGGGGCAGTGCCGCAGATACATCAGGGGAATTCGTCCGTGCACGATCAGCTGCCGGTTTTCGGGAAGATTTGCAATCTGCACGGCGGTCAGTTCGATCGAAGGCACGTAGGTATCGATATGCCATTCGGCGAGCTGCGCGATCGATTCGCGGCTCGCAATGTTCATCGGATAATCGGCGATGCTTTCGCCCGGCCAGGCGAGCTGCATCTGGCCGATGTTCGTAATATAGGTTTCGGAAATTCGATCGGATAATCCCATCGCCCACTCGTTTAACCGGTTCAGCGCGCCTTCGGGCAGCACCGGCGGAAGCGCCAGCGCAAACGTATCGGGCAGCTGCCTTTCCGCCGCCTGAAGCGCGGGCATGCGCACATCGAGCGGCGCGTAGATTGCGCCGTCCGCACCGGAAATCAGCGCCGCCCGCAATACGGAAGCGTCCGCGCTCTGCACAAGTATTCTGGGCGCGCCGACGCAGTGTGCATCCGGAATCTGAACGGGCGCAAGCGCCTGTGCGGGATGCCCCGCGCCCATGCGCTGCGCAAACAGCTGTTCCGCGGCTTCGCGTCGGAGCGCGTTCAGCATCGATGCGGGCGCGAATGCATTTGCATCCGCATTGATCGTAAGCTCGCCCAGCACAAACGGCGTATCGCCCAGACGGGCGATCTGCGCACGGATGCGGTCGGGGTCGGCGGGTCTGCCGGTGGCGGGCTGCACAGAATCGCCCTCCGCGCGCGCGGTGTGCAGATTGTCCGTCAATGTAAGGTGCGCGCGTTCGCCGATGCGCAGATCAATTTCGCCATGGATCGAAAATTTCTTGTGTTCGCCTGTAAAGCGTGCCTGCACCGCCGCCATCTGCGCCTGCGAAACCAGCCGAACCAGCCGATCGCCGCGCCTTGCCGCGGAAAAATCGCCGCCGCGCACCGGAATATCCTGATCTCCGCGCCGCAGAACCAGTGCATCGCGGCTGTCTGTCGGCACATCGGGGAGGACGATCCCGTTTTTCCGGCAGACGCCGATTTCCACGCCCAGATGGTTGGGGCGTTTGGCGTACATCAATTCGGCGTCCTCCACGCCGAAGCCGTAGCCCTTCGTAAAGCCGCCGCGGTTGAACATCTGCTTCAGATCGCGCTTTGCCGCATCCGGATCGAAGGGCGCGCCGGTGGAGATCGCCGTCAGCGCATCGCGGTAGATGTGCGTGACCTCGCCCACGTATTCGGGGCGCTTCAATCGGCCTTCGATTTTCAGGCTGCGCACGCCCGCGTCGATCAGATATTTCAGCCCGTCCAGCCCGCATAAATCCTTCGTGGACAGAAAATACCCCTCGCGATCGCCGGTTCGATAGCGCATCCGGCACGGCTGGGCGCACATGCCGCGGTTGCCGCTGCGCCCGCCGATCATGCTGGACATCAGGCATTGACCGGAACAGGAAACGCACAGCGCGCCGTGGACGAATACCTCCAGCTCCGCGCCGAGATCGACGCAGCGGCGGATTTCATCATAGGTCATTTCGCGCGCCAGCACCACGCGGCGAAAGCCCTGCTTTACCAGAAATTCCACGCCCTGCGGATTGTGTACCGCCATCTGCGTGCTGGCGTGCAGCGCCAGATCGCCGTTCATCTGCCGAAGCGCGCGCCCCACGCCGATATCCTGGACGATCACGCCGTCCGCGCCCGCGCGGCTGATTTCATCGATCGTTTTTTCCAATCGCGCGTATTCATCCTCGCGTACCATGGTATTTAAGGCGATGTACGCCTTTGCGCCGCGCGCGTGGCAATAGCCCACGGCGGCGTCCAGTTCGCCCCCGAAATTATCGGCGCTGCGGCGGGCGTTGAAATCATTCGCGCCCAGATACACCGCGTCCGCGCCGCACTGCACGGCGGCGACCATCGCGGGGGCGCTTCCGGCGGGGGAGAGAAGTTCGGGCAGAATCATGCTTGTTCTCCGTTCTTCAGCGATTCAATTTCTGCCTGCAATTCAGCGATCTGCCGCTTCAGCCGCAGGATTTCATCGCGGGATTTCATCATATCATCGGCGGCGTTCACGGCGGTCAGGATCGCCAGCTGTGCGCCGGGCAGGCGGCTCATTTCATACAATTCGTGCATTCTGCGATCCACCCATGCCGCGACGGTCTGCATATGTTCTTCGGAATCGGTGCCCGTGATGGCGAATTCCTTGCCCGCAATGCGGATGATGGTTTTGGTTTTTTCCATGAAAGCCTCCGTAAACTATATAAATCCATCTTCATTATAACACATTCGATCGCCGCTTACAATTCTGCGCACAAAAAAAGCCCGCGCCGCATACAATGCAGCAGGGGGCGATGGCATGACGAAATTTTGCGGGGGTGGCGGCGGAACGTCCGGCACCAAAATCGCCGCGATCGTATTGATGGCGCTGGGCGTTCTGGTACTTTTGCTGTTTGTGCCGTATTGGGTGTGGACTTCGGTGCTTTCAATATTGCTCATCAGCATCGGATTTCTGCTGTGGCGGTTTGGATGAAGCAGGGGACGCGAGCGCCGCGGCGCATTTGCGCGCGCAAAAACCGGCGGATGAAATCATGCATGCATTTGATTTCATCCGCCGGTTCATATGGTATAGATTACAGAGCGCGCTCTACCTTGTTGCTGCGCAGACAACGCGTGCAAACAGACATGCTCTTCGGAACGCCGTTCACGAGAACTTTGACCTTCTGCGTGTTCGGAGCCCAAGTGCGGCGCGTTTTACGGTTGGAGTGGCTGACATTGTTGCCATAGACTACGCCCTTACCGCAAACCTCACAAAACTTTCTCATACTCTATCACACCTCCTTCAAGGGTATGTCACATCAAAACATTGAGATTATAGCATTGATTGCGGGAAAACGCAAGGGGTATACATGTAAAACTTCTGCAATGTACGCGATTTTTTTCACGGATTCCTATTTTTGGGTTATTTTATGGCGGCGCAGGGGTTGTTTTTTTGCGCGATACTTGCATAATTCACAGAAAACAGTTATACTGAATTATAGGTGGGAATATATTCTGCCTGTTTAAATCGGATTCAACCGATCAGATAAAATCGAACGGAGGTTTTGGCATGGATTGCAAGTTTGCTACCGATCTTGGCCTGGTAACCGTCGATGATGATGTGCTTGTGCGCGTTGCAGGCTATGCCGCGCTGGATTGCTACGGCATCGTGGGCATGGCTTCCAAGCGTTCTACCGATGGCATCGTTCAGCTGATGGGCAGGGAAAACATCGGCCGCGGCGTAAAGATTCGCACGTCCGGCGACAAGGTGGATATCGATCTGTTTATCATCGTTGAATATGGTATTTCGATCAGCGCGGTTGCGGCTTCTATCATTGAAACGGTAAAATATAAGGTAGAACGTTTCGCGGGCGTGCCCGTTGGGCGCGTAAACGTCTGCGTGGAGGATATTCGCGTCTGATGCGAGGGCGCGCATTACTTTGGAGGCATACATGGCGATAACAAAAATTGACGGCATCATGCTCAAGGAGATGTTTTCCTCCGGTGCGGCGCTGCTGGTGCAGAACCGCGACAGCGTGGATGCTTTGAACGTATTCCCGGTGCCGGACGGCGATACGGGTTCAAATATGTCGCAGACGATCACATCTGCGGTGAAGGAAATGAATTCCAAGCGCCTGACCAGCGTATCGGATATTGCCGATGCGGTGGCGCGCGGTGCGCTGAAGGGCGCGCGCGGCAATTCCGGCGTAATTCTGAGCCAGATTCTGCGCGGACTGGCGAAGGGCATGGCGGGCTGCGAGGATATCGACTGCGCCGTTCTGCGTCAGGCGTTCCGCGAGGCGGCGAACACGGCGTATAAAGCCGTGATGAAGCCCAAGGAGGGCACGATTCTGACCGTAATCCGCGTAATCGCGGAGGATATTTCCAAGAACGGATCCCGCATCGACGATATGCAGGAGCTGTTTAAGATGATCATCTCCAGCGGCGATGCGATTTTGAAGCGCACGCCCGATATGCTGCCGGTACTGAAGCAGGCGGGCGTGGTAGACAGCGGCGGAATGGGCCTGATGGTAGTGCTGCGCGGCATGTATTCGGCGCTGACCGGCGAAACCATCGAACTGGAGGACGGCGCGAGCGCATCCAGCGTTCAGCCGATGCCCGGCGAATTTGTGGATGATCATGAAGCGCTGGATGAAATTACCTTCGGTTACTGTACGGAATTCATCGTTTCTCATCCGCGCCCCGATTTGAAGGACAGCGAAGTGGTGCGACTGCGCAAGCGTCTGGAAAAAATCGGCGATTGCGTGCTGGTCATTTCCGATCTTTCCGTGGTCAAGGTGCATGTGCATACCAATGATCCCGGCAAGGCAATGCAGTACGCGCTGGAGCTGGGCGAATTGGATGCCATCAAGGTGGACAACATGTTTGAAGAGCACCGCGAGCGCGAAGCCAAAAAGGCGGCGGCGCTGGAAGCGGAGCGCGCGAAGCTGAAGGAATACGGCATGGTGGCGGTGGCGCTGGGCGATGGATTTGCCACGATTCTGAAGGAATTGAACATCGATCAGATCGTGGACGGCGGACAGACGATGAACCCCAGCATCGATGATCTGGCGCAGGCGGTGGATCGCACGAACGCCAAGAATGTGTTCATCCTGCCGAACAATACCAACATCATTCTGGCGGCGCAGCAGGCGGCGGAGCTTACGGACAGGAACGTGATCGTTCTGCCCACGAAATCCGTGCCGATGGGCATTTCCGCGGCGCTGGCGTTCGATCCGGATGCGGATGTGGAAACCAACATCGATGCGATGAATGAAGCGGCGGAAAATGTAAACACCGGCTCCATCACATTCGCCGTGCGCGATACCAATTATGATGATCATGAAATCCACATCGGCGATATCATGGGCATGATCAACAATAAGCTCAGCGTGATCGGCAAGGATGTACATCAGGTGGGCATGGATATCGCGGAAAAGATGGTTGGCGAGGATGCATCGCTGATTACCGTGTACTACGGAAGCGATGTGACCGAGGCGGACGCGCGGAAGCTTACCGATGCGCTTGAGAAAAAATATTCCGATTGCGATGTGGAATTGCAGTACGGCGGACAGCCGCTCTACTACTATCTGATCGCGGTGGAATAACGCGGTATATCGACGGGGTAAGGGATATGCTCGTTCTTCGGCTCCCTCTGACGAGGGAGCTGGTATCGCGTAGCGATGACTGAGGGAGAGAATCCGTTCGCAGAACCTGCAAACCAGCGAAATTCGGTTTGCCCGTTATTTCTCCTTCCGTCAAAACCTGCGGTTTTGCCACCTCCCTCCTCAGAGGGAGGCAAGAGAGTGAAATACGGTTGAGTTTATTTCTCTGGAAAATGAAAGGTTTGTTGGACTGGCAATATAAATCCGGCTGAAGAAGCCGGATTTTTTATCAGGGAGGTGCGCACAATGGATATCGCGCTGAAGGACATTCGCGGGATTGGCCCCGCGCGCTGTCGCGCGTTTGAAGCCGCGGGCATTCGCACGGTGCGCGATCTTGTTATGTTCCTCCCGAAGGATTACCGCGATCTTACGCAGTTTACCGCCCTTTGCGATCTGAAGGCGGGCGATACCGCGACGGTGCATGTGCGCGTGGCGGGCGAAGCCGTGCAGCGGCGCGTGAAAAAGCTGACCATCACCCGCGCGTTCGTCACCGATGGCACGGAAACGATCTGCGCCGTATGGTACAACCAGCCGTGGCTGCAAAAGCAGCTTGTGCAGGGGCGCGAAATGCTATTGTACGGCAAGTGCGAAGCGCGCGGCGGATCGCTGCAATTGACCAGCCCGACATTCGAACAGGAATCGGGCATCGTGCCGGTGTATCGCGCGATACAGGGCATTCCGCAGAAGATGATTCGCCAGAGCATCGAATCCGCGCTTCAGGCGCAGGATGGGCAATGGCCGGATGAGCTTCCGGAGGCGCTGCGCCGCAAATACGGTCTGTGCGAGCGCAATTTTGCCATGCGCAACGCGCATTTCCCGGTCAGCGCCGAAGCGCTGGAAACCGCCAGAACGCGCATTGCGTTTGAACAGCTGCTTCTGTATCAGCTGGGCGTGGCGCTTCTGCGCAAAACGGGCGGGCACGGGCTGCGCATCGATTCCGGCGCGGCGGCGCTTTCGGAATTTATCGATCATCTTCCGTTTGCGCCCACCGGCGCGCAGGTGCGCGTGCTGGAGGAGATTCGCCGCGATCTGGCGAGCGATCGCGCGATGGCACGCATGGTGCAGGGCGATGTGGGCAGCGGCAAAACGGCGGTGGCGTTCGGCGCGATCTATATGTGCTGCCGTGCGGGCTATCAGGCAGCGCTGATGGCGCCTACCGAGGTGCTGGCGCGCCAGCATTATGAAGCCGCGCGGGCGATCCTCGCGCCGCTGGGCCTGAAGGTGGGGCTGCTTACCGGCAGCCTGACCGCGAAGCAGCATAAAATCGCGCATCAGGCGATCGAGGACGGCGAATGGGATGTGGCGGTCGGCACGCATGCGCTGATTACCGAGGGTGTAAACTATCAGCGGCTGGGGCTTGCCGTGACGGATGAACAGCATCGCTTCGGCGTGCGCCAGCGCACACTGCTGGGGCAGAAGGGCGAAGCGGTCAACGTGCTGGTGATGTCCGCCACGCCGATTCCGCGAACGCTTTCGCTGATTCTGTACGGCGATCTGGATATATCGATTCTGGATGAACTGCCGCCGGGGCGCAAGGCGGTGCGCACGCGCATCGTGCCGGAGGACAAGCGCGATGGCATGTACGGCTTTTTGCGATCCGAGGTGCGCAAGGGGCGGCAGGTGTACGTGGTGTGCCCGCTGGTGGAGGAATCCGAGGCCGTGGACGCGCGCCCTGCCGA
>JABLTK010019734.1_pt1 | contig 17639 bp, 20 predicted proteins | sample 7160131 | NCBI WGS metagenome assembly JABLTK01 (sample SAMN14651221, study PRJNA627086) | human gut metagenome | isolation source: feces | host: Homo sapiens
GCTCCGGCGTCATGGTGAAGCCATTCCAGATGCAGTCGATACGTCCGGAATTGCCGCGACCTGTCCGGCAAAACCTTCGCTGCCGGGCGCATCGATAAAGCTGTACCACGGATCGCTTTTCTCCACAACGGCCACGGCAAACACCGTGTAGTATTCAAGACCGCCTTCGGTCTGCAGCTCTATCACCGGATGAGCAAGTCGGAACTCCTCGTCCAGATAGTTTTTCAGCTCCCCGAACATCGTGCCGTTCTTCATGTTGTGGCCGTAGATGATGAGGTTATCGCTGTCAAGACTGCACCGATAGTCCAGAAATGGTACGCCGCTCTGACTGTATTCGCCGTAAAAGCTGCGGCGCAGGTATTTCTGCGGCTCCTCCGGCGTGTGCATCACAGGGTAATTGATCTGCGTACCGGGGACGCACAGCCAACCCATACAGTCGCTGTTCTGTGCAAACAGCGGCGCAAGGTCACGCAGTTCTGCGGCTTCGTCCGGTTCATCAGCTTCCGCAGGAGGCGTTTCCGATGTGACGGGCGGGTTCGCCGCCGGGGCTTCCACCAGCTCCGCAAGGGCTGAAAATTCTTCTTTTTCCTTCTGCCGGCCGGACAGCTCCTTCCAGATCATTGCGCCGGAGAAGAGAAGCGTACCCGAAAGGAGAACAGCTATCCCCGTGAGCAGCGCCCTATGCCGTCTCATCTTCGTATTCCTCAAAAAAATGCCCGCCGTCGATATCCGGCATGGTTTCGCCGCTCATGGACGCTTCAAAGTACAGGGCGAGGAAGCGCTTGATCTCAGCCTTTTTCATCCTGCGCACCTCAAAGCCCTGCTCGGAGATGGTTTTCTCGATGCGGTTGGCGGCTTCAAAAGTCTGCTTGTCCTTTGCGTTTTTCAGCCTTGCGATGAACAAAAACTGCCTTGCCGTCGCCATCTCCATCTGGATATGGTCGAGGAAATCCATATCCTTTTTGAGGATGCTCCGTACCTTCGGATTCTGTTCCTCCGAGAGTCTGCCGCCGAGATACGCCTTGTTATCGTCGAAGCACTCCGACGAGTCGGTGCAGGTGATCTCGATATCCGGCAGAGCGGACAGCGCCGTCATAAGGTGGCGTATTTTGATCTCGATATTGGCGTAGGAGAGCACCGAGATGTTGGTCGGGGAGACCTGATAAAACAGCAGCTCGCCCCTGTCGGTGGCAAGCCCGTATTTCGTAAACGACCTGACGCCGATGAAATCCTGCACCGAGCGTCCTTTTTTCTTCCTTTTCTGCGGTTTGTCTTTCTTTATCATATGCCGGTCACCTCCATTCAAAGTATTGCTGCGTGGAAATAAAGTAGCGCACGGCATATTTCAGAAAATCCAGTATGGTGGCGTCGTCCATGCGGATGGTGAGAAAGCCATAGCACAGCGTTGCCGCAGCCGGAAGAATAAAGCCGAGCTGCACCAGCGTCGCAATGGACAAAAGCGCCGCGACGCCCAATATGGCAAAATCCTTCAAGTTCCACAGCCACAGGTTGGCCGCGGCCTTCAGGTTCTGCGGATACAGATATTGCTTCATGTGAGTCCTCCCATCGTAAGGCTTGCTTCTTCATTTTGCGCTGCAAAAACCTGCTGTGATTTTGCAGCCTCCACCGTAAAGCCACGACTGCAGAGCGCATCGATGGTCTTGGTTACCTCGTCAGGCGTATTGCCGATATCCTGCATGCTGTCCACTAAAATTTTGGATATTCCCCGGATGCGGCAGTAGTCGATCATACATCTGAATTCCGTGCCGCATCGGTACATTGGCACAGATATACTGACACTTCCGCCTTTCCAATATCCCTTTTCCTCACAGTAGGCTTTCAGACGCTTCCGCTTTTCCGACTGTTCCATGCTGGAATCTGCTGTGTTGATATACACATAGACGCTTTTTTCGTCTTGACTGAAGCCGCTGCAAAATTCCTGCGGCATCTGTCCATGCACCTGCATGATTTTTTCGGCTATCATGTCCTTGATGAGCCGCGTCTCTGCCGGGGTCGGCTCGTAATCGAAATATACGCTGCCGTTATCCCGGCTGATCTCGCATTCAAGGCGCAAGGTATCCGCAAAGGGATTGTATTTCGCGTACAGGTTCAGCCATGTCCCGTCCTCATCCGTGATATCCAATCCAAACTTTTTATCCACATCAAACCATGTTTCAAGGTGTGCCGTGATCTCCTGCCCGATATCGCAGTCCACGTCCATCTCCGCGTCTACCGCAAGCTGCTCCGCCGTCAGCTCAAAGACGTGCCTTTTGGACAGAACAGACTTTGGCATATATCCGCTGTCTGCGGCGCTTTTTTTCATTTCCTCACGGATATGCTCCGCAAGCTGCGACGATACAAACGCGCAGCATACTGCTTCCGCCTGCTCGCGTATGATCCCAAGGTATTTCAGCCCCGCCGCATACCTTTCGCACAGCTTCTCATAGGTTGCCTCCTCGTTCCCGGAGGCTTCAAACAGCCCAAGATCACCGAACCAGTCCGCATAGCGGCCATCCGGCCTGACGCCGTAGGCTTCCTCATAAGCCGCTATGATCATATACCCGTCACTGCCGTATTCATGCAGGAACCGGCTGTGGGCTTCCAAATGCTTTTTCATAACTGTCACCTCCCGTTACTTTCCCGCGGCTCTTGCCACACTGCGCGTCAAGTTGACCGCCGTGGTTGTGGCGTGTACCACGCTCATCATGTTCACTCTCACCGAGCTGTCCAGCCCGAACTGCTGTGCAATGCGCGGCACCTCGTTTGCCGCCAGCATCACGCCGAGCCCCAGGAGCATATTGCCGGGGAAGGTAAGCAGTCCTAAGAAGAGAAGGGTCGTCTGCATGAACGCCGTCAGGCAAAGGGCGGCGATCTGCTTCATCCACTGGTTAAAGCCGTCCGTGTAGCCGCGGGGGACGCTGAACATATACAGCGCGCCCACCGCCATTTGAATGAGCAGAATACCGCCTCTTTTGATGTTCGCAAAAAACATCTTGATAACGCAGTAGGCAAAGGCAATGAGCGCGAGGATATTGAAGAGATTGAAGGAAATATCGGTCGCTACCGAAAAGCAGCCCTCCAGCACGCTGGTGCTTTCCCCCGCAAGGTCAATGGTTCTTCCGCCCGCAAAGATTGCCGACAGGTCGTGGGCAAAGCTGTTCTGCAGGCTGATGCAGAACTTGTACAGCTCCACCGGCACGACGCCGATGAGCGAGCAGGCAAAGAAGCCCTTGAGGATATTGATCGCCGTGGTCTTGATGTTCGCCCTGCCGTTTTGGTATTCTATCGCCACATCGAATATGGCGACCACCATACCGGCGACAAACAGCGACCAGCCGAACAGCGAAAAAAGCTTAATGGTCGCCTGAATCCAGTCGAGGTCAAAGATATCCGCGCCCATGCTGCCCATCATAGTAAAAAAGTCCGCTACTGCGTTGTAGATGGTTTCATAAAACCATTTCAGCATGGTGTTCCAGATTACATTGGATATCTGCTCTCCGAGAAAGCTGAACACGCTGCCGATGGCGTCCCCGATCCCGCCTATGATATCGCCAAGCCAGTCAAACATATTGTTTTCACCTCCGTTTCCTGTGAGCGGCAGCCTACGGACGTATCCGCAGAACTTCCGCTTTCATCTGCCGTATTGCTGTTTTTACAGGATCGTCCAGATATACAGCGGCGCCGTCAAGGTAAAGATCAGGCAGGCGAACAGGATGCACGGCGCGGCGAACTCAAACTGCCCGTGCTTGCGATACTCGAAATAGCTTGTCCCTACCTTCACGAAAAACAGGATGGCGAGGATCATATCCACCACGGGGAACACCACGTTGTTGACCACGGCCTGCACCTGCGTTTTAGCCGTGTTCCATGTGCCTTCAATGGCGGACGCCACATCTGCGGCGAAAGCGGGTACGGCGGTGGCCGTAACCAGGAGCATTACCACCGCCGCACACGCGAGAATGCGAAGCGTTTTCTTTTTCATAAGCGTTTCCCTCCTAACACTTTGTCGATTTCACTCTCCCGAACCGTTCGGGTCTTTACATTGAGGTTTTTGCAGAACTGCAGCTCTGCGGCCATCCCCTCGGTCACCGTATTGCCGAACACCCACATTTCGTCGCAGAACCACAAGAGGGACAGCCCCGCCGCCATGCCGATCTCCCGTTCCTTCGGGATGCTGTCGTCAAGGCACTCTGCGTAAAAATGCGGCACGACCGGAGCCGTGCCGCACAGCAGCGCATATCTTGTATAACGCCTGACCTTACGCAGGTTTTCCTCTACCTCCCCGCCGAGAGGGGCGCAGATATACACTCTTTTCATCATTTATTGTCATCGTCCTTCTTTTTCTTTAAGTGGATGATGACGCAGGCCACAAGCCCGCCGAGAGCGACCGCGCCGAGCCCGATCCAAAAGCCGGGATTGCTATTGTCGCCTGTCTGCGGCACATCGGGCGCGGGAGGCGTGAGCTTCACCGTTTGTCCTTCGTCCTCCAAATCCGCATGGGCGGCGATCTCCATACCGTCGCGGTACAGGCGCTCGAATACCACAATTTCGGTTACCTCTGTAATGCCTCCGGTGTCAAAGGTGAAGGTCACCCTGATTTCACCGTCCGGCTGTTCGGGGATGAAGGTCACTTCCGCCGTAACCTCCTTGCCGCCTGCCATAAAAGGCTCGCCCGTGGATTTATCCATAAGGACGCCTTTTATGGTGTACTCCTCGCCGGGGATCAGGTGCTTGTAGGATACGGTATCCTCGATGGTAATGCTGCCTTGGGCTGTGACCTCTTTTTTGCCCTCCGCAGCCGCCTGCGTCCCAAGCTCAGGGATGCGGTCGTTGACCGCGGTGATTTCGATAAGCTGTTCGTTTTCAGATATGGTCACGGGATAGAGCTCCGCGCCCGGCAGGAAGCCCTTCGCAGGAGCAAGTTCCCTGACAAGCCATTTTCCGTAAGGCACATCTTCAAAGGTGAAGACGCCGTCCTCGCCGGACTTTGCAGTGAGGATTGCTGTCTCTGCCGTAAATTCGGTTTCCTCCGGACGGAACAGCCCAAATAATGCGTCCGCAACGCTTTCCTTCGTTTCACGGTCGATTTTCAAGCCTTTGGCCGTACCATAAATGAGGTTGTTCTTGATTGCTTCGCCCTCATTGGCCCTGATTTCCACAACGGCGGTATCCTGTCCCGCGTACACAAACTCCACAGGGTATTTTTCATCTGAGAGGAGATAATGATTGTCCGTCGCGATTTCCTTCACATACAGCTTTGCGCCGACTGGGACGTCGGTCTGAAATACAAGGCGGCCGTTTTCGCTGCAGCTTCCAATCTCCAGCAGCCCGTCCGCAGGAATTATGCTGCCGTCGGCTGCCGTCAGTTCCTCCTCGGCGAATAGCCCGAAGCGCACCGAGAGGATTTCGCCGTTCATGCCGATTCCAAACTTCTCATCCTGCTCCAGTATCTTGTCAAGGCTGATTTCCGCCTTCTGGCGCTCGTTGTAAAAGGAGACTTCAGCGGAGGTCACCGCAATGTTTTCGCCCGCGTAGGTCAATTCAACGATTTCCGGCTCGCTGCTGACGGTCATGCCGTAGGCTGCCGTCACCTCATACACCGCATATTTCCCAAGGTACAGCGGCTCTGTGACCGCCGTCCCGTCAGCGCCGGTTTTCAGGCGGGCGACGATCTCGCCGTCCGCATAGCGCAGGCTGCCGTCCGGCGTGACGATATTGCCCACCGCGCGGACAACGTATTCCGTATCCGGTATCCCGCTGTCTGCGTACACCGGCTGATAGATCCCGTCCGATTCCGAGACGGAGGCGAACACCTCACCGGTCTTGCCGACTGTGATCGTACCCTTCTGCGCAAGGTTGTGCTTTTCGACCACTACGGTGGTCTGCGTGCCGTCTACCGTAAAGGGGACAGGCTCGCTGTCGAGGACATAGCCATATGCCGTGCATTGCTCGATAACTTCATAGTTTCCGTAGGGGAGCGGCTCCGGCAGCAGGAGCTTTCCTGTGCTGTCAGTGTAGTAGACATCGATATCCACAGGCGTCGGATAGTTGATGCGCTGCACAATATATTCGCCGGTATCGGTATTTCGCACCTTGAAGCCGACGCCGGGTACGGGGATCACCTCGCCGGTTTCCATATCCTTTTTCACGATCTCCACAAGGGATTCAAACATGGCGTTGTTGATGAGATAGCGGTACACCTCGCCGTCCTCGCTGACAAACACCTCAAAGGGCGGGAGCAGCTCTCTGCCCTCCGTGCCGGAGACCTGTTTTACGGTGTAAGCGCCGTAAGGAAGACTTTTGCTTTCGGCATAGCCGAACGCATCGCAGACAAGGATGTCCCGTTCAGATTCCTCTGCCGCCTCATAGCTGCCGGCGCTTTTCAGGTAAACCTCGAATACCGCGCCTTCCTCCGGCGTCTCGATCTGCGTACCCCCGTCGTTCATATGCTTCAGAAGCGCGATTTTTCCTTTGATGACATCCTCGCCCACGTTTACCGGAATCATATTATGCTCGATGGTAAAATTCCCAGCCTCCGCGCCGACCTCATAAACGGTTTCATCCAGCAGGTATCCTTCGCCGGGCATGATCTCCCGGATCGTCCAGTCCGAACCGCAGATATATTCCGCAGTCGTAAACGAGCCGTTTTCGTCGGTAGTATACTTATCCACCAGCTCGCCGCCCTTGTACAGACCGTAGACGGCTTCCGCAAGGCTGGCGTCGCCCTGCGCCGTTCCGGTTTCCCGGTCTGCCTTGGTCAGGGTGACGGTAAATTTTTTGAGGACGTTACCAAACTCCACTGCCGTGGTTTTACCGCTGACAACGGTAATGGTGCGGCTCTCCTGCGGCACATAGCGGTCGTCGGTTTGTTCGGTTACGGTATATTCGCCGGGGGCAAGGTTTTCAAGCAGGATTTCGCCGTCTATGGTCTTTACGGTTTTATCGACGCCGTTTCCCTGAATACGGAACGGCACATCGTCCACTATGCCGTCCTCTGAGGTCTTTATGATCCTGACAGATCCATAGCTGACCTTGAGGTTCAGGTATCCCGTTACCGGGTCGCTGACAGACTCGGCGTAGGTGACCACATCCTGCAGCGTGGCGCTGCTCTGAGAAACCTTCCCGTCCGACCAGGTGATAAATCCGGCGCGCACGGCGTTTTTCTTTTCCGCTGTAATGGTTACGCCACCCTCCGGCGCTTCGGCGGCTGCAATCGTCAGCGTATTGCCGCTGACAGAGAGGCGGACGCCCGCATGGGAGGAGGAAAAGGAAAAATTGCCGAGTACGCCGTTTGTGTCCGTCAGGGCTGCCGTGTATTCGCTGCCGCTCCATGCAAGCTCTACCGTCTGCGCCCTGCCCGCCGTTTTCGCCATGAAGCTCGGGATTTTGGAATGGCTCTTTACGCTGGCTTCCATGCTGCTGTAATAGCTCAGAATTCGGATGCGCAGCGGATGGTTCTCTCTGATCTGATCCAGAACGGCGTCATAGCCGCCGGCGGACACATGATTGAAATCCGAATCCCGTTCTCCGACCACCGTTTCCCATATGAGAAGCTGGGTAGCGGTAGCGTGGGCGAGTTTATCTGCGCCGTCGTTCTGGCTGCGCCATGCGGTTGAAATATTGCCGTTGTATCCGTACTGCAGGATGCGCCCGATCAGCTGCCTGATCTCATAGGGCTGGATCGTGCTGTTTAGGCTGCTGGGATAATTCTCCCAAAAGCTCTCGTCGAAGGCGGTCAGCACGTCCCCGTTGTCCAGAGGGACGCCGGGCTCAATGCAGTAGCAGATCTGCCCGGTAAACGAGCCTATGCCATGCACGGAGGTGTATGGGGTGGCGCCGGAATACCAGCCGTTCATATATTGGAGGGCGTCGTGTCCCCATGAGCCGCCGTAATCCAGATTTTCGTCCCCGTCGCGGGGGAAGGAGATGAGGTATGCCTCTATCTGCTGCGCCGCTGCCGATGCGGTCGTCGTGCCGAAGCCGAGTATCCCGGTCAGGCACAAAACGAACGCCAGCAGCAGGGACAGGCGCTTTTTTAAAGCGGTTGCTTTCATTGATCTATACTCCTTTCAGATTTGGGCGCAAAAAAAGCGCACCGCCTTTTCCGCGATGCGCCCTGCGCCTGTATATTTTGTTTTTTGGGTTATGCGTAGCCTATGAAGATATCCCATGATGTTTCGGTTCTCTGCTCCGCCCATATCCAGACGGCTGCGATGTCCGGGTCGCGGCTGTATTTGTCCAGCATCCCGCACAGATCCCGTTCCAGATATTTGCTGCCCGCACTGGCGATGATGGGATTGTCCCAGCAGCCCGTGGCTTCGCTGTCCAGTTCCAGCTCTACGCTCTGCGCGTAGCTTTTTGCGAAGGAGACCCAAGCGCTCACATCAAAGGCAGGTTCTGCCGGTTCGTCGTCCGGCTGCGCGCTTGCAGGCTCAGATTCTTCGGGTTTCGTTTCCTCCCGCGGCGCTTCGTTCTGCGCAGGCGGCGATGTCTGCTCCGGCTTCTGCGGGGGCTGCGCTTCGGGCGTCTGCGTCTGCGTCGCGGGTGTTTCCGGCGCGGCATTGCTCTCTCTTACTGGTTCTCCCTGCTGTCCGGCAGGCGTTTCGGAGATCTGCGGCGTTTTGCTTTCTTCCTCCTGCCGTATTACTTCCTCCGCTTCAACCGTCGCGGTCGATTTCGCTGAATCGGCTGCGGCAGGGGCGGTTTCCGTGCTCTCTGTGCCGGTCTTTGTATTTTCGTCGGCAGAGGAGCGTTCTTCCTCCGGCTCTGCTGTCTGCACGATACGCGAAGCCATGTCCGTCCCGTCTGCTTCTCCTGCCGGCGTATGCGTTCCCGTACATCCCGCGAGGCTTATGAGGAGCGCGCCCGTAAGGAGGAGCGCGTATCGTTTCATTTTTACCATACTGATCACCTCTGCCTACAAGGATACAGGAAAAACGCCGGAAGTCCAGCGAGAATGGCGATGTTTTGAAAAAAATCACATCCTCTGCTCGAAAGCAGGGGCTTCGGCTTCCTCCTGATCTCCCAAAGCCTGCAATTCATCCTCCTCCATATGCAACCGCTGCTCATAGGCTTCCAGAAACGCATCGCTGACGGCATTGCGGGAGGTTTCGTTCAGGGCGAACACCACGTCCGAATACTGCGTATCGCCGTTTCTGTCCTTGTAGGTGCGGTACGGCATCCTTGCGAACAGGCCGTTTTTGCTGTCCATCACGGCGATATCCCGGATCACATACTCGCCGCCCAGGATCACGCTGGCGTATGCCTTGACGCGGTTGTCCTTTCCGATAAAACGGTCAATTTTCGCTTTTACCTTCATAGCCGATTCCTTTCGTTCCGGTTTCATTTTCACCGCCCTGCTGCTCCGCCCATTTTACGGACAAATGGATGAGGGCGGCGCGTTGCTCGTCGGCAGAGAGGCTGTCGAGGAACTGCAGCAGCGTAACGCCGTCCGCCTGCGTACCGGAAGACGGCGTTGCTTCCCTGCAGCTATCGCAGATTTTCTCCCGCCTGACCATAACCGTGCGGCCGTCCTGCTCGGTAAAGGACAGTACATCGTTGTACTGAAAGCCAACGCGCTGTCTGATTTCATAGGGGATGGTGATTCTTCCGCGCTTTCCCAGCACACGGTACAGCTTATTCATCTTCGTCCTCCTCTCCGGTCATCTGCTCCTTCAGGCATTCGCCGCAGCAGGGGCAGCAGTAGGGGCAGCCCTCGCAGTCCTCGTTGTAGGCTTCACAGAATTCATCCTCCGGCGCCTTCTGAATGATGATGCGCCTGCCGTCCACAAATGCCTCCGCCGCTGCGCCGGGGATCAGGCCGATTTCCCTCAGCGCCTCGGTTGGCACGGGGATCAGTTCAAATTCATATCGTTCCATTGTAAAGTATCCTTTCGTTTAAGATTTGTTCGGGATCAAAGCCCGCGCCGTCAAACAGCGTGAGCTGGACGCAGGAGCGGGCAAGCTCGGTGGTGTCGTAATTAGCGATCAGCAGTTCGGGGTACTGCTTCCCGTTGTCATACCGCTGCGCGATATTGGAAAGCCTTGTCGTTCCCTCGATCACGACGCCGGGGCGGGTATATAGCCCCCGGATATATGGGCAGTCGTTGTAGGAGAGCAGGAATTTGCCCTTGATGCCAAACAGGGCTTCCGCCAATCCCTGATGGTCAAAACCATCTGCGGACACCGCTTCGTAGTACCGGTCTGCCTGATAATACGGCGGATCGCAGTAAAAGAAGCTCTCCGGCCGGTCGTACTGCGCAATGAGCTTTACGCAGTCCTTGTTCTCCACAATGACCTTCTGCAATCTGCCCGCCGCCGCTTCTATCAGGGGAAAATTATTCCACATGGCGTGGGGCTGGCTGCCGAAGGTGGAGGTTCCGGCGGCGTAGCTGTAGCGGATCAGCGCATAGTAATAGGCGGCTCTGCGCACATCGGGCAAAACCGCCTGCGAATGAAGCATCCGCTTCATATATTCAAAATCAAGGCGGGAGTTGAGCAGATACCGCAGCTCTCCGCAGAGCTTCTCCGGCTGCTCCCGCACACACCGGTACAGATTGACGAGGTTTCCGTTAAAATCGTTGAACACTTCAAAATCGTTTCCGGGCGGCTTGTGGAACAGCACCCAGCCCGCGCCGCCGAACACTTCGATATATCTCTTGTATCGGAGCGGAAAGCGGGCGAGAATTTCGTCCCGAAGGGCTTTCTTACCTCCCACCCAAGCCATAAAGCTGTTAATTGTTGATCACCTCCTTTGCGGAGGCGTCTGCGTGTATGAATTTCCGCAGAAAACAAACGAGGCCGTTTTCCATGTACGGAATTCCATACACGCAAAACGACCTCTTTGGTTTTTTCAGCTTTTCTTCGTTACCAGCCCTTCATATACATCCCCTCCGTTTCCTGCGGTTCGCTTAAACGGATGAATTCTCCGAGCGTCTGCTCCTCGCCGGTAAAATTGGGTTCCGTATCCTCGGTAAAGGAGATATATCCCTGCTTTCCGAAATCCAGCGGTTCTTTTGTGATCACGCTGCCGCCGTGATTGACGCCGACCTTCGGCTCAACCGAGCAGAAGCGCCCGCCGTCGTCGCTGTGGCGCAGATGATAGCAATACGTCCCCTGTGGGATATCCGCGTCCGTCAGCCTGCCGTTGGTAAACAGGGCAGACTTGCCGAGCAGCTCGATCTTCTGGAATTCCTCGTTTTCCACGCAGATATATTTTGTTCCGGCGGCGTTCAGGCACAAATCCATATCGGCGGGATCGTACTCCCACATCCGGCAGGCAAATTCAACGGCTTCCTTTTCGCTTTCAGGGAAGTATTCCTCAATTCTCTCACCATCTAGATAGCTGTACCTTCCGCAGTTTTGCCCGATATCCTCGTCCGCCCACTCGTGTTCCATCTCTACGCCGGGAAACATCTCCGTCAGCCTTTCGAGGACGGGATGCGGCGCTGACCATGCCGTCTGGAAATACAGCGCATCACCGTCATGGTAATCGATTTTTTCCTCTCCGTATCCGTAGGCGTTCCATTTGGTTCCCCAATTCCGAACGCACCACTCATACCAGGTGGGAGCGCCGTACTGCCGGATATTGTTCCACGCGGTCTTGCCGAGCTCCCATTCGTCCCGCCTGATATCCTTTCGCCGGCAAAGGAAGGCTTCCTCGCTTTCCGCAGGGATGCTTTCAAGAGCTTTGACAGCGTCATCGGCTGACCGTCCGAAGGTATATATCTCAATAAAGTCCCGATATGCCTTCAGCCCTCTGTCCGTCCGGCTGCCTGCTTCGATTCCGAGGCCTTCCGGCATGGGGATGACCTTGTTGAAATCCAACGAGCCGAGTCCGTGCTCATCGGATTGGATCGCCTCCAGCACTTCACGGATTTTTTGGGGATCGCCCTGCAGCGATATATGGTTTACTACATGGTTCGGCATCTCTTTTCACCTCCGTCATCTGCATAAATCGTACAGGAAGTCCTGTCCCGGTTCTTCTGTCCTCACCCTGATCAGGTCCGGATGGAACAGGTCGGTCTGCACGGCGGAAACCTCCTGTCCGAGCAGGAAATCTGCGGGGAAGCTCTCGCCGCCGATCTCGACAGCCTGCCTTTCGCCGTCAAGCAGCGCGCGGCTGTCCTCCGGCGTAAGCCGGATTCCTCCTGCCGGCGTCATGATCTCAAAGACCGACGATGGCTCGCTCATCAGCTGCCCTCTGACGGTGCGCATAAGCGCCTCCTGCTCTATCCTGCGGGCTTCCGCACTCCTGATCCCTTCCGAGACGATGGGGACAAAGCCCTCCGTATCCTCGCAGATATCCTTAAACCGGCTTCCGAAATCTTCGAGCAGCGTCAGATCGTTTGCGTAGCAGAAGAAGCCGCCCGCCTCGCAGTCGAACAGAATCCTTCGGATGTTCGGGTCGTCCTTGAAGGCTTCCCGGAACGCCGCCTCCCACTCGTAGCCGCTGCCGTGGGTTTTCAGCCCGTTTTTGCTGTATGCAGGCTCGCCGCATTCCGCCGCGTAAGCGTCGAACGCGTCCTGACAATACGGATAATACTCGTCTCCAAGCAGATCCAGCGGCAGGCACAGGCTGAATTCGCCGTTATCGTGTTCCACGATATACCAGGGGGCGTTCCCTTTGTTGAACGCCTCGATCCTTTGTTTAACCTCCATTGCTGTCACATCCTTTCATACCGTAATTCTCGTTATACATATCTTTGATTTTCCGCCCGATAGCGGAAATGACGGGAACGCTGACTGCGTTGCCCGCCATTTTGTATAGCCGCCCGTCTGAGAGACCTGTTGCGGCGGCTTTGTGGAATTGTTCATCGGTAAAGCCCTGTAAGCGCCAGCATTCAATCGGCATGAGCTTTCGGATTCTGCCCTTATGCCACACGCCGTGCCGATCCTGTGCCGTGATGGTGAACATCGGCTCGTTGGGTTCTTTCACTCTGCGCCCCTGCTGCCTGACTTTTTCCCTGTCGGGTGTGAGGATCGCTCTTGGCTCATCGGTCACAAGAACGGCAGAATGCTCGCCTCTGTGATTGCTGACTCCGCTGTCCTGCCTTGCTGTAATGCATCGGGCGGTATCGGTGATGACGGGATTGGCATTCATATCTATGAAGTATAGCCCTGTCTTACCACCCCAGCCGCCGCTGCCTGCACACTGCGTACAGGCTACTCCGTTTGTTTCATAGACTCTTTGTCCCTGCGGGCCTGAGATAAGTTCTTTAAGATTTTCCGCATTGCCGCAGGCGAGAGGAAATATTTCTCCGATACCTCGTCCTCCAAGATTTGCGACAATATACAGCCGCCTTCGCTGCTGCGGGACTCCGAAATGGGCGCTGTTATGCACACACCATTCGAGATCATACCCCAACTCAGTAAGCGCGGAGAGGATGGTTTCAAATGTCCTGCCGCCGTCATGCGATAACAAACCGGGGACGTTATGAACAGAAATCAATTATGTGTAGCACCTCCTAAAAGCAGTGAAACAGAGCAAAAAAGCCCTGTTTCACTGCACATAATATTTGGATTTAACCAAGCGAGGACAGCCACTCAATCAACTCCGTATCCTGTTCCCAATGAGATGCCTTTGGAAGATCAAGATGGGCTGTTGCTTTCTCCAAAGCAGCTCGCTTGGCCTCGTTGTCTGCTCTGGCGTAGACCTCAGTGGTAGAGATGTCCGCGTGCCCCAGATAATCTTTAATGAAAATGGGATTAACATTTGCCTGTACCATATGCATGGCTTTTGTGTGGCGGAAAACATGAGGAGAAATTTTGGTAGGTATTCCTGTATCAGTTTCTCGTGCCATATCTGCATACTTCTGGACAATGTACGTAATTCCAGAACGGGTCAGTTTGTGCCTGCTTCCATTCCAAAACAGCGGCATATCTGGATTGCGCCGCACATCAATATGGTTTTCAGCAAAGTAACTGCGCAACAATTCGGTAGTCTGTTTCATGAGGGGCACAGTACGGATCTTCCCGCCTTTTCCATGCAGAGTGATCACTGCTGGAAAGTCCAATCGCACATCTCGCATACAAATATTCACAAGTTCACTAACACGGGCTGCAGTATCATACAAAACAGTTAGCAGAACGAGATGCCTCCGTCCTTTAGCAGTGGAGGTGTCTGGCATGGATAATAGATGTTTCAACTTTTCTGGCGTTAAATACTGCGCTGGTGGAGCAGGAGATACCATGCTCGGAATATTGGAGATCAAAATGCACTGCTCCATATATGCCGGTTCTTCAGTCATAACATAAGCAAAAAAAGCGTGGATAGCACAAAGACGCTGGTTATAGGTGGATGGAGAGGAACCTCTGGTATTGGTCAGCCACAGAAGAAAGTCCTCTATACACTTTTTGTCCAGCTTGGCCAAATTCAGTTTTGCAATATTGAAGCCTTTCTCATCTCTACAAAAAATCAGGAGAAGTTTAAACGTATCTCGGTAAGAACGGATGGTGTTGCTGCTCAGGTTTCTCTGGACAGGCAGGTAGTGTGTAAGGTACTGCGTCAAAAATCTGGAGAAGTCAGATGTTTTCATCGGACACCTCCATCTGAGGAATGAGCCTCCCAAATTGCGCTTCCAGTTTGGTAACGATATCCGGGTACATTTGCGCCGTCAATTGGAGATATTTTTGTGTGCCAGTCAGCCCGTTGTGTCCAAGATAGCGTGAGAGTACAGGCAAAGCAGCAGTGAGATCCTCACCTGAAAGCACCCAGTTGTTCAGGCAGTGTACTGCAAAGGTGTGCCGGATATCATGAAGCCGTGGACCTTTTCCTGGACCATTGTAAGGAATGCCTGCCATTCTGAGAAGCTGGCGCAATTGGGTTTGGAGCCAACTGTTTCCATACCTTCCACCGTTGCTGCGAGGACTTGAACTGGGAAAAATCAATGAATCGGAAAATTGTGGTGGGAACATTTCCAGATATTGAGTCAGGGCCTCCGAAACCGTATCGGAAAATGGTACCAAACGGTTTTTATGAAATTTCGTGTCTAATATGGTAAACACATTTTCTTTGAGATCTACATCGCACATACGTAGTTTAAGTAATTCAGAAGTTCGCAGCCCACAATTGAATAAGATTCGAAATATAACAGGAAGCTGATGCTTTCGAGCAGGGTTCTGCTCCGTAAATGGTACATGATCTGCGGCAATCAGCATTCGCTCAATTTCATCATCCGTAAAAATATAGGCTCTAAAATTGCGGTTTTCTTTTGGAAGAGATTTAGGAGGGATTTTGTATGCAGTATATCCTTTGCGGATTACGAAATCGAGGAATCCATTAATTGCGCTAACATCTCTGAGGATGGTATTGGTTTGCACATTCAATCTGTTTCCGATATGGTTTAGAACATATTCTTTTGTAAATGAGATCACTCCATCATCAGGCTCAGCGAAATCCCGGAGGAAGCGCCGGATACAGCCTTCATCCGTTTTCAGGCTAAATCCAAGAGCATGGCGTTCTGCCATATACTGCTCTAACAGCATTTTTGAAGTCATACCAATTCCCTCCGTTTCCCATAAGACAATGCACACTTACGTAGGGCCGGGAGGTCTACTTTTGTATATACTGAGGTCGTTTTTGGGCTGTTGTGCCCAAGAATGTTGGAGATCGTCATAAGCGGTGTTCCATCACACAAAAGGCTGCTTGCCAGAGTATGACGCAGTGAATGGGCTGCTTTGCGTTTCCTTACTGTCATACCTGCATATTTCATATATCGCTTGAGGTTTTCAGAAAGAGCTGTGCTGGACTGGAATTCTCCGTAAGGGTGAATATGGCGGATAAACACATTGTCACAGTCAGAATCCAGCCGCCCATTTTTCAGATAGTCAATGATGGCATCGCCAATTACAGGGAGCAGAGGCAGTGTATTGACCTTTTGCGTTTTTTGCTGTGTATAGGTGATCAGTTTCTGATGCCAGTCCAGATTTTTGAATTTCAATGCGCAGATGTCTCCCGCCCTCATACCAAGCAGAATTGCCAGAAGAAGCATCGCATAATCCCTTTTTCCAATCGCATTGCTGCGGTCAATAACGGACAACAACTGCCGCACTTCTTCTGGGCTCCATGTTTCGGGGATATTTTCTTCAACGTAGATTTTGGGCCTTGGAACACTTGAAGATAAGTCATCGTCCGATATCCCATTTTCATGGAGATAGCGGAGGAAATCACGTAAAACGCTGCTGAATACATGGATAGTTGCACGATGGTAGCGGCACAGGGTGGTCATGAAGTCTGAAATTTCCGCAGTGGTCAAGTCTGAAAGTTCTATTCCGCGTCCATCCAAAAAACAGAAAAATTGCCGCATCTTTGTCCGTTTGACACGGATAGTACCAGCAGAACTATTATTTCTGTGGCACCATGCAAGGTATTCTTCCAGTAAACCGACATATTGCCGTGGCACGGTGTAGTCATGATGGCTGTATCGCAGTGCATACCCAAATTGAAAAATGTCATCTAAAAAACGAATTGAACAGCGTGTGTCCAGTTGCTGCTTGGTCAGTTTTGCGGTGGGGTCACCGATGTCCAAACCATAACGGTGTTGGAAGTATTGTGGTCCTGTTTCTGTGTCGTAGGCGGTGATCTCGTTTTCTCTGCAAAAATTGGAGAAGCTTCGGAACTCCTTGCTATGCCGACTGAGGGTTGACGATTTGAAGTCCAGACGGATCAACTCCATATTTGCCGCGTTCATCAAGTCGATGATTGGAACTGCCTTTCTGCTATGCATAGTTTGCCTCCTTTACATTGTGATGCTCACAGTATAAAGGGAAATTATGCGCAGCGTCTTTCTAATCCTCAAAGAAATCTCAATATTTTGGAAGGAGGTCTTTTCATAATTGCTTACAACTCATAACGTCCCTTATGCGTTGAAGTGCATAAGGGACGTTTTCCATGAGAAGATATGCAGGCCGTTTCGCTTCAGCGATTCGGGCAATCTCAAAGAAGAGAGTTCCTCTTGTATCTGCGAAGCCGAGACGGCGGCCTGCGACTGAAAATGACTGGCAAGGGAATCCAGCGCAGATGAGGTCAATATCGGGCAGGTCGTTCGGGTTGATGGTTCTCGCGTCTTCAAAAAACAGCTCTCCTTTCGGCTCGTATATGGCGTTGTACGCCTGATTTGCATATTTGTCGATTTCGCAGTGGCCGACGCATTCAAATCCGCCCACAGCTTCCAGCCCGGAGCGGAAGCCGCCGATCCCTGCGAACATATCGAAAAATCGGATTGCCATAGGGCGCCGCGCCCTTTCGTTCACATCATCCTTTCCTTACTGCATTTTCATACTGAAGTTCTCCGATTCGGTCAGTTCCTGTTCTTCCGCAAGCTCCTGCTTCGTCAGCCTGCGGAAGCTGTCCTCTCTGGGGACAAGGCCGAGCTGCCTGCCGTTATCAAAATTGCAGTGCAGCGTTCCCATATCGTCAACCACTGAGACCGTGCCTCTTGTGTTCGGCTCGACAGGACGGGGATCGTCGCCCATCTGCAAAAGCACAAGCCTTGTGCCGGGCGGGTAGTTATCCTTCATGCGCTGTACGAAGCGCCGCCGGGCTTCCAATCTGTTCATTTCATTCCATCTCCATTCCAAATAATTCTTCCGGCCGCCGTGGAAGAGGGCGTTCTCCGTGGCGGCGGAGGTGTCCCCGA
>JABLTK010103742.1_pt1 | contig 17639 bp, 28 predicted proteins | sample 7160131 | NCBI WGS metagenome assembly JABLTK01 (sample SAMN14651221, study PRJNA627086) | human gut metagenome | isolation source: feces | host: Homo sapiens
CTGCTGCGCCCGCGGCTGCTGCGCCTGCTGCTGGCGCGGCTGCCCCTGCGGCCGAGGAGAAGAAGGAGGAGGAGAAGAAGGAAGAGGAGGAGGAAGAGGAGGACATTGATATGTCTGGAGGTGGTCTCTTCGGTGATGACGATGATGACTGGTAAATGGATCATGCAGTTTCCTCTTAGGTCAAATGTCTTTCGTTGTTTGTTAGATGACTGTTCATATCATTTTGAAGGTTTGAATAAAATCTTGCCTGTTTTTGCCACTCAATTGAACCAGCAATTCTCCATTGTTCTTGACTGGATTGACGAGAGAGATGGAAGAACCGATCAGCAATACGGAAAGGATTTTTGTCGTTCGAAAGAATGCCATCAAGATGATTATCAAGCGGTATTAGCGCTAGTCCATTCGATTTGATTGATAGTGGTTACATTCTTAAGAAAACGGATGATATGATTGATTATGATGCTTTTGTCAAGAGAGTATAAGTGGTTTGGGATTGATATGAATAGTTCGGAACGCTTCCTATGTATGAAGATCTCTCCGTTGTTGTAATGGATGGAAACGATGGATGATAGTCTAGGGAATGCGATTGTCGAATAAGAAGGATCGGATGTTAATTTGCTTCAATGATTCTCCTAGTATCGGTGTATCGGTGGTGAAAGAGTGTTTCTTGTTTGGTGTAGTAATGTTTAGAATTGTGGAGAATATGCAGAAAGAAGAAATTGCATCTGCTGTTATTATAGTCAAGAATAAAGCATCTAATTATGCAAAAATCGCCACTAAGCGATTCGAGCCTGTTTTCCACATTGATCTGTTCTCTGAAAATGATCTTCTGGTGGACATTACGGAACACTTCCTCGTTCCTCCTCACATTTTATTAAGTGAAGCGGAGACAAAGGACTTATTAGAGCGTTTAAGTGTTCCCGCAGATAAACTGCCCAAGATTGACGTAAATGACCCTGTTTGTCGTTATTATGGATTCAAACCTGGTCAGGTTATCAAGATTATTCGGGATTCTCTGGTTGGTGGACGCACTGTTGCTTTTAGAGTTGTGATGTAGAATTGTTTTCGCATTCTTGTTTGTTGTAATAGTTGTGATGTAGAATTGGTTTATCATATTTAAGCAGATAATAGGTGTTTTGCGCCATTCGACAACCTCTATCTTTGCCTCCATCTTTTAATTTCAAACGATTCGACGTCAGGATAGTGCGGTCTAGTAGTGGTCATGATGAAACGACTCACTGGTGATCGTCTTGGTAGGAGGTTATCAGAAGAGCCAAACCCTCAACTTGGAGGAGAGGGACCGAACGAACTATCGCATGTTGACTCAGTTATCATCAATAACAGCTTTCCTCTATCTGTATCTCCCAGAGAACCGCTGTCGGAGATGGATGAGAATATTGAGAATCTCTTACAATCTCCTATAGCATCAGTGTCAGAAACGGATTCACGACGCTATTCTTCTGCATTTACTCCAATTCGAAAACGAGATCGCGAAATCTCCACGTCTCCTGTACGTAGTAGCCCATAGTTGATGAATTATAGAGTGTATCAGTTCGAAAATCACTTCGGTTTAGTTCTTCTGTTGAATCTTCTCCCGCCATTTCTAGGAATACTTCATCCGTTGTCGATGAGTGTATGTACGAAAGAAAACTCTGATATGTAGTTGATGGAATAGATCTTACCTCAACTGCAGATCTGGTTGTGATGGCTGTCTGTGTTGTTTCTTTCTCTCAGAAATAGAATTGTCCCATGATCCACAACTCTTATGAAAAGGAATTCATTACATTGAAGCATATTGGAGAAGGCAACTTCACCTTTGTGGATTTGGTTATAAGCAAATCTACAAATAGTCCATATGCAGTCAAGCGTAGTAAGCAGCCGATGACCAAGCATTCTGAACGGTTTTCAAGGAGATTGGGTTTGATAAGTAGACGAAGATTACTGCGAGAAATCCGCATGTTTGAAGAAGTTCACGAATGCCCAAATCTCCTCCAATATTACAAGAGTTGGCAAGAAGACTGTTTGTCTTTTGAGAATGAGTGATATGTAGCAATCTTCTACATGTTGATGGAATGTTGCTCTAGAGGTTCTCTAACAGTAAATAAAATAGAATAGGTTCATCTCATAGCAATTCATTCAACGAGAGAAGTGCATTCCAGAAAGCTTTCTATGGTATGTGCTGTATTCTGTCTTAGAAGTGATTACTGAATATACTACTAATAGTTAGGCACTCAAGTATCTCCATCAACACAACATTGTCCATCTCGACATTAAACCTGACAATTTGTTGTTTACTGAGATAGGAGCTCTCCGTGTTGGTGACCTCGGTTGCTCATCTCATATGGATGAAGTCTGTAGTATGAGTGATCGACGTTACATGGCATTAGAGGGACTAGAGGATGTGGTGAATCCGAAGAGAGATCTGTTCAGTCTGGGGCTTGTATTGTATGAATGCATGTCTAAAGAGGAACTTCCTCTCTCTGGAGATCGGTGGTTGGAATTGCGAAAAGGAGGGGTAAGAAGTGACTGAAGAGTTTCATTATAGGTTCAGCCGATCAGTGGTTATTCAGAGAAATTGAATCAGATTGTTCAGGATGTGAACATGAGAGTGAGTGTTGATGTGTAGATGATTCTTCCTGAAGGTACTATGACTGCTGTAGAACTGCTGAGGAGGATTCCTCCATCGGTTTCAAGCCATGTTAGTGAAAATCGAGCTTTGATCAGAACTGTAGTGAAATTGCTTGAAATGAATTGAAGGTGATGCCATCACTCGTGGAAATGAAGAAGAAACCAAAACCCAAGTTACTCCTATCTACTTCAGAGGAGGTAAATCAGACTTGAAGAGATGAGTAAATAGATGGCAGATCGTTCTGATATGACCACACCTGTTGATGTGGTCAAGAGTGCCTATTCTATGACATTCCACTTCTAGTTTTTCCTGTTGTTATTCTGTTTTATCGTTTCTCTTTTGTATCTCTTTGTTTGTTTATTCTTCTCTATATATCCCTTTTTGGCTATTATGTTCTTCTGATGCCAATACCCTTGTAAATCCCGAAAAACAGATAAAAGACATTCAAAGAACCACGGGCGTTACATCGATTTTTTAAATTGGAGGCTCTTGAAAGACCATAAATCCGTATTCAAATGGATCCAATTCCCAATGGAACCATGGACCGAAACATCTTCAAGCGTTCTATGCATTCGGTGAGCGATGAGAATGCTAATGCTGTGAAGAAGCCTGCCTTGGTGAATCCACTTCAGGAAATTGGCAATTCTTCATCATATCGTATGAGAATGATGTTGAAGCCTTAGGTCTAGAAACAGTGAAGCCCTCTGTGGAATCGGTATCAGGAGCTGCGATGCAGGAAAAAGCACCCACAATGCAACAGCTTGTGGACGAACATGATAAAGATAATCAGACAAACTTCTCTCCATATGCCCAACGGATTGTGAACAATTGGTTGAAACAAGAAGATCGATTTCGTTGTCGTCCAGATTATCTGGATGGCCAGAATGATGTGAAGAGTTATATGCGTGAAACCTTGATAGATTGGTTGGTTGATGTAAATAGTCGCTTACATCATCACCGAGAGACACTCTATCTTTGTGTCAACATAATTGATCGTTATGTCTATTATACAATTCGAGACAAGACAGATTGTGTTTCCCGTTCGGATTATCAGCTTGTAGGGATCACAGCTTATTTGATAGCAGCAAAATACGAAGAGATATATTATCCAGAGATTCATAGTCTTCTAGCCTTTGCAGATAATGCGTATACGGATGAAGATGTGAAGAAAATGGAGTTAAAGATTGTAAATTCGTTGAAATATGACTTAACAGTTCCTACAACGAACAAATTCTTAGGCCGTTTTCTTCGCGTAGAAATGGTATATATCTATTAATTTTAGTTATCTTCAAATAAGAATGTTCATTTTATGTGTTTTATGATATGTGATCGCATGCTTCAATCGATTGCTATGCTCCAGTGGAGACCTTCCATTCAAGCAGCAACTTCAATCTATTTGGCACGGAAGTATCTTGGATATGATGACAGTTGGGTAAAATGTGATCCAACCATTTGATCGGTAGAACAAATCCTTGGAAGAATTTACAGGTGTGAAGAAGCATGAATTAATGCCATGTGCTTTGGCAATTCATGCAATTATCATGAAGCCAAATAAGTTACAAGCAGTTGCACGTAAGTATCGCAGTTCTCGTTTCAATCATATCTTTAACAGTGTTCCTATAAAATCAAATCAACCTTCATCTACTAATTCGATTGTTTGTTTATAATCAAAGAAGACTCTTCACTTTTGTTTTGATCAAACAATTGAATCATGATCAATATCCCTCTCATCTTCATAAAACTCTCCTTCTTTCTGAACTATAGCATCCATTCCATTTTTGGACTCATCAATATCTTCTTCCTTCACTTCCTTATTCCATATTTCAGGCATTCGCTTCAACTGAACAGAAGGAACACTTTCCAATTCTTTCAAACGGTCTGTCACTTGTTGGCTATTCCTCATACACATTCCTCACTCTTACATCATTGAATCCAAATAGTCACGACTATTCTGATTAACCAATGTAGGAAGAGGTACCAGATGGAGTTGATATGTTGGGGCATACCATTCAATATAATTATTGTATGGTATTTCATTAGATATTTCTTTATTCAATAAGACGGAAGTTTCATAGGACCATGCTCGGCTCACATTCTTTATTGTGTATCCACCTCCTCCGAGAACAAGTAGTGGAATATGAAGATTCCGAACAAAATCAACACAATGGGCGTGACCATGAAGAGACATGTTGAATGTACCCAACCTATCCCCCGTAATACTGTCAGCACCACACTGTAACACTATTGCTGATGGCTGGAAATGCTTCACACAAGCTGTTACGATCTACGAATGATTGAAATATGGAAAACTTACTGGGTCAAATACATATTGATATGATTCATCATCCATGCCATCTTTCAATGGAACATTCACTGCAAAGTTTCGACCTTCATTTATTCCAATATCGTCAATACTTCCCGTTCCTGGGAAATAATTGCCATATTTGTGGAATGAAACTGTCATTACACGATCTGTACAATAGAAGGCCTCTTCAACACCATCACCATGATGAATATCTATGTCAATATACATTACACGTGGGAAAACTCTAAAAAGAAAGTGGAAACAGAAAAATTACTTCAACAGCTCTAAAATGGCTAAAACGATATCATTCATATAACAAAATCCAGATGCTTCGGCTTTCTTAGCATGATGAAGACCTCCCGACCAATTCACACAAATCTGATTCCGACCTTGATTGAGACGAGATGCTGCATCTAAAGTATGTAAAAGCGTTTGAATGACGACATACCGAGAGATGCTCCGCAATAGAGACGACAATAGTTGAAAATGCCATCGAACACAGGATTGTCAACACCACTGGGAACTGCAACTACCGAATGAGTCCAACTCAGTTAATATGACATTGTTCCATTTCAGCCTGGTACTCTTTCATGTTATTCGGAGTGATATGACTGAGAAAATCAACGTATTCTTTGGTGTGAAACACTTCCATTTCCTCCTCTGTGGCTTGGTGAGGCCTCTACGCTTTAAATGAGTTGAAATGACCTATACATAAACCTCCAAATAACGATAGAGGTTGTATGTTAGTAGCAAATTATGAGTTAGACGAAGGCGTTGAGGTTTCATAGGATGACCCGGTGCATAATAGTAATTGCCCATGTCACCTACACAGATTAGAAGATACATATGAAAAATCTCACTATCATAGAAATAGGCAATTCTATCAGTAGATGACATTTCGTTGTCTTTACTGAGATAAATAATGACCTTGACGCCTTAAAAACAGCCTATTTTGATGATATCGTGATAACACTTATCGCAACAAAGAAAACACTATCTTATTTTATTCATTTTCTTCACTCAATAATGGATCCACCATTGCCCATGATGAAGGAATCCGAACATCCATTCCACACAGTATATCTATTACCGAATTAACTCGTGAAAGATACTGGATAGCGTCACCGAAGTTCTGACCTTCCGTGATAAAGGCAATCTTAGAATCATCCAACAACTATATCCTTACAAAAGTCGTAAATGGAATTGAAGCCTCTATTAGTGACTTTTGCAGCAGAGGAAGCAGACCCGAACCGTTGACATCTTCTTGTGTTATCTAGAGGTGACAAAAAAAGACTAAACAAAACATTTATAGAAGGAACTTGATCCTGTATTTTGTCTAATACGCTATTGGAGGTGGTATAATAAGCAAGCCTGAAATTTAGACACTGGAAGGAAAATACGTTCCATTCATTTGAGAAGAGTCATAAAAAGTGCTATCTGCAGCAGAAAATACTACAATGCTATTCACTTGCCAGCTTTGAAGAAGAGAGAGAAGATCCTCTACGAACTGTTCTGCATATCCCTACAGAATGAGCAATAGGATCGACAGTAACATCCTTAGGTTGACTGCGGACTTGAAGAAAAGCATTTGGTGCATCCTTCATCATATATACTATATTCAAGAGTAACCGATACCAATACATTCAATTCCAGTTGTAGGACATGTATTCTCATTGACATCATCACCAAATGCTGATACTCCAACAATTGCCTGTAGATTCGAGCAATAGATGCTTCCAACTCGTTGAATCCGATTCTATGTGACAAATAAAAGACAAGTCAACTAGTTGAATCCCACTGAAGATGACCAAATCAAGAGCCATCTGATCCACATTCCCACAAGAAATCGATGGCTAGTGAAGAATTAGCATATGTATCATACCATGAACAAAACCCCATTCTTGATTACACTATGAAACTGGTTCTCGATTTCCTCACTAGAAAAGAGAATTTTGGTAACCATTGAATGATCTATGAAAATAAATAGAATCGCCCACCGAGGGGCTCGAACCCTCGACCACCAGGTTAAGAGCCTGGCGCTCTACCGACTGAGCTAGACGGGCTTAGTAAATGTTAACATTGCTCAAATATACAAATTGGAACTGTATAGGAAACTTGATTTGTTACTCGTTTCCTTCAGTTCAACCGCACAATCCATTGAAATGATGAACAAGATGCTGAATTGTTCGCGGATTGTAGGTCAACGGATTCTCCGATACACCACTTCATTCTATGCCTTTTCAACACGAGTCATTCCAAATGATGGGAAAACACTCTCAGATTTCCTTGTGATCGTTCCATCAAGTCTTGATTCGTAGTCTTCCCAAAATATTGAAAGCATTCATTCTGAAGTCGATCCTGAGGAGAAGAAACTGTTGAATGGCCATTCTTTCGTGATTGAGACTTATGGCTGTCAAATGAATACTGCGGATAGTGGTATTATGGAGACATTATTAAGGGAAAATGGAATGGTTGTGAGTAAGGATGAGGCTACTGCCGATGTGATCATCATGAATACGTGTTCTGTACGAGAACATGCTGAAATGAGAGTACTTCTTTGATTCATACTTTACCATAGATTTGGAATCGACTCACCCAGTTTCGTCATCTCGACAATAAAAAGAAGAAGCATACTGTAGAACTGTGATTTGTCATTCCTATATAGATCCTTTGTGTATCGGGCTGTATGGCTTCTCGTCTCCAGAGCCGTCTTCTCGATTCTGGTGTGGATGTGGTCATTGGACCTGATTCTTATGCCCATCTTCCCTCTCTCCTCATACAAGCAATGGTTCATGGCAAACAGAGTTTTGATACCAATCTGAACGCATCGGAAGTGTATTCAGCAATTCATCCTTTGTTTCTCGATCCACAGCCATCCACTCAACTCACAATTATGCGAGGTTGTGATAATATGTGCTCATATTGCGTGGTTCCTTATACTCGAGTACTATCTCTGAGTGGAGTTGATTCTAGGGTCGAGAACGCAGTGTTCCATTTAAGGATGTTCTGGATTCTGTAAAGCGAATTCGGGATCATGGATACAAAGAAGTGATGCTTTTAGGACAAAATGTCAATTCCTACCATGATGAGTACTCTATCTTTGTCTCTCTTATTCAGATCTTCCTCTAAATCTATCGTCTTTCCAGAACTGTTACAGTGTGTTGCTGAAACAGTTCCAGAGATGCGAATTCGATTCATGTCACCTCATCCTAAGGTATGATCATGTTTTAATCTTACTGTTAGGATTTCCCCATGGACACACTTCAAGTGATTCGTGATCATCGGAACATTTGTCGATCTCTTCATCTTCCACTCCAATCTGGTAGTGATTCCTGTTTGAAACGTATGAATCGACCTTATAATCGTGATGGGTTCCTCAGGCTTGTTTCTGACATTCGTTCGATTCTCCCTGATTGCAGTTTAAGCACGGATGTGATTACAGGTTTTTGTGGAGAGACGGAAGCAGAACACCAGGACACTCTCGATTTGATGCGCCAAGTGTCTTTTGATCATGCTTTTATGTATTTGTTTAGTATGCGTGAAAACACTCATGCATGGAGATGTTACAAGGACGATGTCAGTTTAGAAGTGAAAAAGCGGAGATTAGCAGAAATCCAGAATGTCTTTTATGAGTCTCTCCAGGCTAAACTCGAAGGATTACGAGGAAGAGAAGAATTAGTACTAGTAGAGGGACAAAGCAAGCGAAGTACGCCAGGAGCCATTCAATACAAAGGACGATGTGATGGAAACCGAATGTGTGTATTTGATTGTATGAAATGTTGTCAAATTGATGAATAGCCACACCTGTTTATGTCTCCAAGGAAGCATTCTTGGAGGAAGGAAAGCAAACGGATTCGATCGAAGTGGGTGACTATATTGCCTGTAAGATTATCACACCAGGTACAGGAACACATATTGTGAAACCGTTGTTCAAAACTATTCTTCGAGAATATTAAGAGTTGTTTGTTTCTCGCAAAACAGAGTTGAAGGATCACTTTTGGTCATCTTCATCGTCTCTACAGGATCTATCATCGCCAATGGTCTGCCCTTTAAATAGTTGGCGGTAAATGAGCTTTAAAATATTTCTATGAGTGAATTCTATGGATGGAGAGGACATTAACCAGAAGACTTGGAGGATCTCTAATAGCACAAAGAAGGTTAAGAAGATGGGTCTTGAAAGAGTTTCTGAAACAAAATACCCATTTGCCGGTTCCCAGCGAATGGGAAGGTATTTTTGTGGTTCTGTAATGATATTGATCATTACAACGATCAGGAGATAGTGACGGGTGTAAATCCACATGACTATGGTTGACAAGTATATGGACTTCATACGTGTAAAGAGTACGAACACTGTATATCCTGGAACTTTCCAAAAGGCATACTGAAAGATTTTGGCTAAAGGAAGGAGAGCCTATGTGAGATTGGAGATGAAGGAGTACGTCTGCAGCATCAAAGATGGCGAATACGACAACACCGATTCGAGTGAAGTTGGTGTAATAGGATACAACGATCAGTGTGATGGTTACAAGGTGGTGCTACATATGACTTGGGTATTATTCTCCTACAAATAGCATTTCCCATAGATCCTTCCGATGTTTCTATGATTTATTGGGGTTATTTGTTTCAACTTCGATGAACAACACAACAATCAACGTCACATAGAAGGAGCATTGCGTCAGATAGAAGAGTTTGAAGTCCCATGGATAATAGAGTTGTGGATATTCCAACCACACATTGTTGAGTGTGAAACCAATGTACTTACGAATTATGGTGATTCCAGCAGAAAAAGAAAAGGTGTAGTAGAGGACGAGCCATGCTTGTTCCTATGAATGGAGACCATGAGAAGAGTTCACTTCACATTTATGCTCGATATGAGGTTGGTCTAGACTGTTGTGAATGTTCATGACCTGAGCAATGAGTCGAAAGAGCGTATTTGAAAGGAAATAACGCAGAGTGAGTAGTAGAACTGCAAGAGAAAATACAGTTTGAATATCATGAATGCTTTTTGCGAACAGTTGTTGACCATCAATCTCCACTTCTCCATGCAACCGAAAGAAATCTTTGAGCCACTTACTTGAGGAAGAAGGTAGAATCATAGCGAAATAGAGAGACACGATTAAAAGGATCGCAAAGAAAGTACCGGTGTAATCACGAAAGAAGAGGTGGATTGGTGACATAGTATCATCCACTCTATTTCTAAGTCATGATTACTTCTACTACTTGTAGTTGACCATTAAGTCCGTGTCATCCTTCTTCGATGATTCAATCACAGCCACAGTTGGTTGACTGTTTGTTTTCATATCAATAGTAACAGACAGCTTCAAGATATTCTTGTTGAATAGTGTGAATTCACGTGAACGCAGAAACGAAGCAGTTGTCAAACTCTTGATTGACAACAAACAAGTAATACTTTCCAAGACACAATTTCAATATCTACAAGGGTGTTCTTGGGTCCTGTAGTGACTACTGCAGTACACGTTTTCTTTGGATGATTTGCAAATACCTATGATTAAGGAAAAGTCTTTGGAATACATAAGAATCCTTTGTAATTTCGAAACAACATTTAACTGTTCCTGAGTTGGGACTAACAATAGTAATAACACCGTCTTCGCTGCAGACTGCTATGTATTTACCATCTGCAGTCCAGCGCACACAACGAATACCTGTTCTATGAATGAACCATGTTAGTTATGGTTACTTATGACATTTAAACGTTTTGAGTGTAATCATCTCATTACAATCGATAATCGAGATAAAAGTGTCTGTTGATCCTGTAACAATATTGCGATGTTTTCGATCCATATCAATTGTTGTACATTCACCCATATGGCAATCCATCTACTCATAACTTTCTTCCTCTTATCAAACAGATCCTTCGTTCTGAAACGACCTAGTTTCTTCGTTATAGACAATCATATCCACACGTCCCACTCCATCTACAACTAAGAACCCAGATTCAGAGAGACTTCCTTTCGATGCCACAAACAGACACGTTGAATCCATTCCCCAACACATCTCATTTCTCTACAGTTCATCCTTCTTCATCACGATCTACAATTGAAGATGCATTCTTATTGTTCCTTATAGCCGTATATGTTCCGTTCGATACATCAATAATATACATGGTTCCTTTCTACTCTCATCAACTCCATTCATTACCTACATCATTTTCAACAGCAATAAACTTTCCATCGGGAGACCATGATAAGAAATCGGTATATCCTAAAAGCTTGATTGTCAACATTGAGTCTATCTTTCATCCCATTTCCAATAGAATACCTTCATTGTCAATATTCCAAATCTTTACAATTTCCTTGTCAAATGTACAGGCAATCATGTCTGCGGCAACAGGATTCCATTTTACTTGACTGATGTGATTTTTGAATGAAAATGAATACTCACATTTCTAGACTCATTATTCCTATTCAAGACACACATAACTCCGATGTGAGTTCCAGATGCGCACAGTAGAATCACTACTACACGAAGCTAATAGTTCTCCAGTGCAATTCCAATCCAAACATTTGATCTACTTGGTTACTCCCAGTGACCAAACTAACAGTTCCATAATGTCCAGTAATACGCTTTCGAGAGAAATCACTTGGTTCCGCCTCAAAATCCATCACTGCGTAATCAAGATTAGGTTTTCCAACAAACACCGAATCACTAGTTGTTGTGCCAACGCATAAATTCGACAAAGCATCGACAAATGATTGGTAAACGAGATAAGTCTGTAGAAACTACTGCTAATTCTGCCGATTCACAAATAATCAGCCACAGGCAAACAACGATCAAAATCGCCATAAAAACGTCAACAGAGTAATGGAACCGACACTACAGCTCATAGCATTCTCTGATTCCTACTAACAGAATTAAATAGCACGTAAACAAAGCCACAGTGAGAACAATAAAGAACAATGGAATGAACGTTATATAGTTGTCCTTTGTAATCAAACTCCCAAAAGCCTTCACATCAATCACTTCATACATACCTACACACACAACAGTAAACAAATAGCGCGTGTGACCGCTAAACAACATATCACCCTGAGTCTCCATATTCTTAGGATTCTTTAGACGAGTGAAAGTGTAATTGATGATTTCAACCAATGTGAAGTGACCTGTTTTACGCTGATCTTCCGTATATGTTAAGAATTAAACTATTGCAAGTAACAGGATATGTTTGAATGTGACCCCACTCACACGGATCCGGGAGACTTGTCATTGTGAAAATGAGTGGCCGTAGCAGTGCTGTAATTCCCAGCATCAACATGATCCTTCGAAAGAGAAGGAAGTGATCACCATGACAAAGTAGCGCGATGGCTCCGGATCCAATCAATAGACCAAGGAGTATGTTGATTACTGCTTCTACTTTCACCTTCCCTAGGTGAGGGATGTCGAAATAATCCTTCTATCCATGAAAAGAGATAGTGAAAAAGCTACTTCGGGAATGAGATCAAACCCGTAATCCGGCAATGACATTAGAGGTGCTCTAGGAATTAATAAAAAAAATCATAAGTACCGATTTGTGGAGATGTACGTACCGCTCAATTCATAGAACTCACTTAACAGGAAAAAACATACGCTCATCTACATATGATGCGCCATAAAGAACGAGACAAGAGTTGTAAGATACTCATCATACACAAACCCAAGGGATAGCAAGGTTCCAACAATGGTTACAATGATGGAATATGATTCAAGAGCCGCTTTACCTACGATAATAACGGAACCGAGCAAATACTCCTCATTCTCGCAACTGCAATGGTAATTGGTACCATCAGAGCAAGAATGATTCCAAAGAACACAAAGAAAGGAGCTGAATAACGTTCGATCATTGATTATGTACGGATGGTTTCGAATAAACAGGAACAATCAAAAGACAAAAAGATATAATAATCTCAAAAGCAGAAAATGAATCAGTTTTTGCGCATTGATAAGTCAATTTGAGGCTTAACGGGAACCATTTCTACTATCTCCTCATCTCCATCTCGGATAACTTTCTTACTGAAGAAGAGAGGATGATACTTTTCTTCCGCAGTCATTACAGACCAATCACTACAGTACTCGATTAAATCCTCCTATTTCATAAATCAATCCAATTCTTACAGTATCACTTTGCAAACGACCATAGCAAATGCTACAAACCTTTTCACTCCTCGTATGTGGCCATTTGTAGTCATTAAACTATTGGTTACTCTCTCTATCAAATCCAACGTTCTCATAGAGCAAAACAACAGATTCAAGATCGATCATGTTGATGTATCCATATCCCATGTTGCAATGAGTCTTCTGATCCATTGGCAGATAGAGGAAGTCATATCGGTTCTTGCACTTCTTGTTGATGATACGGACAAATACCTCCCGGGTAAAACTAGATCACAGGATGCCAGTAACAAGTACCCGTTAGGAATGTTTCGAACCATCAACGTTGTTCGTTTGTCTTCACCTCGTTTCACCTTTTCAATGTCAATTCGATTATCCTCTCGCTCCCTGTTCTTCTTTGGAAAGAACTCTGACGAACGGGGAGATAACTTACGAGCCTGATAACGACGTGGAATATCCTGTTGGTGTGGAACTTCCTGTGTGCATGGTACCAACGGATAGTAGTAGTTCATTGGAAGAAATGGTTGAACAAAATCAGGATGTGGGAAGTTACTAGGGTTTTGCATGGAGTTGGTATCGTGAGCAAGAGAAGGTATTGAAGCGAGTTGATATTGCAATAGACTATTATTCTCTGTCTCAGAAGAATAGAAAGGATTCGAAAAGGAATGATCCAGCATCAATAGTGAATGCAATTCATCCCAAGTCTGTGACGAAGGAGACTGCCAATCATTCTCATGAAAAGAATGTAACGAACCAGTATTATTCCTTGCAAAAGGATTCAACTCTTCTTCGCTACTTCTATACATCAAAAGCAGCGTCAACAATAACAAAAAGGAATTCTGATTCTGACCTGAAGAGAAGAATGAAGACTGGTTCTGAAAACGATTTCCAAATTCATTGGAGTTGTTCCCAAACCGGTTACTCTTTTTCGGATTCGTATTTGGAGTCCACTAGTGATCAGGCATAAATCAAGAATAATACGGATGGTTGTTGGCTATTTTCAATTCCCAGAAAATACTGGCTCATCTCCATAGATAGAAAGGCTAAAACGAGGTTAGCACAATCAATTGAATAACCGTTAGAGATTCATGACGATACTTCGTCACCAATCTTCAGTCACTCTTAACATACATTTCAGCTACGAGATCCCTCTAATGGCAATAATTGTGGAAATGTATTTGAATCCGAAACAGGTAAGATTATTTCAATTCCAGAAAAATATAGGTTCGTTTGAATTGTTATGTCTGCGGGAATTCTACATAAATCAGTTGTGTAGATCTAGACTTTCTGTGTCACTTTCAACCCTGTGATGGAGAAACAAAATCCACGAGATTCTACGCGAAGGCATATCTCGTTTGCTCCGGTTTCTCTGGATACGATTACGGAAGAAAACTCTGTATTGAATGATGATGAGCAGGAGAGATCGTTAATGTAGTTCATTTGAGATAATTATGATGGTTAGTCGGGAAGCAAGAGAACGTCAACGAAAGAGTCAAAGTCGACAGTCTGTTTCCAATCCGTTACATTAAGTATGTATTATGACGAATAGAGAGCGTTCTGCTAGAATTGCTTCCATGTATGCTGCTATCATCAAGTTATCGAATGAAAATGTTGTTTTTGGAAATGCTTTTGACAGTTAGAAGATCAATCAAAAGAATACATGGAATTTGGATTTGATAAATCATATGAAAGATGTGTTGTTAGAAGATTCGTTTGAAATGATTTCCAAGTGATATCTAGTTCGTCTCATGAAACCAACTTTCAGAAGGCGAGTACGACATTGGATGCTTCTGTAAAGATCTATGGGTGTCGTGTTGATGATACACTGAATACTGGATATCGAATCTTGGATAATCTGAGTCGAGGTGAACAGCCCGTTCAATCAACAGATGCTCCTAAACAGAGCAAGCGTTTAGGAGTTGTCAATACATTGGAATCAAATGTGAGTACATTGGATATGGATCCCTCTGAACTTGCTTTTGATGCCGATCCAATGTTTCATTTGATGAGTCGGAAATTTGATGAAGGTGGAGCGAAGGGATTGTTGATGGCCAATTTGGGTTTAACAGATGGTTGTACTATTGTATTTGATTCAAATGATATTATCGAAATACCCCCGGATTCTGTCACTCCAAAAACTGACTCCTGTTCAGAAGGATTGGATAGATATGTGGATATTCAGAGTATTCTTTGCTCTGAAGGTCGTTCAATTGCCTCTATCCTGGACTTACCTGTGTGTCCATCAATTCATCGGTTTATGTCTGAGATATGCGAATATGAAGGAACTGTAGTGATTTGATGAGTGTATGACGTAGAATGAATTGATGGAGGAAGAGGAGATGATGACTGAGACTACTCAGGAACAATCGAGAATTGAAGATATTGGGGTTGAGTTGGACCCTGAAATAGCTCCAATTCCTGTTGTTGGTTTTGATCAATCTATCGAAGGTGGAGCAATTGAGAATAGCCAAGAGAATGGGAATCCTTTGATTGAGTCTACAAATCATGAAGGTGAGAATGAAGCTGTAACCCACTCTGTATCCTTTGCTGACTTGGATGATGGAGCAAATGATGTGTCTTTCACCGAACGAGATCATGTCATTATGAATTCAAAACCAACCCAATATGCCTATTTTAAACCAACTTTGCTTCAAAAGGCGTGGACAGGTCCTGATCATTGGAAACTGAATCGAGTTCCCAAGAAACATCAGAAAACCACTCATGAGCATAAGAAACATACTCGAATTCAGTTCTCACCCGACTGCTGTATTAAACCTTCAAATGCATTCCCCGCGGTTAAACGTACTTCTGATCTAATAATGAATGAAACGGTGTTTGAAGCCAAAGGATTTCATATTTTACCTGAAGATCATCACTATTCGTTCGAAGTAGTTATTTCAGATCCTCTGACAGTTAGTCTCTCCAGCATCTGCATTGTCGAGCTGATATCACACTCCATCGAATTGTGCATTTTATTACGGAGCCTGCTTCTACGATGACACCTGACGAGTGGGAAGTGGCAGCAGAGAATGTCGATATCGGCGGTTGTTCTCTCGAGAATCCCATGGACCTCATATCCACCAGTTATGAAGCATTACATGAGGGAGATTTACCGGACATGGACGTGAGTAATGACATTCCTGTAGAACCAGGAGATGTGAGTCATGTGGGGTTTATTAGTGAGATTGAAGAGAGTGAAATTGCTTTGGAAGGAAACAAGAATGATTCCTTGCTTCAGGCTGATCGAGTGGTAGAACATGTTGATATTGCCTATGCTCATAAGGCCACTCAGGTGGATGTCCAGAAACTGAAAGTATGTATTGAAAGTGTTGATGATCGAATAGGAGCGGATTTGGAAGGAATTGGAAGTGGATGTGAGTGATGGAAAATCTGTTGATTTTGGCATGTTAGTGAAGCATTTACGAAAGGAATTGGGGAAGGAGATTGAAGTTCAGTTCTATTTCATTTGTCTTTTGCATATATCCTAACAGTGAGTGAATTGAGGTACTTAACGAGAACTTGGCGAATGAACATGAGTTGAAGATCACAGAGGATCCGAAGGCTCTACTGCGAATCACCAAGAAATCGATTGTTTGTTGATCAATAACTACTGAGAAGTGTGGGTTCTAGAAAGAACTGCAAGTGACTTGGGCAGCAACAGATTCATTATATCAAAGAGACGTGATTAACAAATACTACGTCATCAACTCTAGTTTACAAATATTTGGCATACTTCCGAAGTAAATGGATGTGCAGTTCCCGTAGTCCGTTTACAGCCTCTACAGTAGGGTTTTTGTCACATGTCTCAATTTGACGTTGTAGAAGCTTGAATTGATATCAATTCAATAAAATTACTGCTGAATCATTTATAAGGGTTTGAAGATTCCGATCCTTTTGAGTCTGCATTAGTTGAATCAGAGCACTAAGGGTTATCGAGAATCCTTCCACCTCTTCTCGATACGAAGAGGAAAATGCATTCACTGTATGAACTGAAGCATCCTTTACAGGTGGATTCGGAGCCGATGAGGGAACAGGAACAGGGGCAGGAACAGTTTCAGAAGCAGATGTAGATCTCCTAGGAAATACAACATAGAAATCGGCTTCAAGAGAGTGACAATGAAAGAGATCTTTGAACTGATCATACTCAGGAGCTGCAGAACTAGCAAATATCATCTCACAAGAAATGAAATACCTTTTATACAAGAGTGGTTGTTCGTCCAGATACTTGGGATCTGGAATGAATTTCGGGAATGAATGACCACCAATTGTGATTGAGTCTACAGATAACAGTATTTCATAATTCCATACCAGAATCACTCAGTTTCTCATTATTTTGGATAAATCCAACTGTAGAAGCATCTGGAAGGAATTCCATAGAGAGTTTGGAAAAGCTTTCTGTATCAATTACTAATAATGACTGGTTTGTTGCAAGAACAGTTTGCTCCTCGCATCGTTATGTGATACTCTGTAACTTTTAACAAACAATCCACTCATGACGACAGAACCCAGAATTCGTTCACATCTAATTCTTCTTGGCCTTCTCAGCAGCAATAGCAGCAGCACGGATGCTGAGCTTACGCTGAGTCTTGAGTCCCATAA
>JABLTK010078288.1_pt1 | contig 17633 bp, 19 predicted proteins | sample 7160131 | NCBI WGS metagenome assembly JABLTK01 (sample SAMN14651221, study PRJNA627086) | human gut metagenome | isolation source: feces | host: Homo sapiens
CCACAACCGCGGAAGCGGCAGGCGTGGGTGCCGCAGCCGTGGAAGCGGCGGGCATTGCGGCGGGTGCGGGTGTCGCGACCGCCGCACCAGTTGCCGAGTCCGAGGCGGGCATTGGCGCTGCGGCCTCTAGCGCTGTGTGCGCCTCATACGCTTTGGTGGCGGTATTCGATGCCGTCAAATGTCCCCCTTGGGTTCAATTATCTGGTCTATTAAACAGGTTGATTATTATTCAACACTTTGTTCAATAGGCATTATACGGCTCGAAAACATGCTCGGCAACAAACTATGGAGGGCTTGTTATCGATTTGACAATTGGGGTTTGAGGTTGCGTTGCCTTTTGCCACATGAGGCAATGACGACAATTTCTCAAGCGATTCGCTGAAATTGAGGGGCAATAAGATACGGCGGCCCAGATGGCCGCCGTATCGATGGCAATATATGAAAAGCCAAGCTGCTAATGATTATTTCAACGTTTCAACCGCATGCTCTGCTGCAAGGCGTCCTGAAGTTGCGCACCAGCCTTGCTGGCCGCCCGACATAACGTCGACGTCGTAGTTTGCGCCGTACATGCCGTTCGCGTCTCCGCCTGCTGCATAAAGGCCGTCGATTGCCTCTCCTGCCTCATTCACAACTTGCATTTGCGAGTTCACTTTCAAGCCGCCAACTGTTGTGAACAGCGTTGGCGTGACCTTGCCGCCATAGAACGGGGCCTTTGAAACCGGCAGCAACATGTCGGCGCTTTTGCCGTACTCTTCGTCCACGCCGTTTTCGCAATACTTATTGTAATTATCGACGGTTTTTGCGAGCGCCTCTTTGTCCAGTCCGAGCTTCTCGGCGAGTTCTTCAATAGTGTTGGCCTTCACGAGTCCCTTTGCGCCCTCTATGCCATCTCGGCATTCGAATGGCTGGCCTGCAAAGGCGCCGAGGTTTGGCATGGGCATCCAAGGCCCGACGGTTTCAATGTGATCGATATATGCGTCGTCGATAATCACGTAGTTGGAACCTTGAGATGAAAGGGCGTTGCCGCAGCACGTGAAATCGGAAGTGAATGCTTCGTTGAAATAGCGTTGTGCGTTTTCGTTCACATGGAGCGTTGGCTGCATAAGCAGGGTGAAGTTCGGAATATCGGAGAATGCATCGGTGCCGTCGAGCGCTCCGGTATGCCACATCACGGCTTCGGGGTGATGCGTTGCTGCGCCTGCTTCATTTACCGCGAAGTTTATGCCGTCGCCGTCGCGCCCTTCGAGGCCCCATACGCGAACACTGTCATACGACTTTGCGGTAAGTTTCTCGAACATCTCGGGATTATTCGCCCAGCCACCTGTTGCAAGGATGACCGCTTTCGCGTTGATTTGGATTTCGCCCTCTTTCCCTTGGGCGTATACGCCTTTTACTGTTCCGTTTTCGACAACAAGGCCAGTCATCGGCTCTTCGGTACGGAATTCGACCCCCATTGCCTCTGCGGCGGGTTGGAGGATGCCGAGCACTGTTGAGACGTGGGTTGCCATGCCTTTTTCATCAGCTGGCAAATGCCAGGTTGGGTACGAGTTGCCCAGGGCTGCGACCGCCGCAAATGTGACCCCGTTCTCCTCGAACCAGTTCATGGTTTCGCCGGAGTTGTAGACCATCTCGCGCACGACGGGCGCGAGACAGGCGCAGTGGTGATAATTCATAGTGTCGGAAATGACCGATATTGGATCAATTTGAATACCCTGGTCAGCTTGGAATCTTGAATTGACGCCCGCGAAACCTTCTGCGAATGCAGATGTGCCCATGAGTCCAGAGTTTTTTTCGAGGCAAAGGACGGAAGCGCCTTTCTCCGAAGCGCGAAGGGCAGCGCAGGTACCAGCCGTTCCCGAACCCACAACTACAATATCAAAATCCTCGGTTTTGACTGGGTTGTGTGTTGAAGGGCCGCTTTCGGCTTGTTTTTCGCCCGGGGCTTCTTTTTGGCTGCCGGAGGAGCATCCAGCCAGACCAACTGCAGCCGTGATGCCAGCTAGAGCACTTCCTTCAAGAAAATTCCTGCGTGTGAGATTCATGGTTCCCTCCTTTTTGACGTTTGGCCCGAGTTTCCCCACTCGGTTGGCGAATGGTAGGAATTCGCCAAAATGGTACGGTGTACCATCTCTTATGACGCGAATGGTACACCGTACCATTTTGGCTGTCAACGTTGATTCGTGCTCTTTTTTATCGAGGGTGATTGGGGCTTGTGTTGTCGAGAAAGTGCGGCAATATAGTGGAAGTACTGAAAGAGTCGGACCGATTGGGAGCTATGGATAACCAGGAAATTGCCAAAGCAACGCTTGCGTTTATTGACGAATATGGCCTCGAGGCTGTTTCTTTCAGGAAAATTAGCCAGGTGACCGGAATGGCGACAATGACTATCTGCAATCGCTTTGGCTCGAAGGAAAACCTGCTTAAGGCGGCTCTGGTGGTCATGCTTTCAGAAAACGAGCCGTCGTTTCATCCCAATGAGACGTGGGATGAAAGCTTGAAGCGTGTTGCCCACCATGTTCGCAACATGGCGCTTGCGCATCCGAAAGCCTATTGGCTTTTCTTGCAGGTTCCTCCATTTGAGTCTCCCGTAAAGGAGTACACCCAATCGGTTTTCGCGACACACGAGGGTCAGAATCTACCGAAGACCATGCCCTATGATTTTTTGAGCGTTCTGCATTCTTTCCTGACGGGCTTTCAGATTGCCGAAGGGTACGCGAATGAAGCTCTCTCTTCGTATGACGAATTGCCAGATGATCTCGAGGATTTTTCGAAGATATTCAACGAGCATACGTTTAATCGCGACCTCGAAATCATCGTTCGAGGTTTTTCGGCAATGTATGGACTTCCGCTTTCTGAAGATGCCAGCGTTTCGGACTGATTTGCACGTGAAAAAAAACGTTGCGCAAGGTTCGGTCCTATCCCAAAGTAGGACCTCTGCTGTTAGGTCCTCTTTTTCGAGCAATCGCTTCAGACACTCGGGCTTTCGGCGCGGTGGCTGTGGCGAGGTGGGCATAGATGCCTTACTCGGTATTCGCCCAGTAGCGTTTTTTGCTGCTGTGGTTCGGGCGCCCGGCGTTGCTAACGGCATTCCGACGATCGTGACCTTGGGGCATGCTTCGTGCTCTGGGAATTGAGAAAGCGTTTTGCCAGGAGCCGATTTCGGGAATATTACCGAAACGGATGCTATGGTGAGCAAAGCCATCCAGGACACCATGCTCAAGCTTGACCCCAATGGGGCGGAAGGCGCGGCATATACCATCTTTGCTGTGCCAGCGGGTTACGCGCCCGAACCTATGCCAGAACTTGCGAGGGTTGTCTTCGACCGTTCGTTCGCGTTCGCCATCTTCTCGCATTCCGGTGCGCCATTGTTTGTTGGGGCGTATAGAGGCGCTTGAGCGAGCGAACTGGTGACGAAAATTTCGTTTCAGCCAGAAGTTGTGCCCTCGCGTAAAAGCTCCTCGGCCCGAATGAAACCGGGTCGAGGAGCTTAGTCGAAGATACATGTTTTGCGCAGCTTACATGTCTAAATTCAAGTCGTCTGCATACATGGGGAACATTCTCACTTTGTGGGCGCCCTTGAAGAAGAGCGCGGTCCACAGCGCCACCGAAATAACGTAGAGCGCCCATGCGACGCATGCTAACATCGCCGACGGTACGGCAATGCACGAGGCTGCCAAAATGAGCGCCGCAACGGTGAGCGCCACCCAGCCCAGTGTATAGGGGCGGTACGGCTGCTTCATCGCGTCGTACGCCACGCCATAGCCCACATGCTTCATCCTCGAAACATAGGCTGTTTGCACTGCCGCCGCCGCTATTGTCGCCGCAAGTCCACATGCGAGGATTTTATTGGCTGCTTCATCCCCTTCTAGTAGCGCGAGAGCATATGCCCCCATGAATCCTGCCGCCACGGCGGTTAGCAAGAACAGCGCGAATACAAGTTTCGTACTCCAGGCTGGTCGCGATTTCATCTGATATGCGAGTCCCGTGCATACGAGAAATGCGAGCGCCAAAACGGCAGCGATGCACAGAAGCCCCGCGCTGGCTGCGCCAGCGTTGAATGCGATTCCATCAAGGCCTGCAGCAATCAGCGCCACGCCAAGAAACGGCGTGATGAAGCCCTCTTGCGTGAGGTGCGATTTGGGGTTCGAGAATGCGTTGAAAAATCTTGATGGACGTTGTAGATGGAACACCGAGGCAATGCCGCCTGCACATAAGAGTGCCAGAGCGACGAGGCATGCGATATTCGAGGGAAGTTGTGAACCCAATACCGCATTGGCGAACACCACGCACAGCAAAAGCCCTAATCCGGCGCGTTGGCATGCCGTCGATATCACGAGAGGCCAATGGACTTGCATAGCGTCTCAGCTCCTTTCCGGGGAACGAGATAGACCACCTTCGGTTCGTTTCCGAATTCGGGATGCACGCGGTACACGCGGTCAGCGTTTTCGGCGAGCACCTTTGAGATGCGAGAATCGGGATCGTTCATGTTGCCAGCAACACGCGCCCCCGTAGTACAGGTGTAGCAGCACAGCGGCTGCTCGCCGGCGTCGAGTTTGTCGACGCACAGCGTGCATTTCTCGACGACTTTTGTATTGGGGTTCAGCGAGCGCGCCTCGTATGGGCATGCCCATACGCAATATTGGCAGCCGAAGCAGCGGTTTGCGTCGACGAGCACCACGCCCTCATCGGTTTTGAATGTCGCCTTTGTGGGACACACGTCTATACAGCTCGGGTGTTCACAGTGCATGCACCCGTTGGGGAAGTAGAACAACTCGAGCGCATCGGGCCATTGTCCTATGGGGCCCATTCGGTATACGCGCGTGCGGAAAACGCCCAAATCTACATCGTTTTCCATTTTGCATGCCACGGAGCAAGCCTGGCAACCCGAGCACTTATCGAGGTCTATGACCATTCCGTATTTCTTCTCGGTCACGGCTCAATCACCTTCCTTGCTCGAGGGGTTGGCCTTTTTAACGATGCGAACAAGCGTCGAGCGCAGGCCTGGCGTCATGTATTCGTTGCTGTAGTACTTGCTTGAGGTGAGCACGTTGGCGTTGCACATGTCGTTGGGGTAATCTTCCTTGTCGAGTGCCTTGCATCCTTGCCACCATCCATGCGGAATCACGCATATGCGAGGATCGAGGCCGACTGTGGGGCGTGCTTTCATTACGATGCGCCCTGTCGGGCTTTCCACAAAGCACCAGTCTCCATACGCAATGCCCAGCTCGTCGGCTACGTTCTGGTGGAACATGACCTGCGGGTCGGGAACGATTTCGCGCAGTTGCGGAATGCCTCGGTACGCCGAGTGGTAATAAACTGGATAGCGGCGCCCCGTGACGGCGGTCAGCGGGTATTCTTCGGCAATTTCTGGTGTGGCGTACACGCTTTGTTTCGGCTCGCTCGCGCTGGGAAACGGGTTCAGCCCGCTTATGAGGCCGACCGTGAAATACAGCTCGGCGCGGCCTGTGCCCGTGGGTGCCGCGATGCCGTTTTTTTCGTAGTCGCGGCTCGGCATCTGGGGCACATGGTGAATCCATTGCTCCTTGAGCTCGTTCCATGTGATGCCTGCATGGGTCTGCTCAAGTTGCCATTCGAACAGCTCATCATCGGTTTCCCATGGCCACCAATCGGGATGCAGGCGCCGGCCCAGCGTGCGCCAGAACCACACATCGCTTCGACGCTCGTAGAGCGGCTCGACGGCGTGCTGCTGGGCGAACACCCACTCGCTGCACACCTCGTCGGCCAGGTAGTCGCGCTCGGTCCAATGCGTCGAAGGCAGCACCAAATCGGCTAGCTGTGCGGTAGGCGACATGTAGTAGTCCATTGTGCAGAGCAAATCGAGGTTCGTCAGCCCCTCGCGCACCTTCTTGGTGTCCTCCGACCACGACAGCGGGTTTCCTTGTACGTGTATATAGCCCTTGATTGGGTAAGGCTTGCCGGTTTTCATTGCCTCAAAGCACATAGCGGTGTTCGACGAGCCGTTGAACGTGCCCGCCGCGCGCTCATCTTTCAGTCGCTTTTCTTCGTGCGTCTCGGGGTTGGCGCCCGAGAGGGTGAACATCTGATTCCAGAACGGCATGGAAAGGTTGCCGCCCTTTTTCTCAAGGTTTCCGCAGATAGCGATAATGATATTGATGAGTTGGATGGAATCGCGGCAATTCGTCTGTTCTTCGATGCCCTGGAACACCTCGATGCATGCGCTGGGGGCCGTTGCGTATGTGCGCGCGCTTTCGCGAATCACCTCTGCGGGACACCAGCATTTTTCGGCAGCCGCCTCGGGCGTCCACTCATCGGCAATTTCCTTCAGGCCGATCCAAACGGTTTTTACGGGTATCGGATTGCCGTCCGCTCCGGTTACGGTGCCGCGGTATTCGAGCTCAACTTCATCGGTGCGCTCCTGCAGCGGGTGCAGCTGGCCATCTTTGCCCATGAATAGCATGACTTGCTGGTTGCCGCCCTCTTTTACCAACGCCTCGTTGAGCGGCGCGTTCACGCCTTCGATGATGAGCATGGGCGCATTGGTGAATTTCTTCGTGAAATAATCGTCGTAGAGGCCCTCGTTCATAATCACGTTGAGCCATGCCATCGCCAAATAGGTGTCAGATCCTGGGCGAAGGCCCACGAAATGATCGGCTTTTGCCGCAAGCGGATGCTCGAAGAACGGGTCGATGACGATGAGCTTGGCGCCGCGATCACGCGAACGACCGACCTGGCCCGACGTGTACGTGGCTTCGGTCCACATAGTGTTGCAGCCCCACATCACGATGCAGTCGGAATTGTCGAAATCGACGCCATCGAATATGGGGAACATGCCGAATTGCAGAATGGACTGTACCATCATAGGTACCAGACAAATGTTGCCCGGCGACAGTGAGTGGTTCACAGCGCCGCCGGCGTTCGACGATCGACTCGTCCATTGATTGGTGCCGCGGCCGGTTCCTTGGCCGTACGCGACAGCCTCGGCGCCGTATTTGTCGCAGATTTCTTCGATGCGTTGCGCAAGCCATTCGATGGCCTCGTCCCAGGTGATGCGATCCCACTGGCCTGAGCCGCGCGGCGTTCCGGCTTTGCGCCGCAACGGATAACGCAGCCTGTCGGGATCGTAGAGTATCTTCGGCGCGGCGAGGCCCTTTGCGCACATGCGGCCTTGGCTGCGCGGATCTTCCGGGTTGCCCTTGACCCCTACGAGCTTTCCGTTCTTGTCAACCTCGCATAAGACTCCGCATTTCGCATGGCATTCGAAGCAGTTAGTCTTCACGATTTTGCCGCCATCGGGCAGCTGTATGACAGACGACACGTTTCCCCCTTTCGCCTGTTTTCCTTGCCATTGATTGTGGCGGTGCTTGCCATGCTCGGCAAACAGGGAAACGGGGTTGGCGGCACAAGGAAATGTTGTTAAGTTTTAGTTGAGCCAGATGCCGTGCTTCAGGGAAATTGCGCGAAGTTTGCATGCGGCCGCGCACGATCCGCATGTATCGCACAGGTCGTAGTTGATTTGGGCGTTTCCCATGTCGATTTTGATAGCTTTGCGCGGGCATGCCTTCGCGCACGCGCCGCATCCACGGCATGCTGCAGTGTTAATTGCGTAGCGTCGCGTTTTCATGGATGGCTCCGATTCCAGTTATAGCCGAACGCATCGCCCATAAGCGACACGTATCGTTCCTGGTAAGGGGCGCACGCTATTGCGAGATACTTACGCAGAAAGTTCGCGAATTGCGCTTCGGGCGTGTCGGGCGCAACGTTCCCCAGAAAACCTATCGAGAAGTACACGCTGTCTTTAATGGGAATGAACGCGGTCGAGCCATGCTGGCGCTGCAGATAGCTTGAGAAAGAGTCGCTGAACGTGACGGCGCCGTCTCGCTCCATGGCGCGCGCGAGCATGCTCGTGTTGGTCGTATTTTGCTGGATGTTGGGTTCGAGTCCGTTGAAGAGCTTGCCCACCACTTTATTGAGGAAGGGCTCGCTATAGAATACGATAGGGTATTTGCACAGTTCATCGCGCGTAACTGAATCCTTGCTCGCCAACGCGCAGCTTGTCGAGCATGCTGCCATAAGCTCAGAATTCACGAGGGGCTCGAACTCGTGGTTCATGCGGCTAATCGTTTTGTCCATGCCCGGCATGCAGCAGATGATTGCAAGTGGCGGACGTCCTTGCTGCGTCGCGCGACGTGCCGATGGGTATCCCTCAGCGAAATCGTCGACAATACGGAACAGGTCGCGTTCGGTGACGCGCAGTCGCGTTCCGGGCGTTGTCGCTTCGTAATCGAGGAACAATTCTTCGAGTGCTGCCGAGGCGAACGGCGTGGTAAGAATCTCAACGGTACGGAGGTTTTGCGTCGTTGCGTCCTTGGGCGCCGACGCGATTGCCAGCATGCGCCGGTGGGAATCGACGATGCGTTGGGCTTCCGAGGCGATTGCCCTTCCCCGCTCGGTGAGTTCGAGCTTGGGGCCGCCGCGCGTGAACAGGGGTGCTCCAAGCTCTTTCTCGAGAGCCTTGAGGGCCGAAGACACACCCTGCTGCGATATGAAATGCTGTTTAGCGGTACGAGAAACCGAGCCGTGTTCGGCGACGGATAAAAACAACTCAAGCGATTCGATGCGCATGCGGCCCCCTTGATTTTCGCCTCATAGCATAGCATGCGGGCTCTCGGCTGCGTTGGGTATCTCGCTTCAGTATGGACTGTGGTTCGCCTTTGCCTGGGCTTCGACGTGACGAACGAGCCCTTTGGCGAGCATGCTCGCTTTTATCGCGATGCCCTTGTGCATGCGATGTATCGCAATGCCCCAGCGGGCGTAATGCCCGAAGACAGCTTCCCGCTCGCGTTCTACGAAAACGCCCTGGGGTTCGCGGAAAACAATCTGTCTCGCGAAGATCTTAATGCGCGCCCCTTTTCGAGAATCCCGATTTGCTGCGCAATGTCGACCCGAAGAGACGCTTAGGCAGAATGCATCATCGTATTCCTCTTTTTAATCGCCCCGTTGACGTTTTTGGCATATGCTTCGTAGTTTTCTGGCTTTAGGGGGCACAGAGGCGCGAACATTTCAACTTCCCCCTCTTTCGTTACGAATGAACCGGTAAGTTTTTGTCTTTCGCAGAAGCCTCGGAAGTCACTGAAGTATGCGAAGTCTTCAGCATAGTATTGAAGAGAATCGAAAATGCGCATCAAATTCGCCTTCACTTTTTTGAACTGTTCTTCGCTGGGAAAGAGTTTCGACACCTCCTCCATAAACGCCGATGCGTCGCGTTGGGAATTGGCCGATGAGACCTCAGGGCAGCCGAAGAATATTTTCAGGCACAGCAATGTTGCATCGATTCTGTCGTAAACGCCCCTCTCCCCGCTGCGGGCTTGATTTAACGTCTCGTGCGGCCCGCCGTTGCTTCCTCGTGGGAACAGGATATGGCCTCCAAGCTTTCGACTTTCTTTAAGGAACGCGCGAATGCGGGAGTCTGCCTCCGGGGCGTCAACCCCGTGTTCTGAATAGTAATCTTTAAGCCAGTACACGCTTGGGCCAAGGTAGTCTACGGAGAGCAGAATCGTTTGGCCGCCCGATGGCACCTCGATGTCTCGGAAGAGGCCGCACCCATAATTCTTCTCGGCGGAAACTCGCGCTTCATTCGTCTGGGTTCCCCAAAAAGCCTCTAACAAATCTTCTTTGAGAATTATCGATTTGAGATCGGGGTCGGGACGATTGCCGAGATCGTAGTTTGCCGTGGCCAAATCGTGCAGGTAATTGAACTCGAGAGAATGCATCGGGCCCTCCATCTGTTAATGCGTTCATGGTTTCGCTTTCTGCTTAAACGCGGTGATCCGCGTGCGGGTTGTCCACGTCGCTAAAGGCTCCTCTTGTGCGGCCACTGCTCCCAGTACTTCCCCGTGTTTTCGTCGTAGGCAAGCACGGGGATCTGCCCTGTTTTCATGACAGCGCCGTCAATATAGAAATGCGATGCGCCGTCGTGCCACACGCCTTCGTAGCCTGCGATACCTGAAACCGTTTCGGTGGCAATGTGTCCGCTTATGACGTCGAGTTCGAATTTCTGCCCCACGAATTCCGGCTGCATGGTTGTGAAGGCTTCCTCGAATGTCCCTATACGCCATAAATCGCCTGCGTCTTCGTCGATGCCGGCATGCACGAAGACTTGCTTGTGCGGCGTTTCGTGGTAATATGGAAGCTTTCGTATCCAGGCGAGAACATCGGCGTGATTCGCTTTCATGCAATCGACGACGAATCGGTAGGCTTCTTCGAACCTTCTGCGCGTGAGCAGGCGTTTTACCTGACTGAACTCATCTTTCTCAAGAAAGCTTTTTGCAGTAGCGAGGTTGGAATCGGCAAGAATCCATCCTTGAGTAAACGCCGGGTCGCCGACCATGGCACAGTATTCCAGCAGCATTTCCTCATGGTTGCCTCTCAAGGCTATCACCTGGTTGGGATAATCGCGCTGGAGCCCCATGATCTTTTGATAGACCTCAAGGCTCGCCGGACCCCGGTCGCAGTAATCGCCGCATAGGATGAGCATTGAATGCCCATCTGATAGGTCGACGAAGGAAAGCGATTTTTCGAAGGCGTCGATGCAGCCATGGATGTCGCTCATTGCGTAAATCATAGGCGGGCTCTTCCTGAGTTGTGGCCGTTTGCGATGGGACGATTTCTTTTTCCAATAAGATACGCGGGTTTACTCCCGCCATATATAATACGGGTGTACACCCGCCCTGTCAATAAGAAAAAGAGAACAAGGGCTTTTGCCCATAGGCCTTTCTTTTTAGTTATGACAGGCGGTTGAAGACGCCGTTGAAGCAGTCGCGTTCACGATGTTCGATGGCATACAGTGCGCGCAGCACGGCTCGCAATGCGAAATTGGTATACACCATGCGCACGCCCGGGAAATCGAGCTTTGCGAGCGCGGCGCGAAAAGCTTCGAGCTTCAAGAAGAACGCTTCTGATCCAAACAAGGAGGCTTCGTAGCGTGAGGTCCCGTCGAAAGAAGCGGGAACGTCGAATACGGCGAGCGGCATGCCCATAAGCGCGTAAAAATCGATCTTGCCGTATTGTTCTTCGTACGATTCGACGCGCTCGAGCGCATATTCGATGCAGGCGGTAAAAGAAGGCATGTTGGAGATGTCGTCCCTTACGCAGCATTTCGCGGCATAGGGAGCAAGGATGGCAACCTCTCGGGCGCATTTCACGTTCTTCTTTTGCAAGGCCATGCGTTTTCCTCTTAAGTGATACGGGTTCGATGCGGAATAGCGTCCTAATTATGCGGGTGTTCGCCCGCTTTTGCAAACTTTCTTTTAAGCAGTGTGGCCTTAGCGAACTTCGCTCATCACGCCATTTTCTACACGAAGACGCATGGTTGCGAATTCGTGAGCTTTCGTGCGATGTGCGGCAACGAAAACCGTCTTGCCGGGCAGAGCGGCAATATTGGCAAGCACTGCTGCTTCGGTCGCATCGTCGAGCGCGCTTGTGACCTCGTCGAGCACCATGATGGGCGCGCCGGAACATATCGCGCGCGCGATGGCCAAGCGTTGCAGCTGGCCCTGGGAAAGCCCTTGTCCATGCTCGCCGATCATCGTGTCGAGCCTCAGGGGAAGCTCTTTCACAAAGTCCCATGCGCACGCCGCTTTACAGGCGCGTTCAATTTGCTCGTCGGTCGCGTCGGAAGCCGCGAAAGCCACATTTTCGCGCACCGTTCCTGCGAACAGGAAGTTGTCCTGAGGCACGTAGGCGAACACTCCAGGTGGAACTTGGGAGGCAATGCACGATGCGGCGGAGCCGTCGCGAGCGAGCTCGTATGTGAACCCTTCGGCATCGTAGGCGCCGAGAACCAACTTGAACAGCGTTGATTTGCCCGAACCGGAAGGCCCTTCCACTACCACGAAGGAGCCTTTGGGAACAAAGGCGTCCGCGCAGGTTAAGCTAACGTCATTGCCTTCAAGAAAAGCTTCCGCCGCTTCTATCGAAGCTCCATCCCCCGAAGCACATGCCGCTTTACCTTCTTCTTCGCTGTATGAAAACGCCACGTTTTTCATGTTCACGCCTGCAAGGTGCTCGTAGAATTCCGTCGCGGTTAAGGTCAGGCGGTTTTCTGAATGTGGCAGTTCTGTGACTTCCATCAGGCGTTCCGCCGATGCAAGCGTTTGATAGAGCTGCGGCAGCAGGCCCGACAAGCTCGAAACCGGAGCCTGGATGCGCGCGACCAGCTGCAGCACCGCCATAAGCGTGCCATAGCTCATAGTGTCGCGCAAAAGCTCGAAGGCGCACCACGTGAGCGCCACGGCGTACAGCGCGTTGAAGAAGAACGAGAAGCTGGCGTTGGCGGCAATAGAGTATCCGCGGCGGCGCATTTGTGCGGTGAAGTGGTCTTCCTGCAGCCTATCGGCGCGCTTGCTCGTGGCGGGCTGGGCGCCAAACGAACGAATGACCAGCTGATGCTCAAGCGCTTCTTGCAGGAATACGCGTACAGCGCCTTCCTTTTCTTGCACGGTTTTGTGCAGCGCCTTCAACCGGCCGCGCAGCGTGCGTGCCAGAACGAACGAAACCAAGGCCGCGGCTGCAAATAGCGCTACCATAGGCGGGCTGATGAGCGAGAGTACCGCAATGGCGAATACGAGCTGCATGATCATAGATACGAAGCTTGGACTGATGGTCGCTACGCCGTTCGACACGACCTGTACATCGGAAAACATGCGATTGGACAGTTCGCCGGAGTGGAAGCGCAGTATGTTGCGGTAGTGCGCGGAGAAGATGCTGTCGAGCATCGATTTGCGCAAATCGAGAGCGAAGCGTGCGCGAATGCGTTCTTGCATGCTATTGATGACGAGGCGCAAAAAAAGTTGCGCAACAATAACGCCCACAAGAAGCGCCGCGCTCGACAACAGGCCGTGCGTGTTGCCGGCGACTGCCTGGTCGATAACGGCGCGGCACGCCAGCGCGAAGCTTACGAGCACCGCCGCTTGCAGCGTGCACAGCGCAGAAAGTGCCGCGATTCTGCGGTGCTGCTCCTTTGATTGCGCAAACAGCCATGCATAGGTGACTTTATCGCGTTCGCGCGACTCCTTGCCGCGCGTCATTTCCGCCTCGTCTCATGCGTATTGTTATGTTTGAGCAGGCCACATGCCGAAAGCACGCGTTTGGCGGCTCGCCTTGCGGCGGCGTTTGCGCCCTTGCATACCTTTCGCGCCGGGAAGAGTGCCACCCAGAGTTTCATATATGCATGGTATGCACGCGAAGTTGTGCAATCGATGCGGCGACCATCGCGATAAAAGCCGATCAGCACGCCCAGCACGTCTTCGCGTGGGATGTATTCCAAAGTGACGCAATTATCGCCGCAGATCACATAGCCTTTTTCGGAACCGCGTTCGTAATGTCCCACAACGCGGTGCAGCACGTATTTTTCCCTGCGGCGATAGAGCGCCACGTCGTATCGGCGCAGCTCGCCTTTGGCTGGCACTACCATCATCACGTCGTGGCGGTTGCGAAGCATCGGCCACATGGAAATACCCGCTGGGGGCCCCATGTAGAAGCCCTCGGTCGCCAACTTCTTCGATTGTGCGTGGTTTTCCTGCCGCAGAGGATATGTCTTTTTCGCTCGTCATGAATTCGCTGTCATCAGGCGCTTTGCTGTTGGGCGGCTACTCGTCCAACAGGTCGGCGGCGCGCAGTTTGTCCAGAAAATCCGCGACATCGGCACGCGCCGTATCGCCGGAAACGGCATATTCGGTTTGCAAGGCTTGAACCAGCGCGTCTTCCGTAGTGTTCGCGCCGAGCTTTTCCCAAAGAAACGCGCCGGTGTCATTCAGGCGAATCATGCAATGACGCTCCATGCTGGCCTCGCCTACCGGCACCACAACGTGCTGGCTGCCAACTTTATTCACAATGAAGCCGTCTTTAATTTTCATACTGGTGTCTTTCGTCTCGGCGCAATCGTTTGTTTTCATTATTGCACAGTGTCATCTTGAATGCCTCTTCAAAGGCAGCGGGGGTTGGCGTGCAGCGCAGCACGTAGAACGTGACGCTAGTCAGGAGTTTGTCTAGCAAATCAAGCTGGCGGGCGGCCAAAAGCGGTTCTTTCGGCATGAGGATTTGGTTCATGATGCGAGAGACGATTTCCCTATCGTCGTACAGGCGCGTTAGGCAGTCGGCCTCGCCCTGCTCGCAACGCTCGATGAAACAAACGGCGCGAAGGGGAACGCTCGTGTTGCGCCCCCAGTTTTCCTTGCCGCTGTATGGGGTGCCGTATGCGATAAACCGGCCCGCTGGCTGGTCACAGGCGATGTCGGCAGTTTCTTCATCAAAGGGCGCAGCAGAAGGTGTGCGCGTGCGTGGGTTCTCTTCGCCAGGCATCGCGCTTGGGGTTTTTGCGGCGTTTCCGCCAGGAGCTTCACTGGTGATTTCACGGGTTTTCGCGTCAATGTCTCCCCCGCTTTGCCATCGCAGAATGGGCTTATCGCCGTTCACCACCGTTACGCGCTCGCCTAGCGCGCGCACCCACTGCGCGATGTGAGTGCTTTTGCCCGTGCCGCTTTTCGCCGTGAACGCGAAGCCTTGCTCCGCATATGAGATGATCGCCGCATGGAACAGGAACGCGTTGAAATCGAGCATTCGAGTGCAAATTTTACGGTAGAGCGCCAACGATTCGCAATATGCGGGCGAAAATGAGCTCTTCTCGTCATTCTCGGCTGCAATTTCTTCGGGCGTTGCCGCTACCGAAATATCGCAATCATCGGGAGAGGTGTCGACTATGTAGTCCGCGCAAAGCCGCTCGGTGAACGCGTAGCGGTTCTCGATGGCGATAAGAACCTCGGCAATTTGGATGCAGAACATAGGCTTTGCTCCTTGGAAGGAAGGCGGCGAGCGTGATATGGCGGCGGAAATCATAGCATTGCGTTTATTGCACCGTTTTCGGGTATTTTGCGCGGCGCGACCGTCGTTGTTTTATTACAAAGCGCACTGAACGTGCGCGCGCTTGGCCGCCAAGCGCGCAAGCGATTTCCACTGTTGTCACGCATGCTGCAACGAGCAGCGAGAGGAAGTGCCCGTGGAGCTTTCTGCTGCCGAAGAGTACGCAATCAAGATTATCGCTGCCGAGAGTGGCATGCAGCATCCTGTGGGCGAAATGCCGGCTGCGGTTTCAGCTGCGGGCGGGGGCAATTCTGCGCTTGAATTGGAGCCTGCGCTTGCATTGGGGCCTGGACGCGAACATGACCCAGCGGTAACGTTCGATTCCGCGCCCACGATAGCGTGCGCTGCCGAACCCGCCCTTGCGATTCCCGATGGTTTGTGGCCGGCCGTGCGCGCCGAGCTGGTAGCGCAATCGGTTATCGGCTATCCGGCGCACGCCGTTGAGTCTCTTTCGCTCAATCCCGCCGACCAGGCTGAATATCTCGCGCTCGCTGGGAAAAACCTGTCGAGCTGGTATAGCCTCATGATGGCGCAAGATGATGTGCTCGCAGAATTTCGAGCGGCGGGTATTCCCGTTGTCGTGCTGAAGGGCGCGGCGGCTGCGGCGCATTACCCGCAGCCAAACAGTCGCAGTATGGGCGACATCGACCTTATTGTGCCGCCCGATTATTTTGACCGAGCGTTTTCACTTATGGGGCGCTTGGGCTGGGATAACGATATTGAACTTGAAATCAATCCGCGCCACGCGGGCTTCGAGAAGGCGGGCTGTCCCGAAATCGAGCTGCATCGGTATTTCAGCACATGCACCAACAAGCAGCAGGCACATTTCCTTGACCAGGCCATTTACGACGCCATCCCGCGCGCCGAATGGACCGATGTCGCAGGCTTTAGCGTGCCCGTGTTGCCGCCGCTCGAGAACGGCCTGGTGTTGCTCGCGCATGTCAACCAGCATCTAGGTTCGGGTCTGGGGCTTCGCCAGATTCTGGATTGGCAGATGTTCGTTGGCGCGCACTTGACCGACGAGCTTTGGGAGTGCGGCTTTCAACATGCGGCGCAGCAGATCGGCATGGAGAAGCTGGCGGTCACCACAACGTGGCTTTGCCGCACCTACCTGGGGCTTCAGACATCGGCAACGTGGTTTGGCGAAGCCGACGCGCAGCTTGCGAGTGACCTTCTGCTCTATATCATGCAGCGGGGGAACATGGGGCGCAAGATGGAGCGCGGCGCGCGGGCAACCCGCACGGTGCTGCACAACTTCCGCAGCCCCGCGGCCTTGGTTCGCTATCTTTACGAGGGCGGGCGCGCTCATTGGGCGCCAGCGCGCAAGCACGCGTGGTTTGCTCCAGCAGCGTGCCTCTATCAAGTGGGGCACGTTATCCGCAAGGGACTCTCGCGCAACGCGAGCATGAGCGAGCTCGTCGCCGACGCACGTAGCGCGCAAGAAGACATCGACCTGCTCAAACGCCTTGAGGCTACCAGGATGTAGAAGGGCGAGAAACGAAAGGCCGCGCGATCGAAGCGGAAGGCAGGAAGGCGGCCGTTCAACGAAATCGCTAAAAAGGTGCTGGTCAAAGCGATGACGTCCAAGAAAAATGCGATTAAAAAGAAAACGCGTCCAGGATGAATTCTGGACGCGTTTGGCTGTGTCGGCGTTGCACGTTGCGCGCGAAAAGAACGGGCGGCTTAGTAGTAGCCCGTCCACGTGGAGCCGTCGGCTTCCGTTTTAACGCCGGGGTCGGCGCCGCCGGTCGGCTCGTTGTTGGCGGAATTATTGTTTCCTGCAGAGCCGCCGTTGCCTGAGTTCGAGGTGCTGCCCGATTGGTTGCTCGAGGCGGAACCGTCGGTTTGACCGCCCGAGGTCGAGCTAGAGCCGCTTACGCTCGAGGTTTCGCCACTGGAATTTGACGCGCCAGCGGTTGAGCCGTTCCCTGCGGCGTTGGAGGAATCTCCGAACACTTCCGATGCATCCACTTGGTTGCTGGCAGTGCCGTCGCCCGAAGAAGGTAAAGTGCCTGAGTCTTTTGCGGTTGCGTCGGCGGCGACTGCAGCGGCGTTGCCTGCGTTTGTGGTGGCCTCATCTTGGTCCGAATTCTTGCTCGAACCGCCCGACACTATCAAGACAACGAGAACCACGGCAATCAGAATCGCTACGCCCGTGCCGATAAGTAGATTACGTTTTCGCGTATCCATAGATTCGCTTGTCCTTCGTTTTTTGTTGCTGGGTGCTTGCTGGCAAGCAAAGGGCGGACGTAGAACGCCCGCCCTTCGAGTCATCTAGCGACCAAACGTCCGGAAATGCTAAGTACTCTAGCAAGCCCACGTCCGATACAGCATAACGCTATAAGGATTACTCCCAGACGTCTTCCCCATCGCCCGACTCAATACCGCCTGGACCGCTAATGCCGCCAGACACACCAGACGCAACAATAACGTCGCGGTCTTCCAACTCGATGACATCCATCTCGGGACTTTCATATTTCTTCTGCATTTCTTTTGTTCCTCTTCTAGACCTCGGCCTTGATTCGCGTAACGTAATCTTTTCCGGCCTTGCTTGCCATAGGATGCGCAAGAATCACATCTGCGACGCCAGTAGCCAGAGTTGTTCATAACATTCGCCTGGTTAATAACCATTGTGCCGATGTTATGGATAACGTAATAGCTGGTCTCGCCCTCGATGCCCTGATCGTCGCGCTTGATGGTGCCGGTCTTGCCAGCACTCGTGTCGGTAATAGTCA